>Ga0116170_10004453_pt1 | contig 12799 bp, 11 predicted proteins | sample AD_JPNHW1_MetaG_FD_89797 | JGI IMG/M metagenome (GOLD analysis project Ga0116170, IMG submission 89797) | Active sludge microbial communities of municipal wastewater-treating anaerobic digesters from Japan - AD_JPNHW1_MetaG | ecosystem: Engineered > Bioreactor > Anaerobic > Digestate | place... | reverse complement strand
GGGGTCCTCGATGGTGATGATGTGCAGGGGCTTCTCGCGGTTGACCTTGTCGAGCATGGCCGCCAGCGAGGTGGACTTGCCGGAGCCGGTTGGGCCGGTGACGAGCACCAGACCACGCGGCTTCTCGCACAGCGCCTCGACGATCTGGGGCAGCCCGAGCTCCTTGAAGCCGAGGATCTCGTAGGGAATGCGCCGGAAAGCGGCCGCCAGCGCGCCGCGCTGGAAGAAGACGTTGGCGCGGAAGCGGGCCAGCCCCTTGATCCCGAACGAGAGGTCCAGCTCGAGGGTCTCCTCCAGGCGGTGCTTCTGGGCGTCAGTCAACACCGAGTACGCCAGCCGCTTGGTTTCCGGCGCCGTGAGGGGAGCCCCCGGAAGCCGTTCCAGGAGGCCGTGCACGCGCACGACGGGCGGCGAGTTGGTGGTGATATGGAGGTCGGTCGCGCCCATGTCGACCATTGTCTTGAGGAGCTCGTGCAGTGTGACTGGCATGCTCGCCCCCTACAGGATGGTCTCGCGAACCACCTCGTCGATGGTCGTGATGCCTTCCCGGATCTTGTGGAGCCCGGACTCGCGCAGGGTGATCATGCCTTCCTCGCGCGCCTTGCGCCTGAGCTCGATGGCCGTCGCGCCGGAGAGGACGAGCTCGCGCAGGTCCTCGCTCATGTTCATGACCTCGATCAACGCAGTGCGGCCCTTGTAGCCGGTGTTGTTGCACTTCTCACACCCGCGGCCCTTGTAGAGCTTGATGTCGTGGGCCTCGGACTCGGAGAACCCGACGGACAGCAACGCCTGAATCGGCGCGTCGAGCTCCTCCTTGCAGTTGCTGCAGACCCGTCTGATGAGTCGCTGGGCGGCGATGCAGTTGACCGAGGTCGCCACGAGGAACGGCTCGATACCCATGTTCATGAGTCGGGAGATGGTCGAAGGGGCGTCGTTGGTGTGCAGCGTGGACAGCACCATGTGCCCGGTAAGGGCCGCCTTGATGGCGATCTCGGCTGTCTCGAAGTCGCGGATCTCGCCGACCAGGATGATGTTGGGGTCCTGGCGCAGGAACGAGCGCAGGGCGGCGGCGAAGTTCAGCCCGATCGCGTCCTTCATCTGCACCTGGTTGACCCCGGGCATCTGGAACTCCACCGGATCCTCGGCGGTCATGATGTTCGTGTCCGGCGTGTTGACTCGCTGCAAGGCCGAGTACAGCGTGTTGGTCTTGCCGGAGCCGGTGGGACCGGTGACGAGGACCATTCCGTACGGTCTGAGGACAGCCTCCTCGAAGGCTTTCAGGCTGGGCTTCTCGAACCCCAGTTTGGTGAGGTCCAGCCGGAGGTTCTCCTTGTCGAGGAGCCGCATCACGACCTTCTCGCCGTGCACGGTCGGGATGCTGGAGACTCGATAGTCGAGCTCTCGGGTCCTGCCTTCGACCTTGGCCTTGAGACGGATGCGCCCGTCCTGGGGCAGCCGCTTCTCGGCGATGTCAAGCTTGGCGAGCACCTTGATGCGCGATGTGACGGCATCCTTGAGCTTGAGAGGAGGCGTCATGACCTCGCGCAGCAGGCCGTCGATGCGGTAGCGCACGCGGAACGCCTTCTCGTAGGGCTCGACGTGGATATCGGAGGCGCCGCGCTTGATGGCGTCGGTGAGCATGATGTTGACGAGCCGCACCACCGGCGCCTCCTCGGCGCCCTCCGCCAGCGTCGCGGCGTCGATCTCCTCTTCCTCCTCCATGAGCTCGAGGGCCGCCTCGTCGACACTCGACAGGTCCTCCATGACCTTCTTGAGCTCGACCTCGCGCGTGGAGCCGAAGTGGCGGTCGATGGTCTCCCGGATCGCCTCCTCGGAAGCCACCACCGGTTCCACCCGGTAGCCCGTCATGAACGTGATCTCGTCCATGGCGAAGATGTTCGTCGGGTCGGTCATGGCCAGGGTGAGGGTGGCGCCGGTCTTGTTGACCGGGATGACGTTGTACTTGCGGGCCAGGTCGACAGGGATCAGGCGGGCGACGTTGGAGTCGATCTCGAAGTGGCGCAGGTTGATGGAGGGGACCCCGAACTGATGTGACAGGCACTCGATGATGTCGTCCTCGGTAACGAAACCGAGCTTCTGGAGGATCTCTCCAAGCTTTCCACCGGTGGTCTTCTGCTCGTCCAGCGCCTTGGTCAACTGCTGCTGGTTGATCAACTGGGCCTTGAGGAGAAGCTCACCAAGCTTGAGGGCCATACGGTTTCCTTCCGTTGCGCATCGGTCCGCGATGCCGATTGTACCACCCTCGAATGGAGGAACAGCGTGACAGGGAACACTCTACGGTTGAAGCGACGGGCTTTTGCGGGCGAGCAGTTGCTCCGCCGCGGCGAGGACCTCTGACAGCGCCACCGTGCCCGCGGCACCGGTGCGAGCGCGCCCGTGGCTCGATCCCGAGGGCGCGGCGGCGACAACAGCGACATGCTTGCCCCGTGGGCCGTTGCGGGTCGGGTCGGTGGCCACGAAGATGCCCACTGTCGGGACACCCAGGGAGGCGGCGAGGTGGACGGTCCCGGTGTCGCCTCCCACCACGAGGCCGGCTTCGGACAGGAGACTGGCCAGCTCGGGGATGGTCGTCGGGGGTGCAACCTGCACCTGAGCGCCGGCCCCGGCAGCGATTTCCTCCGCGAGCGCCCTCTCTCCGGGACCCCAGGCGACCGTCACCGGACGGCCGCGGCGAGCCAGCTCGGCCGCCAGCGCGACGAAGCTCGATGCCGGCCATGCCTTGCCGGGTCCCCCGGTGGCCGGGAGAAGCACCACGCCGCCGGCAGTCAAGGCCGGGTCGGCTGCGCGGTCGACGAGGAACCGGCCATCCGGGAGCGCGCCAAGGCGAGGTTCCACCCCGACCGCGCCGGCCAGGGCCAGGTTGATGTCCACCACGTGTGTGGCCTCGGCCGGCGGAGTGACCGTGTGGGTGTAGAAGGACCCTCCAAGGCGTTCGCGTCGGTGCCCGGCCGAGAGGCCGACTCGAGCCGGGACCCTTGCCAGTCGGGCCCACACCGCCGACTTGAGGAGGCCCTGGGAGTCGATGGCGAGATCGCAGCCGAGGGCGCGCAGCCGCCGCACGGTCGCGACCACCTCGTTGCGGGTTGCCGTTGCCCACGGCGCGCGACGCCACCGCCGCGTGGCGACGGGAATCGCCTGGGTCACCGCCGGGTGGCTCTCGACCAGGGACAGAAATGGCCGCTCGACCAACCAGAAGAGCTCGATGTCCGGCCGGCCGCGGTGCAGCGCCTCGGCAAGAGGCCAGGTGTGAACGATGTCGCCGAGGGCCGACAACCGGGTGAGGAGCACACGCACGGGCGAATCCTAGCCCGCGCCCTGTGCCCTGTCCCCTGTCGGGCAGAGGCGGCGGCGAATCTCGCCGATGAGGTCGGTGGTGGCGTGGTCCTTGGGGTCGCCGCAGATGGCCGTGCGGCCTCCCCACTCGGCGACAATGGCTCGCTCCGGCACGGTGTCGGGAGTGTAGTCGGTCCCCTTGGCGTGCACGTGTGGCCGCACGGCCCGCAGCACTTCGGCCACCGTCGGCTCGTCGAAAAGCACGAGAGTGTCCACGCACGCGAGGTGTGAGAGCAGCTCGATCCGCTCGTTCTCCGGCAGGATGGGACGGCTCGGCCCCTTGAGGCCCCGCACCGACGCATCGGAGTTGACCGCCACGATCAGGAGGTCGCCCAGCTCCCTGGCTGCGGCCAGGTAGCGGACGTGGCCGACGTGGAGCAGGTCGAACGCCCCGTTCGCCATCACGACGAGCCGGCCGGCCTTACGGGCGGCTGCAGCCAGCCTGGCCGCCTCGGAGCGCGGGACCAGCTTGGCTCCCGGGTCAGTCATGGAGGAAGGGCGCCTGGTCGATGGCCCGGTGGAGCTCGGGCGGGAACACGGTCGCGGTCCCCAGCTTGGTGACGACGATGCCGCCCGCCAGGTTCGCCAGCGTCGCCGCCTCGACTGGGCTGGCGCCGGCCGCGAGGCCCAAGGTGAGCGTGGCGAGGACGGTGTCGCCAGCGCCGGTGACGTCAGCCACCTGGTCGGAGCCGAAGACGGGAAGATGGCGGACGGGCTCGCCCGCCTCGACGAGCGTCGAGCCCTGACTGCCGCGAGTGGCGACGAGGAAACGGCATCCCATCTTGTGCCGGAGCGCCTCTGCGGCGGCGCCGATCTCTTCGTCGCTCGAGAGGTCGTGCCCGGCCGCCGCCGCCAGCTCCTCGAGATTGGGTGTCGCGCCGTCCACCCCGGCCAGGGAGTCGAGGGCGAAGCGCGAGTCCACGACGATGAGAGCGCCGGCCGGCAGGGCGGCACGGAGCGTGGCGAGGCCAGACCGCCACACGGCGCCGTAGCCGTAGTCGGAGACGGCCGCCGCTGCCGCCCGCCCCCCGACCTGGCGGAGGGCGTCGAGGACCCGCTCCAGCCGGGTGTCGTCCGGGGCGAGACGCTCCTCGATGTCGTAGCGCGCCACCTGATGCCGGAGCGAGGTCGCACCGCCGGCGAGCACGCGCACCTTCGTGACGGTGCGGAGCCCCGGAGCGACGAGGATCGAGCCGATGTCGATTCCCCTCGCGCGGAGGCCAGCGAGCAGCGCGTGGCCCGGCTCGTCGTCGCCGACGACACCGACGGGTAGCGGCATTCCGCCCAGGGAGGCGAGGTTGGCGAGGGCGTTGGCGCCGCCGCCCGGGATGTCACGTTGCCCCTCGAAGCGCAGGATGATCACCGGGGCTTCCCGTGAAATGCGTTTGGGGGCGCCGAGGATGAAACGGTCCAGCACCAGGTCCCCGTACAGCACCACCTGGCGGCCCGCAAAGCCGTTGACCAGCTCGTGGAAACGTGCCCGGCTCAACACGGGGGGCATTCTACCCCCACCCACCCGGCGGTTCAGCGGATCAGCAAGTCAGGCTGTCAGCGGGTCGTCAGAGTGTTGGCTGTCGCAGATGAGCCGACTCCCCGACGAGCTGAGAGGCCGATGAGCTGATCTGCTGGTACTCATCCCAGCGCTGGCCGGAGCAGCTCGGAGAAGGTGCCGAAGACCGGGACGAGCTCGACCTCGATCCAGAGGAGCTCGCCTGCAAGGTCTGTTGGCACCTTGACGATGTCCTTGCCGGTGGTCACTACCACCGCTCCGTCCTGGCGCCCCGCCTCGACAGCCGCCACGAGCTCCGAGCGTCGGTAGCGGTGGTGGTCGGGATGGAGCTGCAGGTCCACGACCACGGCCCCGAGGTCGCCCACGGTGTCGATGAAGGTCTCGGGGTTGCCGAGGCCGGCCAGGACGACGACCTTCTGGCCCTTCAGGATCTCGACCGGCAGTCGCTCGGCACCGCGGTGGACGGCGCACGGCACCACCTTCGTGGCGATCATGACGGCCTCGGGGGCCCACGGGCCGAGCCATGCCATGACCGCCGCCGCCTCGCTGCGATCGGACACGCGGTTGATCACCACGCCTGTGGCTCGGGCCAGGGTGGCGGGTCGCTCGCGGCGTGGGGAACGGTGAGCGAGTGGGTCGCTGGCGTCGACGACGACGATGTCGGCGTCGCGGTGCAGACGCCAGTGCTGGAACCCGTCGTCGAGGATGAGATGGGTGGCGGCCGTCTCCCGGACCGCCGTGGCGGCGCCCCGCACACGGTCGGCATCGACCACCAGCGGCACCGAGGGCAGCGCCCGAGCCAGTAGCGCGGGCTCGTCGCCAGCCTCCTGCCAGGACACCGTGGGGTTTTCGGTCACCAGCAGGGGCTCCTGTCGCTGCCTGTGGTAGCCCCGGGTGAGGATGGCGGGCCGGTGCCCGAGCCGCTGCAGCTCGCGGGCCAGCGCCGCGACGAGCGGTGTCTTGCCCGTGCCGCCGCAGGCGATGTTGCCCACCGAGATGACGGGCACGTCAGCTCGCTCGATCCTCGCGAGGCCAAGGCGAAAAAGAAGATGGGCGCCAGCGTTGACGAGCTCGAGCACGCCGCTGGCCTCGGTTGCGAGAGCGTGCTGCCAGCTCATGCCAGGAGCTTCTCGAGGGCGGTGACGGTGCGAGCCGCGGCGCCCGCGTTGGCTTCGAGGAGTCGGCGGCCGGCCTCTCCGGTCCGACGGGCCGCGTCCGGATCGGACAGCCACTCGGCGAGGGCACCGGCGAGCTCCGACTCGTTGCGCACCATGCGAGCGCCGCCTACCTCGAAGAACCGCCTGTAGACCGCGGTGAAGTTGCGGAAATGGGGCCCGGTCAGGACCGGAACCGCAAAGCGAGCCGGCTCAATGGGGTTTTGACCGCCGGTAGGGACGAGCGACCCGCCGACGAACGCGACCTGGGCCAGCTCGTAGAGCGCAGCCAGCTCGCCCACGGTGTCGAGGACGAGAACCTCGCAACCCGGCGACGCGGCGGCCAGCAGCGTCCGCCGCTCGGCGGAGAACCCGTTGGCCGCCGCCATCTCCAACACGGCGCTGGCGCGTTCGGGATGGCGGGGGGCAAGCAGCAGGAAGACCCGTTCGCGCGCGGGCTGGCGGCGAATGGCACGCAACACCTGGACTTCCTCGCCTTCTTTGGTGGAGCCCGCGACGACCACGCTGCGCCCCGCCGCGAGACGGCGGACCTCGGCCACGACCTGGGGTGCGGTCTTGGGCGGGCCGACGTCGAACTTGAGGTTGCCGAGCACCTGGATGCGATCAGCAGGCAAGCCAATGGCGGCCAGCCGCGCGGCGTCCTGCTGCTCCTGGGCCAGCGCCATGGTCACCGGCTGGAGGAGGGACGCCAGCAGTGGCCGGAGCATGCGGTAGCCCCGGAAGGAGCGGTCGGACACGCGGGCGTTGATGATCGCCACCGGAATACCCCGCTCGCCGCAAGCGGCCAGCATCTCCGGCCACAGCTCGGTTTCCACGAGCACAACCAGGCGGGGTCGCGCGGCGTCTAGGACGCGACGAACTGGCCCGGGGAGGTCCAGGGGGAATGGCACGACTGTATCAGCCTGCTGCTGTCCCGTGGCGAGGCTGAGGCCAGTGGCGGTGGTGGCAGAGAGGACGATCGGGATCTCCGGATGGCGTCGACGGAGCTCGGCGAGCAGAAGCCGGGCCACGGCCACCTCTCCGACCGAAACGGCCTGCACCCAGACTCCTCCCTGGGGGAGCGAGGGGAGTTGGTGACCCAGCCTCTGGGCGAGGGGGGGCCGCTTCTTGCCCCGGCGACGGTCCGCGGCCAGGAGCCAGGGTGCCGCCAGCGGCAGGGCCACGGTCATGACGGCTCGATAGAGGCCGAGAGCGGCACGCGCCATGCCGGAAAGTGTACCAGTCCTCCCGCCCACGGGCGGGGCAGGGGCGTATAATCCGCCTCCCCAACGGCCCCGTGGTTGGTGCCGTATAAACACTGGAGGTCGGAGTTGGGATGGGACTATTGCGACTGCTGCCGAGGCCGATGGTAGGCCCGCCGCGCGACGATCGCGAGCTCGCCGCGGCGGCGCGAGCCGGAGACGAGTTTGCGTTCGGCGAGCTCGTCACGCGTCACCAGGGCGGCGTGCGGCGATGTGCAGCACGCATCCTTGGCGATGACGAGGAGGGCCGCGACATCGCGCAGGCGGCCTTCATCCGCGCCTGGGAGAACCTCGCCAAGTACGACCCGGCATGGTCCTTCTCGACCTGGCTCTACCGTATCGCCACCAACCTCGCCATCGACGTCCTGCGGGCCCGGGACAGCCGCGACCGCACCCACCAGACACATCTGAGGCTGGTGGGCGACTCCGAGGCCCCGAACGCCCCCGAGCTGCTGGCCGAGGGCGAGGTACGGCGAATCTTCGGAGAGCTGGCCGAGCGGCTCACGCCAGCGCAACGGGCGGCATTCGTGCTGCGCGAGGTCGAAGGCCTCTCGACAACCGAGGTCGCCCACGCCGTGGGTTGCACCGAGGCTACCGTCCGCAACCACGTGTTTCAGGCTCGCGCCGTCCTGCGCCGCGAGCTGGCCGAGCGCTACCCGGAGTACCTGCCGCGAGGAGGTGGCCGATGAGAGGGTGTGCCGAGGTGACGAGTCTACTGCCGGCATTCGTGGGGCTCGACCTGCCACCGGCCGAGGAGAGCGAGGTGCGGGAGCACCTGCGCGGATGTGCCGCCTGCCGGGATCGCTACGCTGAGGCCGAGCCGACTCTGGCGTTCAGCCTGGCCCTGGCAGTTGCACCGGCTCGGGAGGACGACCTCTTTGTCCCCGGAGTCCTGGCAGGTATTCGGCAACGCCGGGTGGAGCGGCAGGCCCGCAGTCACCGCCGCTGGTGGATGGGTGCGGCGGCCGCCGTGGTGCTGGCTGTGCTCGGGAGCACGGCAACCTACTACCGTCTGCAAGGTGGACCGACGACGCCACCCGCGATCGTGGCCGAGGGACCGGCCCAGATGGGGCCGGCGCTCGTCGAAGTGGATGGCGATGGCGTCAGGTTGTATCAGCTCACGGTGCCAGGTCGCGACGCCAGCGAGGTGCAGGTCGCTTTCATCGTCAATCCCCAACTGGAGCTCTAGTGCGAAAGGTGATTCCCGCTCTGTTGCTGCTGGCCGCTGTTGTGGCGATGGCCGGCGACCAGACCGAGGTCCGGGTGATCCAGCTTCGCCATCGTTCGGCGCGTGACGGCGTCTCCGTGGCCGAGGGCATGCTCTCCGAGGAGGGGAGCGTGCTCTTGCAACCGCGCCAGAACACCTTGACGGTGCGGGATCGCGCCGAGGTCGTGCGCCGGATCGCCGAGGCGCTGGCCGCCTGGGATGTCACTGGAGCTGCGTACCGGGTCCGAGTGAGGCTCGTCCTCGCTTCCACCACGCCCCCACCGCCCGGCCAGCCGAAACCCCGGCTCACCGGCTTCGGCTCGGAGCTGGCCGGAGTGTTCCGCTGGGGCGGCTTCGAGGACATCGACTCGCTCGAGGTGCAGGCGCAGGAAGGCACTGCGGTCGACATCAAGGCGGCGCAGGGTTACGCCGTGCGTTTCGCTCTGCGCGCCGTACCCTCGGATCTGCAGCGAGTGCAACTGATCCCGTTGGAGGTGACCCGGATCGAGGGCCAGGAGCACGGGGTCGGCTTGAAGCACCGCATGCTCCACACCACCGTGAGCCTTCAGCTCGGTCAGACCTGGTTTCTGGTGACGGCGCGTTCCGAAGAGGCCAAGCGGGCACTCGTGGTGATCGTGGGTGTGGACCGGGAGACCACGCGTTGACGGAGTACCTGGCGCGGGTCGGCACCCAGGACGGCCTGGTGGTGCAGCAGCGGCACCGTGCCAGCAGTGGCGAGGCCCTGCGCCGAGAGCTCGAGAACAAGGGCCTCCGCGTCTTCGGCCTGCAGGCGGTTCGCAGCCGCTCCTGGTTGCCGGGACTGTTGAGGCGGGAACGCATCACGTCGATCGACTTCCTGGTCTTCAACCAGCAGCTCGCGACCCTGCTGCGGGCTGGGATCCCGGTCCTGCAGTCGCTCGAGCTGCTGCAGCGTTCCCAGTCCAACCCGGTGTTCCGCCAGGTGCTGGCGCGGGTGCTGGAGGATGTGCGTTCGGGGATCTCGCTCTCCGAGTCCTTTGCCAGTCAGGGCGGCCTCTTCCCGCGCCTGTACTGCGCGACCCTGATGGCCGGAGAGCAGGCGGGCGAGCTGGTCCCGGTGCTGACCCGCTACACCCAGCACTCCCAGGTGCTCGAGGCGGTGCGCCGCAGGGTGCAGTCGGCGCTCACCTACCCGCTGGTCCTGGTGAGTCTGGCTGTGGGCCTCATCATTCTCCTGATGACCTACGTCATTCCCCGCTTCGCGCAGTTCTACCTGGGGTTCGCGTCGGAGCTGCCGCTGCCGACCGTGATCGTGCTGCAGGCCGCCCACTTTTTCGAGAAATACCTGATCTACATGGTGGGCGCCGGGGTCGTCGCCTTCCCGTTCGTGCGGCGCTGGCTGCACAGCGAGGCCGGCGCCACGTCTCTCGACCGGCTCAAGGTGCGCCTGCCCTTCGTCGGCAGGATCCTCCACCTCTTCGCGCTGTCCCAGTTCTCCCGCGCCCTGGGGACGTTGCTGGCGGGGGGAACCCCTCTGGTTCGGGCGCTCGAGGTGGCGAGCTCCACCGTGACCAACCGTGCCATCGGCGGGCCGCTCACCCGGGTCGCGCCCATGGTGCGGGAAGGCCAGGCGCTGTGGTCGTCTCTGGAGTCCACCGGCCTGTTCCCCGATCTGTCGGTCGCCATGGTGCAGGTCGGCGAGGCCACCGGCGCTCTGGAGGAGATGCTGTTCAACGTCTCGCAGTTCTACGACGAGTCGATCGAGGTCAAGCTGGCCCGCGTCGTGAGTCTCTCCGAGCCGCTGGTGCTCGTGGTCATGGGAGGGGTCGTGGCAGCGTTGCTCCTCTCGGTGTACTACCCGATGTTCACGATGATGCAGAAGGTGCAATGAGGCAAGGATGACCGACGACCTGACGACATTCGCCCAGCGCTACCTCCGGGGTTCCACACGGGGCGAGGAGGAGCACGCCGCGGCGCAGGCCCTGGCCGACCGGCTGCGCCTTCCGTATGAGGACCTGCTGGACTTCCGGGGCGATGCCGACCTGTTCCGGCAGATCCCGGTCGAGATCATGCTGCGCTACCAGTTTGTACCGCTCGACCGGCAGGGAGACGTGGTCGTCGTGGCGATGGCCGACCCGTCGGATCTGGCTGCCCTGGACGAGCTGGAGCTGGCGATCGGGATGCCGGTGGACGTACGAGTCGGACCGGCAGCGCGCATCTCCGAGATCCTGGAGAAGTCCGAGTCGACCCAGCGGGTGCTCGACGAGGCGACCGAGGACTTCCGCATCCAGCTCGTGCAGGAGCGCGAGAACGGCGAGGAGGCTTTTTCGATCGAGTCGATCACAGCCGACACCTCGCCGGTCATCAAGCTGGTGGACACCATAGTTTTCAACGCCATCCAGCGGCGCGCCTCCGACATCCACATCGAGACGCGCGAGGGCGAGGTGATCGTCAAGTACCGCATCGACGGGGTCCTGTACCAGGCGATGGAGCCCATCGACAAGCGCTACCACGCGACCATCATCTCGCGGATCAAGGTGATGTCCGAGCTCGATATCGCCGAGAAGCGGGTGCCCCAGGACGGGCGTTTCAAGCTGCGGCTGAAGGGGCGGACCATCGACTTCCGCGTCTCGGTGATGCCCACCGTGCACGGCGAGGACGTGGTCATCCGCATCCTCGACAAGGAGTCCGCCAACAAGGAGTTCCGCACCTTGAATCTGGAGGTGCTGGGGTTCGACGAGGACACCAAGCGCAAGCTGCGGAAGTTCATCCGCGAGCCGTACGGCATGGTCCTCGTCACCGGGCCCACCGGTTCCGGCAAGACCACGACCCTCTACGCCTGCCTGTCCGAGATCGTGAGCGTCGAGGACAAGATCGTCACCATCGAGGACCCGGTCGAGTACCAGCTCCCGGGGATCACCCAGATCCCGGTCAACGAGAAGAAGGGTCTCACCTTCGCCCGCGGACTGCGGTCCATCCTGCGCCACGACCCGGACAAGGTCATGGTGGGCGAAATCCGTGACGGCGAGACGGCGCAGATCGCGGTCCAGTCCGCGCTTACCGGCCACCTCGTCTTCACCACGGTGCACGCCAACAACGTCGTCGACGTGCTCGGGCGCTTCCTCAACATGGACGTGGACCTCTACAACTTCGTCTCGGCCCTCAACTGCGTGCTGGCGCAACGCCTGGTGCGGCGGATCTGTCCCCACTGCCGGCGCGAGGCGACAGTGACCGACCGGCTCCTCGAGGACTCGGGCCTGACCCGGGACCAAGTCCACGGCGTGACGTTCTTCGAGGGCGCCGGCTGCATCGAATGCAATGGCACCGGCTTCCTGGGCCGCTGCGCCATCGCCGAGCTGATGGACCTTTCTGACAACATCCGCGCCCTCATCCTCGACAAGCGCCCGGCCGCCGAGATCAAGCGTGAGGCCAAGGCCGAGGGCATGAAGTTCCTGCGTGAGTCGGCGTTGGAGAAGGTGTTTGCCGGCATCACCACCCTCAAGGAAGTCAACAAGGTGACCTTCGTCGAATGAAGCTGCCACGATTTCTGACCACGCCTCTGCCGCCCAGCGTCATCCTGCTGGGTGAGAACGAAATCACGCTTGCCCTCCTGTCGCGCCGCCGGGACGCCTTGGTGCGGGTGGAGACGGTGGACCTGGAGGCGGAGTGCTTCCGGCAGGGGCCGGTCGGTCTCCTCCATGTCGACCGTGCGATGCTCACCTCGGCCATCGGGAAGCTGGTGCAGCGCGTCGGCAAGCTGCCGGCCCGGGGCACGGTGGTGGTGCCCACGGCCTGGGTGCGCTGCGTCCAGGTGGAGACGGGCGGCCTGCCGCGCCAGCGCGGCGAGGCCGAGGACGTCATCCGGTGGCGGCTCAAGAAGCTCCTTCCCTGCCGACCGGAAGAGGTGCGACTCGACTTCGTGCCCCTGGGTGACGAGGACCGCGTCCTGGTCGTCCTGGCCCTCGACCATCCTCTCTTGGTTGTCGAAGAGGTGCTCGCCGGAGCGGGTCTGCGGGTCGGCCGAATCGAGCCGACGGCGGTCGCCGTGACCAGTCTGGTGCCGGCTGACGGGGTGCCACGCCTGGTCGTCGTCTCGGAGCGGCGGTCGCTGGGGTTCGTGGTCGTGGAGGATGGAACCATCACCCTTCTCCGCCAGAAGGGTCTGCCTGGGGACCTGGACCGCGCGGCCGGATTCGTGGCTCGCGAGGTGGATCAGTCGATCTCACAGGTGCAGCCGCTCTCGGACGGCGCCCGTCCTGTTGAGGTCTGGGTGGTCGCCATCGACGAGACCGGCGCCTCTGGCGTCGAGGACGCGCTCGAGGGGCGGGAGGGT
>Ga0116170_10004451_pt1 | contig 12806 bp, 12 predicted proteins | sample AD_JPNHW1_MetaG_FD_89797 | JGI IMG/M metagenome (GOLD analysis project Ga0116170, IMG submission 89797) | Active sludge microbial communities of municipal wastewater-treating anaerobic digesters from Japan - AD_JPNHW1_MetaG | ecosystem: Engineered > Bioreactor > Anaerobic > Digestate | place... | reverse complement strand
TTTGAATTGACCCCATTTTTTGTGCCGTTGATCTGGTCGCGAGCCCAGGTAATTGCGCCGGCGACAGTGCCGTCGCCCTGGGTTTTGCCGATTACCGAGGCCTTGTAGGTTGCCCCTGATGAGCCACTGCTGGGAGGTGCAGCGACCGAAGGTTTTTTGTTCGCGATATAATCTTTGTGGACGTATCTTGTCTGGCCACCATGCGAAATTTTGTACCAGTCGCCGCTTTCGCCGACTATGGTAACTTGGGCGCCGTTTGAAAGGCTGCCCACAATCGCGCCCCATGCCCCGGAACGCACGTTAAGGGTTGCACCACCCGTATTGACGTAAGCGGTTCTGGTTGTCTGCCTGGGAGCATTGGCATTGGCGATGTAATCTTTATGAACATAGCGGGTTTTGCCCTGGTAATCGATTTTGTACCAATCGCCGGTCTGGCCAATCACTTTAACGGTTGCATTGTCGGCAAGGCTTCCGATTATTGTGCCCCATGGCCCGGTGCGTACATTCAGAGTGGCACCATTGGTCTGAACTTTGCCGGTCCAGGATTTTACCGGGGCTGCGGCTGGCGGTTGTTTCTTTTCGGTCGGGGGTTTAGCAGGCTCGGCTGAGGCTGTTTTGATGAATTCCTTTGAAACATAACGAGTTTCGCCAAAAAACTCAATCTTATACCAATCGCCGCTTGTACCAACGATCTTGACTTTGTCACCGGGTTTAAGTTGCCCGACAATCGCATCACCCGGGGCGGTGCGCACATTGAGGCGCTGGGCGCCCGTAAGGTTAACCACGCCAGTATTGGCCGAACCGCCCGGGTCACCTCGACCTTCAATTTTTACGCTTGACTCAGTGAATGGTGTAGCTGCCCAGAGCGTTGAACATGCCAGCAGCACCAGAGCAGTAAAAAGAAACACAATTTTGCGCATACATTCACCTCAGGATTGTTTTACAGTACATACCAGCCAAACAAAAATAAGTTTAAACTCATTCATCGCGTTGGCCATTTATTGATTACCGCATAATTAAAGCCCCCCTCTAATAAACCATAAACAGGCTCGGAGAGAAGACGGGCCGTCGAACAGAGTCTTTTTGTTTTTGCATGGTTCATTAAACGACTTAAGCTCATAGATGCTTTTGGCTTGCAGTCAGGGTCAGAAGACACGATAGCCCTTTTCATGGGCAATTTCGAGCATCTCGCGGTCGCCACGTGAGTCGCCGTAAGCATAAATAGTTTCGTAATCTTCTAGACAAAGCAATTCCCTGATTCTTCTGACCTTTTCGGGGCCAAAACAGTTGGGAGTCGCGAACCGCCCGGTCAGGCAGCCATCTATTTCTTCAAGCCGGGTGGATAACACTTCAAGCTCGTGCTCGGCACACCAGAACTTTAGATAGTCGGTGAACGAAGCCGAAACCACAATCACACGGTGCCCCTGATTCTTGTGCCAGCGGATCTTTTCGAGGGCCGCCGGCCTGACAATTGCCCCGAGTTTCTGCTTAACAAAAGCCCTCGCCAGCTCGTCAAAGCGTTCCCGGCGCATCCCGCCAATAAACATCGCCGTGGTTTTCTGCTTAACCGATTGATTGTCGGCCAGCCCGGTCAACCACGCAATTAACCAGGGGCTGAGCCGCATGATCAGCATGGCAAAACGCAACTTGCCAGCGACAAACAGCAAAAAATCACGATAACTGTCGTGTGTGGTAATAGTGCCGTCAAAATCGAACAGCGCCAGTTTCATTGAATTCTCAGTCAAAGAAAAACTCGTTCTCGCGCTTCCAGGTCGTGCGTTTTTCGAACTCACGCAAGCCAACCATGCCCTCGACAGCGTTGTTATCCATGCTCGGCCCCATATAAAGAACCGCGGCACGTTTCCCCTGAATGCCAAGCACCATAACCTTCTCGCCGCCTGGCACCTTCGTTTCGCCCAGTTTGAGGTATTTTGCGGTAACCGTGTATTTCTGGGTCCGTTTCGGAATATTGCCAACCTGCTTTTTCAGCGCTGCAAGTTCTGTCTTGCCGTAGGTTTTCGGCGTTCTGAAACCATTGATAACTTCATTGTAGAGCGTCATTACCACCAGACTTGATTTGAGAATCGCCATTTTATAGCCACTATCAAGACGCAAGTTTTTCATAACCCCGGTAATGCCCTCAAAAAGCTGGTATTTGGCAGCATAAACCTGGGCAAGAATGGTTAATTCCTCGGGCAATCGCGGCTCAAGCCTTTTATAACGCGCAGCAGCGTTCTCGAAACGGGTTTTAACCTCAGGCATTTTGCCGAGCACGTTCAGATATTGAATGTCCTGCTGAAAATAGCCCTCGTATTCATCGAGAAATGCGAATAATTCCATGATCTGCTCGCGCAGATCAACCGTTTTCTGCTGTTTGCCGGTTAAATTAGCGGCCTTCGGCTGCGGCGTCATGCACCCGGCACAAAAAGTGGCATTATCAGGCAATTCAGCACTGCAGCCGATGCAGAGCTTCGCATCAGCCGTCGTCGCCAGGCCAATCAGAATGGCGAAAGTTAAAATAATCACAGATAGTTTCTTCATGGTAATCCTCACCTCAAATTTCGCTGACATCGCCTGCACCAGGCGGCATTGCCGCAATTTTTCGTTCGCCGGGCAGCCAAAGTCGCTTTCATGATTCTAATGCCTTGATGCGCATTCTTCAAGCAAACTGCACATGTTTTTCGAGGCGTGCACCAAATGCGGCCCTGTCTTCTTCAACCAGACCGCGCGGGAAAGGCGAACCGCTGCGCCGCCAGCGTGCCAGCCATTCCTGACCGAGCAAAGCCGGTGCCGCCAGATGCCTTGCGTGAGCCTGCAAACAACTGAAGGCGATAGTGGTCGATTCTTTCGGCCCTGTGCCAATGCCGCTCGCCACAAAAAAGCCGGCGCTCAGCAGTGCCGCCCTGATAGCAGTTGAAGTCGAATAGGTATAAAGCTCGGCCCTCGCATCATTAAAGTGCTTGAACAGGCGTGCGAAGGTTTCGTAGGTCCAGAACGAGGTATCGGTTTTCGCCGAAAAGGGGTCAAAATACACCAGATCAGGCACTGCCGCCTGCTCGAACAGTTCAAGAAAATCACCTTTGCAGAGTTCCCATTGGCAGAGGCCAGAACTGTGCTCCCAGCGGCTTTTTTCGAGAAGCTTTGCCGGTGCACCATGAAACAGGTGCGGAAAATTCTTGTTATTGCGAAAAGCCAGCGCCAGCGGGTCGAGATCACATTCAAAACTGATCAGCCGCATTCGACGGATGTCTTCACTACCCTTTTCTGCTAAGAGCTTTTCGAAACAGCGCACGGCAGCCATGGCATTTGAGGCAGCTCCCAACCCGACATCCCAGACTACCAGCTCATTCTCATTATTTGCTTGCGAAGTTTTTAACAGCCGATGTGCCAGATGCGACTGCTCAATATAGACTTTTTCGGCCTCTTCGGCCGGCGGGTTAACCGAATGCATGATTTCGCCAGAGCTGATCTGTTTGATGCTGGCAAACCCTTTCGGGTTAAAATGAACCTCATAATCGCCGAGCCTCGGAATGCGTATCTGATTGCGGCGCGGCGGCGTGCCGGGGTTGTCTTCATCATCGCGGGCCAGCTCAACCCGCATCTTTTCATAAAACGATACAAAGGTTCCATTGAAGATATGTTCGCGCATTGCAGCCATCAATCGGTGATAAAAGGCCAGATTATGGGTAACCAGCAGATGCCAGCCGAGCGGTTCATCTGATTTAATCAGGTGATGCAGGTAGGCCCGCGAATAATTGCGGCAGGCGAGGCAGTCGCAGGCTGAATCAAGGGGCTCTTCGGCAAATTTATAAACGCTTCGCCGCATCTGCATTTTGCCGTGCGAGGTATGAACCGTGCCCCGATGCCCAAGCTGCGACGGAATAATGCAGTCAAACATATCAACGCCGCGATGCACCGCCTCAAGAATATCGAGCGGTGTGCCGACCCCCATCAGGTAACGCGGCAGATGGTCGGGCAGCATTTCAGCTACCAGGCCGGTAAATTCATAGCGTAAATCACTGGTTTCGCCAACCGCCAGACCGCCGATCGCCATACCGTCAAATGGCTGTTCCCTTAAAAATTCAGCACTCTGCCGGCGCAGATCATGGTGGCAGGCACCCTGCACGATGCCGAATAACGCCTGCGGCGAGTCGCCACGGGCCGCCAGTGAGCGCAGCGCCCAGCGGTGCGTCAGTTCCATCGCCGTTTTCGCCTCTTCGTGGCCGGCAGTTGATGCAATGCACTGATCGAGCACCATCATGATGTCGCTCCCGATGGCTTTTTGTGTTTCAATGCTCAGTTCGGGCGACAAAAAAAAGCTCTTGCCATCGATATAACTTTGAAAACGCGCCCCTTCTTCAGTCATTTCGCGGGCGTGGTGCAGCGAAAAAATCTGAAAGCCACCCGAATCGGTGAGCACTGAGCCATCCCAGTTCATGAAACGGTGAATGCCGCCAAACTTGCGAAAAACCTCAGGCCCGGGCCGCAGCAGCAGATGATAAGTATTAGCGAGCAGCACCTGCGCCCCGGTCGCCTTCAAACTCTCGATCGTCTGGCTTTTAACCGTGGCCCTGGTTCCAACCGGCATAAAAACCGGGGTAATTACTTCACTGTGCAACGTCTTGAAGCGCCCGGCCCTGGCTCGCGTGCCGCCGCATTGCGCCTCAACCCTGAATTTCAATCTGCTCATGCTGTGTCTCTGTGCCCTGTCTGTAAATTTGTGCCTCAGTTTACCGGCCCCGCCAACCGCATGTCAACAACGAATCTTATCGCGCTCCCACCCGTATCTTTGTTAAGGACTTTTGCCCAACATGGCAGAACAATCCATGATGTCGCATCTGCCTTTCACACAACCGCCTACGCAATCAGCCAGCAGCTGGCGATAGCGCACACCGCCTAAACCATCGCCAAACAGCAGGCACACCGTTTCATCTTCATCAGGCAAAATGTCGGACTTTCCTGCCCTGTTTTTCAGAATGCATGGTTTATTTCTGTTTTATTCTGGCTGTCATTAGAGCCTTTCCGTAAAATCTTTATCCTCTTCGATCGTAACGTATTGTACGTCTTTAACACCTGCCGAAGAGCATCGGGGTAAGGTTTGTTTATTTCAATTATAGGTGCACTTTGTAAATGCAAAACGTATGCTTATGGTGAAAGCCTATAGTTGAGGTTGCTATGAAAACCGTCACCATAAGAGGAATCGATGAAAATCTGGATAAGATGATTAAAACTATGGCCGGTAAAGCCGGAATGAGCATTAATCAGTGGCTGATTATGGCTTTAAAAAAAGTCACCTGTCTTGATCGCGAAAAAGTTTTCAATGAGTATCACGATCTGGATTCACTTGCCGGTGGCTGGTCAAAAGAAGAAGCTCTTAAATTCAAAAAAGACACCGGCGTTTTTGAAGTTTGACACTTCAATTGCCAACAAGCAGCAAACCGCCCGCGCCACCACGAAAAGATGCATCAGGTTTGAGTTACTGATTTGGTAGTCATTAATTATTGCTTATGTTAAATTTGACCGGGAGCAATTTATGACAGAGCAACTTACCCGATGGCAAAAAAGACTGAACAGTTTCGAAAAGGCTTTAACCCAGCTTGAAAACGCGGTTGACCTGATGAAAACCCGTAGCTTGTCAGATCTCGAAAAGCAGGGTCTGATTCAGGCATTTGAATTTACCCATGAATTGGCCTGGAACCTCATGAAAGACTACCTTGTCTGGCAAGGTTTTTCTGATATCACCGGGTCACGTGACGCAACGCGCGAGGCATTTGCTAATGGCCTGATTCCCGATGGCGAAACATGGATGGCAATGATCCAAAGCAGAAACCTGACCACACATACCTACAATCAGCATGTTGCCGACCTGATCGTAGATGCCACTGCACGTGTTTATGCGCCGCTTTTTCGCAGTTTTCTGGTAAAAATGCACGAATTGAAGCAAAAATGCTGAACTCTTCCATCACCCATGGTCTGCCAGAAGATGCTCTATTAAAAATTTGCCGGGTTTTTCAACAATTTCAACAAGTTAAAAAGGTCATTCTTTATGGCTCAAGATCAACCGGAATCTACCGTAGCACCTCCGACATAGACATGACGATCGAGGGTATGATCGATTTTACTGATTTCTTAAAGCTGGCCGGCCAGCTCGACGACCTGATGCTACCCTGGAAAATCGATCTTTCAATTCTAGAGCAGATCGATAACCCAGCCCTTGTCGAAGATATCGCCCGAACCGGTAAAATTCTGTTTCAACGGTCTGACCCAGACCCAGAACCAAACAGTTAAAAAAGCCCGACTATACCAGTTTTGAAAACGTCCCGACAGTTCCACTTTTTCAAAAATCCTGTCAGTTCCGCGTATTTCCGGGCATCTGAGTCGTCGGGAAAATTTTGCTATTATCAGATCAGCCGTAGCGAACCCCCCTGGTCTTACCCCCCTGCCGAAAAGCCTTAAGGAATGAAGACAGCAGGAGCATTAAACTATTATTTAAATCGCCTTTTCTTGACAATCAGGAATTACCTGCACGTAATATGTGTGAGGTAGAAAAAGATGAAAAATATCACTCTGTCGATAGACGAAGAACTTCTACAGGCAGGCAGGGAATATGCCCGGCAGCACAGGTTGTCGTTCAATGCTCTTAGATGCCCTTAAGTTGAAGTTTTTGCCTCAGCTTATTGCAATGTTTCACAAAAAAAGCATAGTGTATGTAAACTACCTTGAGAAAATATCTTGCTTCTGAAAATGGGGTGCGTTTGCCTTGCCGGTAGAATCTTGCAAGTTGCTCTACAATTACATATTTGTATGCTAAAAGACTAGCCATATCGGCTAATTATTGGTTACAAAAAATAATGATGCAATGAGGGGGCTCTATCATGCCAAAGCTTCAGCTGCTACCATGCCTTGACTTTCCTGATATGGCCGCGTTGCGACGGCAGGAACTGGATATTTCGAGAGATGACGCTGTGACTCTGGGTCGGTCTACACTCGAAGCTTTGCGTCAGGGTTATTATATTGCCGAGACCGGTCGGCGGGTTGATTGGCAAAATGCTGTGCAGACAGCCTGTTCCGGGAAGGTCAGCATCGCTCCGCATACCCCACTTCCAAATCAGAAAAAAATCGTATGCTCTGAAACGCGGGTGCAGGTCAGCAATGAAACAACCATGGGAGCGGCATACCGCCTCGCGGAAAGAGGCCTGAACCCCCTTGCCCTCAATTTCGCCAACGGTGTTCAGCCTGGCGGAGGATTTCTGGGTGGCGCAAAAGCCCAGGAAGAAGTGCTTTGTCGATCCAGTGCCCTTTACCAGACACCGGCAGGAGACCCGATGTATGAATCGCACCGGCAGCGTAAGCGCGAATTTAAACGCCTCTTGAAAATTCAGGAGGGCGTGCCCCCTGAATTGATGTGATTCTGTTGCATATTCATTATCAGCTGCCGATCGACATTCTGCGGAATCAGGCTTCTGAAATCTTCTTTTGATTTTAAGCCGGGGGCCTTTTCCAGAAGAAAACGAAGATACCAATAAGGTTCAAGGCGGTTTGCCTTGGCTGTTTCGATTATGCTGTATAAAACTGCTGATGCCATTGCACCATCGACGGTATCGGCGAACAACCAGTTTTTTCTTCCGACAGCGAAAGGCCTGATGGCGTTTTCGGCGCTGTTGTTGTCGATCTGCAGTTCTCCGTTTTCGAGATAGACTATGAGCCTGTCCCATAAATTGAGTGCATAGGCCACGGCTTTGCCGGTCAGACTCTTGGGAACCACAGTTTTCTTACATGTTTCAAGTTTCGCTTTGAAACTTTTCAGAATTGGTTTTGCCTGCTGATCGCGTATTTTATGTATTGCATCAGGATTCAACCCGTTCACACGGGCGTCTTTTTCGATTTTGTACAGACTGTTGATTATAGCAACAGCTTCGTGGGCTATGCCAGGCTCTGCCCCTTCGCCGGCAGCCTTTATTGAATCGAAAAATTTCCGGCGCACATGCGCCCAGCAAGCCAGATGCTTTTGTCCCGGCCTGGACGAAATAAAGTTGTAGCCAGAATAGCCATCGGTCTGAATGTAGCCTTTGTATTTCGCGAGTATTTCGTCAGCTACTTTTCCGCCGCGACTCGGGCTGTAATGGAAATAAACTGTTGCTTTTCCGGTGCCCCCGCCGCGAAAAACCCATATCCATGATTGATCGGTGGCTTTTCGACCCGGTTCCTTGAGAACCTGCATGCGACTTTCGTCCGCATTTACGCAGCTGGAGGTCAGAAGCATCTCTTCGAAAAGCTCATTAATCGGCTTCAGAGCCTTAGCAACTTTAATTGCCCAGTTGCACATGATGCCGCGGCTGATTTCTATCTTCTGACGGCTGAACATGCCACTGAGGCGATGAAAAGGAAGTGCGTCAACGAATTTCGAAGTGATGATATAAGCAAGAAGACTTGCTGTGGCAAAGCTTTTGGGAATGATCTGCTCAGGAACCGGTGCTATAGAAACGGCAGGTTCTTCAGATTCTGTGCCTTCGCAGCTTCTGCAGGCATATTTAGGTCTGACGATTCTTATTATATGAGCCCTGGCCGGTGTAAATTCAAGTTTATCGGCAGTCTCTTCGCCGATTCTGGCTTTCTGGCAGCCACACGCACAGGTTTTATCGGTGTCGGGAATATCAACAACGACTTCCTCGACAGGAAGATCGTCTGGTAATGGCTTTCGACCGCGCTTTCTTAAATGGGCTTTGATCTCGATGGTTTTGGCTTGCTCTGGCGCTGGAATCTGCGGTGCTGCCTCTTCCTGCGGAAATGGCAGCAGAGGCTGGATGCCGTTGTCTGGTTGCGGGGTTTTCTCGGTTTTGCGGCCAAAGATCAGCGATTTGAGATAATTCAGTTCTTCGTTCAGAAGTGTAATCTGCTGGTCTTTTTCCTTAAGCTCCTGATCAACCATCCGTTTCAGAATGGGGTCTTCATTTAAATATTGATCAAGAGCCGGTGTCATGGGGATTATTATAACACCGCAACAGCTCAAAGTACAGCATTTTCTGCAGGTTTCAGATGGTTTTTTAGCAGAAGAACATTTAATAAACATGAGAAACAGCAAGTTGCTTATGCGCAGATGCCTGATTGATTTCAAGGCCTTCAAGCAACCAGGCCAGTTCGCGTTGCCCGACCTGTAAAACTTCTTCCCTGCTTGAAGGCCAGCGGAAACGACCTTTTTCAAGCCGTTTCTGCCAAAGACAGAACCCGTTTTTATCCCAATACAGTATTTTGATCATGCTGCGTCGCCGGTTGCTGAAGGCGAAAAGGTGTCCGGCGAAAACGTCGAGGCGCATAACGCCGCTCACCATGGACGACAGGCCGTCGATGGCCTTGCGCATATCGACGTCGCCGAGAGCAATGTAAACTTTGACATTGCCGGTAAAAATCATATGCGAGCCAGAACTGAAAGTATCTGAGAAAAGGTTTCCCGGTCAAAATCCCTGGCAATTTCGAGCCGGGCCCGATCTGAAAAATTGAAATACAACCCGGTAGAGCTTTTTTCGACTGGGTGCGCCTGGGGCTGCGCGTTAAAGGTAACGGGGATGAGTTGCAGCGGTGCCGGACTATTGGTTTTGCGATCTTTGCGAAGCCAATAACCAAAGGCTTTCACGCCAAGGTTGTTTGCCCGGCAATATTCTACCTGAGTCTGGCCACTCTCGCGCCACGTCTGAAGGTGTAGCTGCCAGCGGCGGGCTTTTTTGATCTGTTCTGACGTTGATTTCTTCTGCGCCATAAAAACTCCTTGTGGAAGATTGACGCAGGCAGAATGCCATAGCTGGCAAAAAATTATAAGAAGCGGTTTATTGAGCGCTTACCCGGCAGCGAACACGTCCTGACTCAACCGACTGGACTATTTATTCCCCGAATGTGCCTATCTTTCGAAAGGATGACGGAACAGCCCTGGAACATTTTTGGTTGCTGAGCTTTCTGACGTGCGCTGCACCATACCAGCCGGCAATTGGCCAACCCGAGGCAGGCAACCTCTTGCAACTCAGAATCCATAGGATACTAGCCATTGCCAGGAGCTATGGTTATACGGCACTCGTTCTCGGCGCATGGGGCTGTGGGGCCTTCGCCAACGATCCATATCGAACGGCTGTCGATTTTCGGGATGCACTGGAAAACGATTTCAGTGGCACGTTTTCTGACATTGTGTTTGCTATCACTGATTGGACGCCTGAAAGACGATTCCTTGGCCCGTTCCGGGGCGTGTTCAGCATAGAGCAGACAGACAAAACCAGTTCCGTCAATGCCACCCCGACAGCAAACTGCAATAGTTCAAATTTTTGCTCTCTGGCTCAGGATAATAGTGTTGTTCAGGAAAGCCTGAACCACCGGCGCGAATGTTTGAATGGGTTTATAAATATTCTCAGGTATTTTAAAATGCGTAAGATAATGGAGCGAACAAAAGACTGGTTCGGTGGACTATTCTTAGGACAGGATGCGATTCAAAGAAAAAATACCGGCGAATTGTTTCGCCACAGGAAGATTATTGTCCATGAATCTGAGTTTGGTCATCCTGTTTTTGCGGATTGGTATGAGCCTATCAATACCCAAGAGAATGGTAAGGTCTATATAATTTATCTCGGAGGGGCAATAGATAAAGAGACTTATTTATCTCGAACAAAAACCGAGCCGGTTGTTTTAAGGGATATTTTTTTCGATACTTTGAATGAACTTAAAAGATTCGACATCTGCTTACTGGTTATCGCAACTCCACACGGCCGAAACAGGTGTGCAAAAAAAATGTTAGGCGTATTTTCCGATTTGCTGTGCAATCGTTTCCTGCCAGAGGTTCAAGCGAGACCAGACGATTGTGCAGCAATAATAGGCAACTCCTTAGGTGCATATTTTGGCTTGGGTTTGCTGCCAGTATTGCACGGCATTTATTCCTTTGTTTCGTTTGGAGGAGCATGGATGGTAGAAGCAGCGGTTCAGTGCAACTTATCCCCGGAAAATATCAACTGGTCTTTATTCTCAAATTCCGGAGATCAGTTAAAAGCACATATCCAAGGCTTTGTTAATTGGCTCAGGCTTCGGAAAGTTGAGGCAAAATTGATAAATCGCAATGGGAATCATTCATTTTCCAGCTATCTCAGCAATCGTAGCGTGAGAGATGGTTTTATGAAAGCCTTAACGTTGCCTCGGGCATAAAAAGCTTTTTTTCCGTTAACCCTTAAAACCTATTAAGACTTTCGCCTCTGAGTAGCAGTGTTGTTTTTTCTTGCATTGTAGGGGGCGGGCGTTGTAGGCTGAAAACAGAGAAATTAAAATGTGAGATTCCGGAGGGTACGTTATGGTAATTGAACCTGTCGAAAAAATGCTGCTTGAAACTCAGAAAAAAGTGTTGATCGGGCGTCTCGCCATTGTGGTCAAAGACGCTGCCATCTTGAAAGAAATTAAAGAGCTTACGGGCACTGATGTTTCGTTCAAATCAGCACTCAAAAAAGTTTTGCTCCCGTCGAATCCTGATCCGCTGGCCACTGAGGCTATCCGCACCAGGGTCACTGCTGCCTTTCCAGAGGCAATACCGCCTTTTGATGAGCTGATCAAGGTATGCCAGCGACTTGCCAAAGTCGATAACCCACTGATCCTTAACTGAGATCAACTTCTCAATGATACAGCAGGCGGCATGTGCCCGACATCATTTTGTCTGCCGTGAAATTCAGAATATGGTATAATTGCCCCTGAATTGAGGCTGAAGGCCCTGCACAGGAGGCAACGATGAAGGTTCTCAAATTTGGCGGCACATCACTGGCGAACTGGAAAAGGTTTTCGCAGGCAGCAGACCTGATCAGAGCGGCTGCGGCGAGCGAACCGGTGGCCACCGTTCTTTCGGCGCCGGCTACCGTTACCAACAGTCTGCTCGAAATGATCGACAACGCTTGCCAGGGCAAAGATCATTCTGCCGCTTCATCGCGCGTAGAAGCACTTTTTAACAATCTTTTTGCAGATGCGGGCAAGGCATGCCTCAACAACGAACAACAGCAGATATTGGCCAGGCGGTTGCGCGAATGCGTCGATTTCTGGAACCGGCGTTCGCAAGGGGTTGCCATGCTCGGCGAATGTTCCGAAACCATCACAGCTGCGGTGGCTATCTGCGGCGAATACCTCTCGGCCGCCCTGATGGAACAGGTAATGCTCGCCCATAATCTGCAAACCCTGCAACTCGACCCGGTCAAAATGTTCAAGGCCTATGGCCCGACTCTTGACGCGATGGTCGATATCGAAGCCAGCCGAAAAGACTTCACTACCCCCGAAATTGCCGGGGCGCGGGTTCTCATCATGCCAGGTTTCGGGGCAGGTGACAAGAGCGGCAAACCTGTGACTCTCGGGCGCAATGGTTCTGATTATTCTGCAGCGGTTATGGCTGCCTGCCTGCGAGCCGACACCTGCGAAATCTGGACCGACGTCGATGGCGTTTTCAACGTCGATCCGAATCTGGTGCCTGATGCACGCCTGCTGCCCCAGTTGAGCTACCGCGAAACCATGGAAATGTCGTATTTCGGCGCCAAGGTTCTGCACCCAAAAACAATCTCGCCGATAGCCCAATATCATATTCCCTGCTATATAAAAAACAGCCTGAACCCATCCGCCCCGGGCACCCTGGTTTCAGATGCAACAGATACGAGCGGCCTGCAGGTCAAAGCTATTTCGAATCTCGACAAACAGACGATGGTCAATGTTTCAGGGCCTGGCATGAAGGGTCTGGTGGGCATGGCCAGCCGCGTATTCAGCGCTATTTCGCGCTCAGGGGTCTCAGTGTCACTGATCACCCAGAGTTC
>Ga0116170_10004449_pt1 | contig 12808 bp, 9 predicted proteins | sample AD_JPNHW1_MetaG_FD_89797 | JGI IMG/M metagenome (GOLD analysis project Ga0116170, IMG submission 89797) | Active sludge microbial communities of municipal wastewater-treating anaerobic digesters from Japan - AD_JPNHW1_MetaG | ecosystem: Engineered > Bioreactor > Anaerobic > Digestate | place... | reverse complement strand
CGGTGATGATGTAAGGCAGCGCCGACGGCAGGGCCACATCCAGCACCAGCATCCTGCGGTCCGCTCCCAGGGTTTTTGCCGCGTCGATATGGATCTGCTCGATGTGCTGCATCCCGGAAAAAGTGTGCAGGAAAAGCGGGAAGAAAGCCGCGATGAAAGTTATGAAGTTGCTGGCCGCGTCCCCGCGTATGCCGAACCACAATATAGCCAGCGGGATCCAGGCTATGGGCGGGATGGGGCGCAGGATCTCCAGCAGCGGCAGGAAATAAGCCCGTATGCCCGGGCGCGCGCCCACCACAACGCCCAGCGGTATGGCGGTAAAGGAGGCCAGGGCCAGGCCGGTCAGCACCCGCTTAAGGCTGGCCGCGATGTGGAAGAACAGCGCTCCCCCGGCGGAAACTTCCCTGAAAGCCTTGAGCACTTCCGTGGGCGGGGGCAGCAAATAAGGGTTGAGCCAGCCAAAGGCCCCGGCGGCCTGCCAAAGCCCCAGCACGAAGATTATGGAGGCAGCCGCTTTCATTTTTCCCTGACCGCGACCGTGCCGGCGTCGAATTTCAGTGACCGCGCGGTTTTGGCGGCGGCTTTAACGAAGGACAGGTCGGTCTTTTCCCTGACCGGGGACTTCTGCTTGAGCAGCCCGTTGTGCAGGTTAAAATCCGCGATCGCGTCCAACCGCTCCAGCAGTTCGGCGCCCGGGACGATATCTACCTGCTTCAGTTTTTTCGCCTTGGCGTAGTTGGTATTGTAGGAGGAACCCTTGTCTATGAGCGCCGGCGCCACGTTCATGGTCTTCGACAGCCAGCCGTTGACCAGGTCCTTGTTGCGGGCCATGAACAGGGCCGCCTCGTGCAGGGCCAGCAGGAATTTTTCCGCCGCGGCGGGGCTGCGCTTCAGGAACTCTTCCGACGCCACGGTAGTGGTCCAGAAAGAGGGGTTATATTTCAGTATGCGCGCGGCCTTCTTCTGCACGAAATCTTCCACGAAAGGGTCCCACATCACAATGGCGTCGATGTCGCCCTTGAGCAGCGCCGCCCGGCCTTCGGCCGCCGCCATGTGCAGCAGTTTTACGTCTTTGGCGGGATCCAGCCCGGCCTTGAGCAGCCACTGCACGGCGGGATAATGCGCCGAGGTCCCGAACACGGTGACCACGGTCTTCCCTTTCAGGTCCGCCACGGACTTGACCGGGGAATCCGTCTTTACCATAACGGCTATCCTGCCGGCGGAACCCAGGGTCCCTATCATTTTACAGGGGAACTTGGCCGCCAGGTTCACGAAGTTGGCTTCGCTGGTGAGGGCTATGTCGATGTGGCCGGCCAGCAGCGCTTCCTGCATGGGCGGGCCGTACAGGAACGGGGTGACCTCCGCTTCCAGCCCGTTCTTCTCAAGGATATCGGTGCGCTCCAGGATGGCGCCTATCTGCCCGCTGATCAGCGACCCGGCGGACGGGTAGCCGATGCGGACCTTCTCGGCGGATGCCCCGCCGGAGAAAGCCAGCAGCGAAACCAGGACTAGATGTTTTTTTTCATGGGCCCGGGCCTCAGAAAGTCAGCGCCAGCACGGTGGAGAAGGTATTGCACATTTTGCCGCCCGTCTCCCAGTACTTCCACTCGTAGTTGGTCTGCAGCCGCATGCCCTCGGTGAAGAACCAGTTGAGCCCGGCCGTCGACACCGCGGTTCTATTGCCGGAGAGCTTCGTGTCGGGGTCGTATACGTCGTACTTCGCCACCGCCTGCAGCGTTTTCGGCAGCGCGTACACCGCCAGCTGGGCGTACCAGCCTTCTTTTTTCGTCGCCGTGTCGCGGCCGCGGATATATTCGGCTTTGAACGAGGCCGGCCCGTAATAGACCGCGGCTTCCAGCCCGGTGCGGTTCGAGGCCGTGGCGGTGGAGAAGCGGTTGCCCTCGTAATCGGATACACCGAAGCTGAAATGTTCCGACGGGTTGACCACCGCCCTCAGCGCCAGGCCTTTATAGTGGTTCTTGTCCGCGGCGTTGGCGCCCTCGCCGTTGAACTGCCCGGCGGTCAGCTCGATGAATTTTTTTATCCGCCAGGGCGCCGCCGTCAGCTGGGCGTAAGCCCCGATGTCGCGCCCTTTAGTGCCCAGGTCCCGGCCCGGAGACAGCGTGTTCACCACCTGCGCCCGGTTGATGGTATCCAGCTCGGAATCCGGCGACAGGCTTTCCAGGCTGAAGGGGATCCTGAACTGCCCGGCCCGCACTTTGAAAGTGAAAGGTTCTGGCAGCAGCTTCTCGCGGCTGAAATCCAGGTATGCGTCCAGCAGCGAGGGATTGGCCGTGGCGTCCACCTGGAACTGGTAGGACCAGTCGGCGTTGGGCTTGCCGGTGAACACCAGCCGGGCCAGCCGCATTGAGAACGAATCCGCGACGCCGTTGCTGCCAGCGCTGTACATGGTCTGCAGATAGCCTTTGATGTCTATCTTGCTTTCCGCCGCCCGCGCCGTACCGGCCGCCGCCAGGAAGATCCCCGCGACCGCCGCCAGCCTGAAGAATTTATGTTTCATCGCAGCCCCTTTTCCGAAGTTGCCACCATATCAGCCCGGCGTCTTGCGCCTGGTAAGGTCCCAGATCTTGTGAAAGTGTTCCCGCAGCAGCCCCTCGTCGAGGTCCGTCAGGTTCACTATCTTGTCGTCATAGTCACCAGCGCGCCGGGCGGAGAGCTCCTCCAGGAACCGGCCGGCGTCGGGGATGCGCCCTGAAGCCGCCGCCCCGGCGTACAGCGCGGTGCCCGGGAAAGGCACCAGGTATTTCACCAGCGGGATGAACTCGCCCCCGCGTATGAATTCCAGCATGCCTTTGAGCGACGCTTCGGTTTCTCCGGGCAGGCCCACGATAAAAAGGCCCCTGGCCTCCAGCCCCGCCGCGGCGGAAATTTTCAGCGCGCTGTCTATCTGCGCGATGGTGGTGTTCTTGCGGTTGAGCTCCAGCACCCGCTGGTCGTAGGACTCTATGCCGAACCAGATGCCCTGGCAGCCGGTGGCTTTCAGCTTCCCGGCGAACCGCTCGGTTACGCCGGTAACCCGGGCGAAGCAATGGTACCGGACCCCGTGTTTGGAGAGGATGTCGGCCACCCGCATGGCGCGGTCCGCGTCCGCGTTGAAAGTGAGGTCGTTGAGCCAGGTATAGTTGAAGCCCGTAGTCGCTTTAAGGTGCGCCACCTCGGCGTCGAACCTCGCCAGGCTCTTCATGCGCAGGCCCGGGATGGTCTTATAGCAGAAAGAGCAGGCGCAGGGGCAGCCGCGGGACGTGGAGATTATTATCTGGCCAGCTTTTACGATCTCCCGGTGATCTGGCCAGACGGTATAATCCGGAAAAGGCAAATTATCCAGGTCCGCTATCTGCGGGCGGGGCGGCGAGAGCCTGACCGCACCTTCGGCCCTGTAAGCCATGCCCTTCACCGCCGAGAAGTCGCGCTGGCCGCGCTCAATGGCCGTTTCCAGGAATTCTATGAGCGTCAGCTCCGCCTCGCCCAGGATAGCGCAGTCGGCGGAGGTGGCGCCCAGGATATATTCCGGCAGGGAGGAGACCAGCGGTCCGCCCAGGAAAACGAGGCGCTCAGGCACGTCCTGCTTCAGCAGCTTGGTGACCATGCCCAGGAAAACGAAAGAATCGCAGTAGGCCGCAACGCCCACGGCCGCCGCGTCGGCGGTTTCGGCCAGCAAGCGCTCCGGCCGGTCAGCGCCCTCCGGGCGGCAGTCCACCACCTTGAGCTTATACCCGAGCTTTTTAACCAGGGTGGCCACGGCGGTAAAACCTTCAAAAGGCCCGCTGATCAGGAATTCCCTGCCGGGAGTGGGGATCTGCGGCGAAGGCGGGATTATGAGCGCGATGGTTTCGCCCCGGGCCGGGGCGGCGGCCGCTCCTGACAGGCCGGCCAGTATCCCCTCGTAAGGGTCGGCTGCGGGCTGGGCGGCGCTTCGTATGTGCATGATGCGTTTTGCAATTTTACCGGGCGGCGGCCGGGACGCCGGCGCAGTTCAGCCCGCTCACTTTCCGGCCCCCAGCAGGGCGCGCAGTTCCAGCGTGGCCTGCGAAATGTCTATGCCTGCGGCCTGGTACTGGCTGACCATGCGCTCCAGCGAGCCTTTCCGCACGTCCGGCGGCGCCCCGCCGGCTTTAAGTTTAAGATAGTTCTGCCAGTCGAGGCTGAACTCATAGGTCAGCTGCGCCAGTTTGTCCAGGCGCCTTTTTTCCGCCAGGCCCTTCAGCTCCGCTTCCGCGGCCGCCTGCCTTCTTATCACCGTTTCCAGCCGCTGCTGCTCGTCGCGCGCGGCCTCTTTTTTCTCTTCGGTGGTCTTCAGCCGCAGCCCCAGCGCCTCTATCTCCTCGCGCATGGAAAGCAGCTCGTTTTTCAGCAGGGCCTCACGCTTGGCGGCTTCATCCAAAGCCTCCGTCAGGTCCTTGCGGTATTTTATCTCCTGGCGCATCAGGCGTTCGTACTCGGACTCCACGTCGCGGTCCCCGAAGCGCAGCGCCAGGGTCAAGGCGTGGGCCGGCACGATAACGCCGGTGAGCGGCACCGCCAGCCCGTAAGAAAGCTCGGCCGACTGGCGCCGCCAGCCCAGGCCGGCGCTCAGGGCGGAGGCCCGCTCGGCCAGCGCCAGGCCGCCCCGGGTGAAGAACAGCCCGGCGCGCCGCGTGCGCCACAGGGTCTCGAAGCCGGGGTTAAGGCTGGTATTGCCCTTGTTGCCGCCGGAAGCCGTGCGCTGCGCCAGGTCCAGCGACAGGGTAAAATCTTCGTGCCGCTCGGAAACGCCCAGGCGCAGCACCAGCGGGGCTTTGTCTTTGAGCAGGCCGGCGGCGAAAGACGGCCGGTTGACGTTCAGCGCCGAAAACCCGACGGTGCGCCTGCCGTCCGGCCTGTAGGCGGCGCCCAGGTCCACCGCCGCGCCGGCCCGGGAATCTCCGCCGTTCTCCGCGGTGAGCTGCAGGAATTTGAAGCTGGCCCCGAAATCCAGCGCCCCGGCTCCCGCCCTGAACAGCTGCCAGGAGCTCCAGCTCAAAGCCATGGTTTTCTGGGTGAAAACCCCGTTGTCGTCGCGCACCAGCCCGCCCGCCGAAAAAGTGCCGGTGCGGCCATAGCTGCCGTAAGGGATCACCGCCCAGGCCCCGCTGGCCGAGAAGTCGGCCGGGCCCTGGGGCGTCCGTTCCGAAGCCAGGAAGCTGGCGCCGGTCTCGAATTTCCGCAGCGCTCCGGGAAGGGCGGGATTGGCCAAGAACGCCGCCGTATCTTCAAGACCCGCCGCGGCCCCGCCGAAGCCCAGCTGGCGCGCGCCGAAAGGCAGGTCTTCAAAAACGGCCCGCGCCGGGACGGCGGCCGCCAGGAAGATCAGCAGCTGCAGAGCGGCGGCCGCGCTTTTCACCGGGCGCCCAGGCCTCTTATTATTTCTGCCCGGCATCATTAGTTCCTCCGGCCGCCGTTTTTTTGGCGTCCTCCGCGACATCTGAATACAGCGCGATCTTCCCGCGGCCGTGGGATTTCACCCAGTACAGCGCGTCGTCGGCCTTCTCGAGCATCGTTTCGAGGGTGGAAGCGTCCTGCGGGAAAGTGGAGACGCCGATGCTCAGCGAAACCTTAAGTTCCCGCGTCTTGGAGAAAGGCACCGGGATGCGCAGCTCCGACAGTTCCTCGCTGAGGCGCTGCGCCAGGCGCAGGGCCTCCGCGCCGGTGGCCTGGGGCAGCAGGATCACTATCTCGTCGCCGCCGTAGCGGCAAGGGAAGTCGATCTTGCGCAGGTTGCCCAGGATGATGCGCCCCACCTCTTTAAGGGCCACGTCGCCGATCTGGTGGCCGTAGGTGTCGTTGACTTCCTTGAAATGGTCCACGTCGGCCCACAACAGGGCCAGCGGCTGCTTGAAGCGCTCCGCGCGGTAGAATTCCTCCTGGAAGCGCTGGTTGAAATAGCGCCGCAGCGGCAGCTTGGTAAGCTCGTCGTAAAGCGAAAGTTCCTCGACCTTCTCGAACAGGCGGGCGTTGTCCACGGCCAGCGCTATCTGCCCCCCGAAGGATTTGAGCATGGCCAGTTCCTGGGGCTCGATGCGCTGCTGGCTGAGCAGGTTATCCACGATCAGCAGCCCGATGGTGACGCCCTGCACGGCCAGCGGCATGTAAAGCACGCAATCCTTGTAGCGCTCCATGAAAGCGCCCGAGCTGCGGCCCAGCACGATATCGGCGAAGCGGTGGGCGCCCGCCTCCAGCGGGATCTCCTCGTAGGAGATGCTTTTGATCTGGCCGCGGATGTCTGCCGAAAGTTCGCCCTTCAGCTTGTGGTTCTTTTCGTCTATCAGGTACAGCCGCACGCGGTCGAAGCCGAAATAGGTCTGGATGCCGGCCAGGATGCGGCGGAAGCTGTCCCTGACGCGCAGCGCCGTGGCGAAGACTTCCGTAAGCTCCGTGATGGCGGAAACGTTCTTGTCGTATTTGCGCGTCAGCGAAAAGAATTCCACCTTGTAATAATCCCGCAGGAAAGACCGCAGGAAAGCGTCGGCCTTGGCGGCCTCCGACGCGGAGAACCGGCGCCGGCGCGGGCTGCGCTCCAGGCGGATAAGGCCGGTGCAGGTCACGGCGTTCTTGCCGCCCGAGGGATCGCTGGTGTCGAACATGAACGGGAAATAAAGGAATTTGCCGCCGGGCGAGGACGCGGCCGCCGTCTGCATGCTTTCCAGCGCCCGCTCCGCCGCGGAGCCGGGCGAGGGACGGATATTGTCCTCGTGTTCGAACGCCACCCCCGAAGCCTGGCGCAGCCGCAGGCGCAGCAGCCCGTTCTTCTCGTCGAACTCGTAGAAGGAGGCCCCGTCCAGGACGAAGCGGGCCGAAACGGCCTGCAGGGCCGCCTGCAGGAAAGCGTCCCGGCCGCCGTCGAAAGCCTGCCCGGCCGCCGCCCCGTATAATTTTTCAGCCGTCTTTTTCATGCTTAAGTCCAGCGCCTCAATAGAGCGACAATAAATAGTCCGCCTCTCCCTGCGCCATGATCAGTTCGCGGGTCAGGTCTTCCCGGTCATAATCCCTGCGGGCGATCTTGAGCGACAGGTTCCAGAGGGCCCGCTCCAGCAGCAGCTCCGCGGTAGGATACGCCATGATGTTGGGCATCAGCTCCGGGGCCGAAAAGATCTTCCTGTAAGTCTCTTCCTCGCCTTCGTCCTGGAGGCATTCCTCGAAAGCCGCTTTAACGCAGGGGAAAACGCCGAAGCTCCCGGTGAAAGGGCCGAGGTTTTCCGGCTCCAAGGCCCAGCCCACGAAAGCGGCCGCCCCGGACAGGTCCTCGGTGGACGCGGACACGGCCAGGTTATAGACCAGCGCGAGCCCGCCGCCGGCGGAGCAGCCCGGATAGGGCAGCACTTTCAGCTCGCCGGGGCTTCTCCGGCCGGGGCCGGCCTTCGCGCCGCGCTGGCCCGCCCGCCCGCGGGCGGCGGCGCCGGGCCTGCACTGCCGCGGCAGCCTGCGCGAGGAGATCACGAAAGCGCACTGTTCCACCGGCATCGGGCCGTTCTCGAAGCGGTCCGGGCTGAACAGCTCTATTTTCCCGCTCACGGCCAGCTCCAGCCAGTCCTCTATGCCGCCCGCCGTTTCCTCCCTGGTGAAAGTGGCGCGGTTAAAATCGTCGGAGAACAGGCCGCCGCGGCGGCCCCAGACGCGCGGCAGCACGTCGGCGGGACAGACGGCCCCGGAGGAGTTCGGCGCGGCCAGGGCGCGGATGCCGCGTTTTTTATTCCCGCCCGGCAGCCGGTCCAGCGCGGCGCGGAAACCCTCCCAGGAAGCGAGCTCCGCCCAGGGTTCGGCGCAGACGCCTTCCAGCGCCCGGGGCCGGGCGAACAGCGCCGGCGCCTCCAGCCACCAAGGGGCGGAAAAGGCCCGCGCCTCGTCGTGCCGGCACAGTTCGGTCAGGATGAAGCCCGGGAAGCGCCGGCGCTCCAGCGCCTCCACTTTCAAGGCCAGGTCGGCGAACAGGCCCAGCCGGGAAAACAGCTCGGTCCAGTTCTGCGGGATCTCTATGATGTCCGCCAGCGGGTTGCGCTTGGGATCGCGCAGGTGGGCGAAAAGGCTTTCCCACATGCTGCGCCGGCTCTTGACGGAGAACTCCGCCCCGGCGTCGGGAAAAGCCGCGGAGTACCTGGCCAGCATGCTCTTGAAAGCCAGGTGTTTCCTGTGGTCGTAGTCCGATAGCAGCCAGATCTTCATGTAAATTGAACCGCTTTCCGCTCCTTAATCCGGGACGGAACAGCCGGGCCGCACCCGGCGCCCGCCGCGCTTATCCCCTGCTTTTCCAGCCGGGCCGCGCCAGGTTCGGCGAAACCTTCAGGCTGTTGCTGAATTTTCCCGCTTCCAACCGGCGCAGCGCGCACAGCGCTATCATGGCGGCGTTGTCCGAGCAGTAAGCCTTTTCCGAGAACCGCACTTCAAAACCTTCAAGCCGGCCGAAAGCCGCGCGCAGCGCCCCGTTGGCCGAAACCCCGCCGCCCACCGCTATGCGTTTAAGCCCCAGGGAGCGCGCGGCGTCGGCGGCTTTTTTCACCAGCGTTTCCACGGCGGCGTCCTGGAAAGCCCGGCAGATCAGCGCCTTGGCGGCCGGGGACAGGCGGTGCGGGTCTCCGCCGGGAATTTTCGCCAGGTGATAGCTTACGGCGGTCTTAAGGCCGCTGAAGGAAAAATCCCAGGTACCCGGCATATAGGGCCGCGGGAATTCCGGCCCCTTGCCGGCGGCGCGCCGGGCCAGTTTCTCCACTTCGGGCCCGCCGGGGTAGCGCAGGCCCAGCAGTTTGGCCACCTTGTCGAAAGCTTCTCCGGCCGCGTCGTCCCGGGTGCGGCCCAGCACCCGGTAGTCGCCGTAGCCCCGGGCGTGCCAGAGCTCGGTATGGCCGCCGGACACGAGCAGCGCCAGCAGCGGGAATTCGAGGCGCCGCGCCGCGCGGCCCCGGTCGAATTCGCAGGCCAGCAAATGGCCTTCCAGGTGGTTCACACCCACCAGCGGCGCGCCGGCCAGCTCCGCCGCTGCCTCGGCCGCCACGCGGCCCACCATCAGCGCCCCGGGCAGGCCCGGCCCGCGCGAAAAAGCTACGGCTTTGACCGCCCCGCGCCTGAGCGGCAGCCTGAACCCGGCGGCCCGCAGGGCGCCGGTCAGCACAAAAGGTATTTTTTCCAGGTGGGCGCGGCTGGCCAGCTCCGGCACTACCCCGCTGTACCTGCGGTGCAGTTTTATCTGCGAGAAAACGGTATTGGAGCGCAGCGCCTGCCCCGCCATCACCGCGGCGGAAGTCTCGTCGCAAGTCGTTTCAAAAGCCAGTATCTTCATCAATAAAAACCGCTCGATCCCCGGCCGCGCCGGGCTCGGCCCGGCCTTCCCGTCCATAGCCGCGGCCCGCGGAACGGGCGCCGGGAAAGTTCTCTTTCGCCCGGCCCCGCCCCTAACTATGCCCTTTATTTTCCGGGCTTCAGATTTCCCAGCACTTCCCTGGCTTTCAGCAGTTCCAGGGCCCGGTCCAGCACTTCGTCCCGGATTTCTTCCTTCTTTTTCTCGACCTTCTCTTTCTCCGGCTTTTCGGCTTTCTCCGCTTTAACGGCTTTATCGGCTTTACCCGCCTTCTCCGCCTTTTCCTCTTTGCCGGGGTAATAGACCTCTTCGCTCTGCTGCAACAGCTTCTTCTCGTTCTCCACCGTGACCTTCACGGCGATATCCGGGGTGATGCCGCCGGTCTCGTTCTTCAGGTCGTGCTGTATGGATTTGCCGCTGGGCGTATAATATTTCGCTATGGTAAGGCGCAGGGCGGATTTGTCGGACAGCGGGATCATGCTCTGCACGCTGGCCTTGCCGAAAGAGCGCTCGCCGATGATCACGGCCCGCTTATTGTCCTGCATGGCGCCGGCCACGATCTCGCTGGCCGAGGCGGAATAGCGGTTGACCAGGACTACCAGGGGCATGGTCTCATAAGGAGCGGAACTGCCGGAGCGGAATTCCTGGTAGTTCTCCGGCTTGCGGCCCTTGGTGAAAACTATCATGCGCTCCGAGTTGATGAACTGCTTGGAAATGTCCACCGCGGAAGCCAGCAGGCCGCCCGGGTTGTAGCGCAGGTCCAGCACCAGCGCCTCCATGCCCTTGCCCTTCAGCTCGGCCATGGCCTTGTTGAAATTCTCGGTGGCGTGGCCGGTGAACTCCACTATCTTGATATAGCCGGTCTTATCGTCGAGCATGCGCCATTTCACGTTTTCGGCCTTGATAAGTTCGCGGGTGAGGGTGATATCCTTCGTTATCCATTCCGCGTTCTTGTCCTCGGGCTCGCGGGCGATGGTGATGTTCACCTTGGTGCCGGGAGTGCCGCGCAGTTTTTTGATCAGGATATCGATGACGATGTCTTTGGTGTCTTCGCCCTCGATCTTGGTGATCTTGTCGCCGGGCATCAGCTGGGCGCGCCAGGCCGGGGTATTGGGCAGCGGCGTCACCACGGTAAGCCAGCCCTCGCGCATGTCCACCCTTATGCCTATGCCGCCGAATTCGCCTTCGGTATCGCTTTTCACCCGCGAGTAGACGTCCGGCTCCATGAACTGGGAATAATCGTCGAGCTCGGCCACCATGCCCTTCGCCGCGCCGTAAACCAGCTTCTGGGAGTCTATAACGTCGACATAGCTTTCCTTGATGAGCTCAAGGACGTCCACGATTATCTTCAGCTGCTGGTAAGTCTGGTCGATGGCGAAATTCACGTAAGGGAAAACCGCGCCTATAACGAAAGCGGAGAAAGTGACCAGCGCCAATTTTTTTATTTTTTTCATAAAATTAATAACTCCCTGCGTCGGGAACGGCTCCCCTGTCAATCAATTATTATAACTAATTTGCCAGCCACTGCATGGGGTCCAGCGCCCGGTCCCCTTTTCTTATCTCGAAGTACACGGCGCCGCTTTCCGCGCGGTGGTCCTGCCCCACGGACTGGGTGTCTTCGCCGGCGGTGCCCAGGGCGGTCAACGCTTCCACGGCCTGCCCTTTCACCGCGTCGATGCGGCTGAGCAGGCCGTAGATCGTAAAGAAACCCTTTTCGTGGTCCACAATGACCACGTTGCCGTAAGCGCGGAAAGGCCCGCAATAGATGACTTTCCCGGCCAGCACGGCCCGCACGGCCGCCTCTTTGGGCGTGGAGATGCGCACGCCTTCCCTGACTATCCAGGTCTTGAGGGCCGGCACTTCTTCCCGGCCGAAGCGGCTGAGGATCTTGCCCTCGGCCGGCCAGGGCAGGGAGCGCTTTTCCAGCGGCAGGCTGCCGGGATCGGCGTCGCTGCGGTAAGGCGCGCGCTTCTGCAGGGTCTTGACCAGGCGCGTCAGCCCCAGGGCGGAATTATGAAGGTTCTCCAGCTCCACGGAAAGCCGGGCCTGCTGCGCCTTGGTGCGCTCCAGCTCCTCGCGCTTGTTCTTAAGCTCGTTCTTATGGGCCGAGCTCTGCCTGAGCAGCAGGTCCTGCCGCGCTTTAAGGTCCACGCTTTTCAGCTTCAGGGAGACGATATCCTTGTTGATGCGCACGCTTTCGCCTTTGATGCTGGTAAGCAGGGCGTAGCGGTTCATGATGGCCGCGCGGATCAGCATATCCTTGGAAAGGTCCCGCGAACCGTAGTAAGGGTAGAAAAATTCTTTCTGCAGGGAATACATCACCAGCTCGCCCGAGATATCGCCGTCCAGCTCTTTGCGGGACTTTTCCAGCGATTCATACTTCTGCAGGGCTTCCCCCGAGCGGGCCCGCGATCTGTCCAGCTGCCACTCCAGGTCCTGGCGCCTGGACAGGCTCTGCTTTTCCGCTTTTTTCATGCCCGCCAGTTCCGAAACGATGCGCTCCTCTTCGGCGCGGTAAACGTCCAGTTCTTTTTTCTTCTCGTCCAGCTGCCGGCTGATCTCTTCCAGGTTCTTCTTTTTAGCGGCGGCGGCCGACTCGGCCGGCGGCTCGGCGCGCGCCGCGGCCAGGCAGCAAAAGAGCAGCGCGGCGCAAAGGGGCGCAAGGCGCGAAGTTGCCGGACTTATAATATTTCTTAGGCGCATTTTACGGAACTAGCGGGTATTTTTCCACTGGAACAGCACCCAGCCCAGCAGCGCGCCGCAGATAACCACCGCGGCCTGCCACAGCGGGCTGGGCCACACCCAGACGGGGCTGAGATATTTGACCGGGTAGACCACGGCGTAAGCCGCCAGCGCGGCGGCGGCGGCCCCCCCGGCGCCGGACAGGAACCAGGGCTTGTCGGCCGGCAGCGCCTGCGCCAACGACGCCGGCGTATGCCGGTAGGTCAGCACCATGGCGGCCGTAACCATGAAGGCGAGGAAAGCCAGGGCCAGCGAAAGACGGATCAAATGCCCGTAGAAGAGGGCGTGCATTATGGCGTAGGCTTCCAGCGGCTTATATTTCACGTCGGCCACGCCGGGGATGCGCCAGGCGGCGGAAGTCCAGGAATTCATATCGCCCAGGACTTCCTCTTTTATGACCACTTCCCAGGTATCCGGCATCGGGTTCAGGCCGGGCACCAGCACCGAGGACACCAGCTCCGGGTCCTCCGCCTTGAGCCTGGCCAGGCGGTCTTTGCGGCTCACATAGGTAACCTGCGCGGTGCCGCCGATAGCTGACAGGGCGGCGTCCACCGCTTCCACCGTCTCTTTGGATTTATCGTCGCGCAGCACTATTATGCGGAAATCGTCCTTCAGGATCACGGATATCTCGCGCATCTGGGCGTGCATAAAAAGCAGCATCTCCGCCAGCAGGGCCACGGAAAAAGCCATAAGGAAAGCCACCCTGTAGCCCTTGCGGACTTTCGGGATGTTATTATGATG
>Ga0116170_10004447_pt1 | contig 12818 bp, 17 predicted proteins | sample AD_JPNHW1_MetaG_FD_89797 | JGI IMG/M metagenome (GOLD analysis project Ga0116170, IMG submission 89797) | Active sludge microbial communities of municipal wastewater-treating anaerobic digesters from Japan - AD_JPNHW1_MetaG | ecosystem: Engineered > Bioreactor > Anaerobic > Digestate | place... | reverse complement strand
TGTTGATCCGATGGCAAAAGAGGATGCCTTGGGTCCGCCGATGAATGGGATTATATACCCCGGGATAGTCGAGAACATCGATATGGAAGTGATGAATACGGTTCCTGATAATTCCTTCGTTTTTTGGTGATTCCTGATCATCATACGGATAATGGCTACGGCCGCCCTTCCTGGCAACAGCTCCATCAGCGTCTGCAACCGCCGCGAAATGACGAATCCTCTCTGGTCATCGATCTTCTCTTTGGCTATCCTGATTTCCTCATCAATCGAACAGGTAGTTTTCCCAGAGGCATTTCGTATCAGGTACTGCTTGTTCTCTATTTTGCCATTCCTCTCGATTTCTATCGGAATGCTTACGTCGACCTCTTCGAAGCAGGTGGTTTTCCTTGAATCGATCATCGAGTTGAACGCAGGGTATTCTTTCAGGCACAGCGCAATGGCCTTGATGAAGAAAGCGAACAAGGATCCCCCCCTGCCAGTGACTCGCTTGCCTCGCAAGTACTTCCGCAGATCGGTAATATCGAATTCCAGCAGGGCGTATATGTTGTGTCCATTGTTGACGGCATCGAATCCGTAAATCGAGAGCTTGCGATCAATGCTGGTTTTCATGGTCTTCATAGCCGCTCCCGGCATAAGGCAGATATAGTCAGAAGAACGTATATTTCACCCGCGCCCCAGGCCCTGGGTGAGATCTGCGCGCGGGACTCAACGTGCAGTTTCCGTGCCGGGCCGGGTCGCCATGGTGGAAGCGATCGTCAATGCACAGCTGCCGATTTCCCCTATCTTCAATTCCTTTTCGTAATCCTGATTATACATATCCGAGTACATGATGACGATCTTGCATTCACTGATCTCTTCGAGAACCTCTTTATCCACCGAACTGCCTATCTTGAGTATGTCGATTTCTTCATCGATCGATAACGCTGTTTCATGCTTGATATTCAGCATGTCGATTACCAAGCCAGGATATCGTCCCCTGAATTCAGGCAAGTCCAATTCCTGGGATAATCCGGACAATAGCTTTATTGTTTTCAGGATCATGGTACCCATTCCCGCGTTTTTGATCTTGAGCGTCGTCATGTCATCGTTTATTGACGCGACAAGATTGCAGAACGGCTATATTGACCGCTTGTTATGGCTGCGTTCAAAGGCCATCGTCAAGGCGGGGAAAACCACTGACGTAACGGCCATCAAGATGGTAATGAGCATTACTATTCTCGAAACATCGAGGCTCTGCTTGAAGATTTCCACTTCGGTCATGTCTGTCTCCCGGATGCTGATGGCTAACAGGAACCAATACGTATAGTAATGACTTTGAACTGGAATTACCATGACGAATCGCGCGGGCATCGGCTCGACTTGCGTGCCCATTGACGCGTTTTGTGCCAAGGAATGAGTCGACTGCGCACAACCCTGTCATGGCATTGGCCCGGCCGAAACAGTTGTCCGGTTGATATATGCAAAAATCATCTGGTTTTGATCTAATACATGCCCCGGACATTTTCCCTGGATCTTGTGGACTGCATCGCGGCCCGGTCGGATCGCCGCTTCGACCCAGCCGGGGGCCAGGCCTTCCGCTTCCGAGCCGAGGTCCTTGCAGCGCCTTCGACGAGACAGAGGGAGCCCCTGCCACCCGTGGCGCAACGCTGCTGTAGGCGGATCTCATGCCGAAGAAGGGCACAAGCCCGGAAGGCTGCTAGTTGCCATTGCTTTCCACCTGCCGGAACGCTTCCGCGACCAGTTCCGGTGACATTTTCGCGGCGACCTTGGCCTTAGCCGCCTCTGCCTGCGCCGAGCCTTCTGCCCTCGGGTCCCTGGCCGCAGCGAGGGCAAAGAACATATACGCTTTTACGAGAGTCTCGTCCCTGTATTGTTGGTCTATCTTTGAGGCCGCCTCATTGAAAAGGACTCCAAGCTGGAAATAGGCGTCGACAAAGCCTTGCGAAGCCGCCTTAAGGAACCACCTGAGCCGGGCTGTCGCATCCCCTCCCTCGGCGCCAATCCGGAAATAGCGCAACGCTTCCGCGTGGTCCGGGGGAAGGCCCTCGCCCTTGAAGTACATGAGGCCCAGATTGGCTGCCGATGGGGCGAAACCCTGGTCCGCCGAGAGCTTGAAGTAGCGGGCAGCCTCGGAAAAATCCTTCGTGACTCCGGCCGACCCGTCGTAATATGCCAGGCCTAGATTGTACTGGGCGCGAAAGTCTCCCTGCTCCGACTGTGCTTTCCAGGTAGCCAGATCCTGCCCCCAAGGTCGACGGCCAGGCAGAAAAGGATCAACAAGGAAAGGACTGGTCTTCCTGATTTCATTTTTCGCTCCTTTTTTTGAATCCCGCCATGGCCGATGGCTGTCTTTTTTCAGGCTTCCTTGCAGGAATTTATGTCGCATTGCAGAACTATCGATAGCGATGATTTCCGCAAGGCTTCTTCGATATACATCAATGATTACGCCAGGAATACCTTGCCATGTACCGCAATATTATATTCCGTTCCGTATTTGTCGTATTTCGCGTTTCCCGGCTTTACGGGGACTATTCGCTATTGCATATGAGGCATGCAAAAGAGCATGGCAAATGACGATCCCTCTTCCCTTTGCCTCTCGCATAGTATCCGATTGCTTCATGATACTCTTTTCCTGGATTTAGTATCTTATCGAGCCCGAGCCGGCATGGAATTGCCATTTGTTCTTTCACTGCGCTGATCCAATATTTCTTCGACCAGCCCCTGAGCCCGACGCTTGATCTGCCTCAAGTCCTGAACTCGCCGATCGAGCCCCAGGTCGAGTTACCATGGTGGGCGCCATTGTCATGTCGTGCGAGCATCAATGGATACGCAATATCAGCTATAGCCACTCAATCGGTGGTTTACTTTCTCGATGATTTCTTGCTCTTTCAGAGGGTAAACGATGATTCCCTCTACTCCAACATCAATGGCAGCATTCATAAAGTCTTCGGCATGGTATGCCATAGTCAATATGCGGCATACATTATTTTCATCCAGCGGTTTTTTTGATCTCGTCAAGAAATCGATCCCACCATAGGGAGGCAGACTTAAATGTACTATTACTGCATCTATGTGCATATTCACCAGAACCCTCATCGCTTCTTCGGTATTGGCCGCCTCGATCGATTCGCAATCGATTTTTGATAAAGCATGGATGATTGTCGCCCTGTGAACGAATGAGTTATCTGCTACCAGTATTTTCATATATGTTTCCTTTTTTGCGAGCTACTATTCATATCGATTGCTGCCGCGCGGCAGTCAAGACAAAACGCTTCTTGTGTTCCTTGCCCCATTTGATTTCAAACAGCCCGGAATGCCTCTCGAACAATGAATTGACATCGACATTATCGAGCTCACCATTGACATGCCATATTGTCCTGGCAAGGCTAGATGAGTATATTACCTGGTTCATTTCCCAGATCGTCATAAATCTGGTTTCTAATTCATCGCGATCCCTTGACCGCTTTCCGGTTCGAAGCGCCATCGCGATATCATCTATCGCAATTCCTTCGATATTGAAATGAATAACATCCGCTGTATCGATAAAGAACAGCAGGCTTTCATAAGGATTATCTGGAGCGATCCACATAAGGTAATCACTTTGGTATATTTCGATATTGTCGGTTTTCCTCAAGTCATCCATGAAGCGATCGTAGTAGGTGCTTCTTCCAAGCGCGAGATTCTTTGCGCCGTCTATCTTTTGGAACCTTACATTGGCAAGGCACAGGGATGGCATGCCTTTGTAAAGACCATCCAGCTTGTACCAGGTTCTCTCGGTCACCATCTCGTTGGCGATCTGGGCGTATTTTTCCCTAAAATCAGCCTGGTCCAGCTCAACAAGGTCTTCGATATCATCATTCATTATTATGGCCTACCCGCGCCGATGGTGACGCTGGACTTGCGCTTCACCCGCGACCCGATCCTGTCGCGTTTCTTGCAATTCCCTGTCATCCAGGGGAAAAAGCACGGCAGGCCGCGGAGTCAGGTTGAAGCCAATGTCCGTCGATTTATCCGTATCTCTTCGTAATCCTTGATATTTATCTCTGGTTCATACTCGATATCTATAGCTACGCCGTTTTCATACAGGTCGAACATGATTTCCTTGCATTCATTTACAAGTTCTTTTCCGTTTATCCCTTTCCTGGTAATGATACTCGTATTAATTGCTTTTATCCGTCCTTTGCTTAACACCCTGACGACATCCCCAAGGCTCTTCGTTTTCTGGAGGCATTGCTTTATCATGATAAAGGAAATGGCAGCGTGGGTCCGTATATCTTCTGTATATTTAAGGTATTCGTTTTTTATCGAAAATAAATCGATATCGGATTTGATATTGTAGGATCCGAGCAAGAAATCGATCCACTTGGTCAAGTCGCCCAAGTAAACATCTTCTTTCTTGAACTGGAAGTACTTGATCGCGAACAGGTTGGCCAGATACTCTTCCTCGAGTTCATGACCGGCTTCCACTTTTTCCTGTCCTGGTTCGATCTTCACGATATGCCCGATCTTGTGCGCCAGATCGTATTTATTGAAATACAATGAGGCAAAAGCTTTCGCATTCTCGTATCCGCTTTTCGTCAGTTCACAAAGTCCGTTTTTTGACTTGCTCGATAATTCATTCCAGAGATAGGTTTTAATCGAATAATCGGTCCGGCCAAGCATGTCACCCATAACGGCTCCATAAAAACAGGATTACCGTTTGTTAAATGCCGATGTTTCAATGTCCGGCCTAGTATAGCAGGTCATGTGCGCGCGCGTAAGCGCGTCCACCGAAAATACGCTTCAGCGGCAAACCCGAGCCTTGCATGCTTCGTTCGTCGTTGTCGAACCTTCCACCATGCCGGGCCGGGCTGTCATCGTGGAAACGAATCATGGCCGAATTGCAATATCCAATTAATTATTGGCTTTCGTGGCGACTAATTCAGGCGTGATGGCTCAAAAACCATTATCCATTTTCCCGTTAAGCCACTTCTTGGCATCCTCCCTATTGCTGAATACCAATAGGTTCTGTCCTCGATTATTGGCAACGTTTTCGAGAAAAGCGAAATCTTCATTGTCATTTACTCTGACAATGGCCCTTTTTATATGGAACTTCCTGGTTCCGAGCGAATCCATTCGCTTGAATACCTCGGCAGGCAAATCGAATATCTGCATTGTACTTAATTTGTACCGCGCGCTTGTATAATCGACCATCCAGGAAAAGCACTCATGTTCTGTTGTCAGCTGGATCATTTTGTCAATGAAATCCAGTACATCCTTATTGGTGATGTCGTCACTCAATCGGGTTTCGACGATGTTCTCATCTTCGTTATAGAATGTTTCGAAGCCCATAAATGCCTCCCTTGAATAGATGGTTTTGTGGACTATCAATGTTCCAAGGCGCCTACGACTACTATAGCATATTTGTCATTGACTTTGAGCGCGAAGCACGATCGTCTGATATGCGCTCTGACTGCAACCTTAGCCAGGCGCGATTCCTCCGTCCCTTGATCAATCAGCAAGAATCGCGACAGGTTCAGGTTGTCATGATGGGAGCGGTTGCGGGGATTATGTTCTTCATAACACTTCAATATTCGACATACCGTATTTCCTTGGTTTCCGTATCGATGGCGATAAACTTCCTGTGCCTATAACAGCCGCCATTTACGATGCTTCCATAGATCCCGATTCCTTCATGCACATGCCCGCATAGGCAGAACATGGGATGTTTCTTGTTTATGAGTTTCAGTATTTTCTTGCTTCCAACATGATCAAGGATTATTCTATGATCTTTCCTCCTTACCATTTTCGTCGTATCCATTATCTTGTAAGGAGGAGAATGACAAACAAGTATTGTCTTCCTGTCTACGTTATCTGCAACCTTGTTTGAAAAACGGAATTTGCTTACTGCCAGGCGAAATTCGTCCTTGATGCCATAGATAGATAGTTCGTCGAAGACTATCTTTCGATTTTCGATATTGGTTAGGTACTTTGTATTTCCCCAGTCGGCGATATCATGATTTCCGCGTATGTAATATATATTCCGCTGGGCTGACTCCAGTATTCCGATAATTTCTTCCCGCTTTCTTTCCAGGCCGACCCTATTTATGGATGTTCTGTCATGGAGAGCTTTTCTGATCGCCTTATCGAGCTCTTTGACCTCGTCGTAATTCTCATCATGCAATTCTTCGATCAGGTCCTTATCCTTCAGGTTATAGATGATTGCGTCATCCAAGGGGATGAATTCTTCCATGAGATCTCCGGCAAGTACACCGATATCGAAGTCTTTCAACTTCTCCGCAAACGCCTTATAGACATCCATATGGCCGTGAACATCAGTAGTAAAAAGTATTCTCATTGACTCTCCGCTTTTACCCGTTGCGAAAACGGCGCTGTCTGAACATACGGCATACCCCCTCGCATTCGGTAAATACTCGAGCTTTCGTTGACAGACCGACTATCGGTTAATTCCCATGCCTTACTCCAGTCATGATGAAAGGACCATCGAGCGGACGCGACATACGCTTCCCCTGTAACCGGAGCCAGGCCGGCGTTCTGCTTCCGGGCTCAAAACTCGAAACTCGCGTGCCGGGAGGGGTTGTCATGATGGACGCGATTGCCTGGTCATGCTGCCGAATATTCGAGCAACGCTCTCAATGACTCGACAGTTAGCGGTGCTGACCCTTCGAAATGGTTGTTCACGTTGATTATGGCCTTGTTTCCATTGTATTGAATGTCTTTAGTCATTCTTGCTATCTCGGGCTTATCCAGCTTTTCGGCAACGATCTTGTTCCATTCCTTTGAGGTCTTTTCTTCGATTTCCCCACGATCGCCGCCTAATAGTCTCAGGACTGTACGCTTCTTGACATGTTTTTTTATATTTATCGTATAGCTCGTATATATGCGGCATATATTCCTTATGTACATACTTATCAAATGCTTCGCCGACTTTTCCAGATGAAGAATCTTCTAGAAATGCTTCTGCGATTTCTTTCAACGCCATCTTCTTCCTCCTCACCGACAATGGCCTTATCTAGCTGACAAAGGCATGTGCGGCGTAGGCATTTCCCTTGCAACCCGGTCTGCCACGCAATCTGCCAGTTATAATCCTGGTGATTGATAGCGTGACAGACCGGGCCGCAATGGTGGAAGCGATTGTTAGGCATTATTTCGTTTTTTTCAAGTATCCATCCAGCTTTATGTCGTCTCTGCAATATTCATCCGAATATCCATTGTTTCTGATTATATCGATTATTTGGGCGCTGATATTCCTTGCCGATTCATAGTTGCCTATTTGCGCGTATGCGTTGCGCGTAAAACGCAAGGCAAACATCGTCTTAGTTGCGCTATATCCTTTGCCAATTTCGATCATGCACGCCTGAAAAGCATTGAATCCCTTTATTACATATTCCCATTCTTGCAGCATATAGCTGTTTTGGATGAAGCCGAAGTAGCCATCACCGATTTTGCCCGTATAATCGTTATCTTGATACTTGACGTCCTTTAGTAGATTCTTCATCAATTCGAGATCTCCCAGACCGCCATCAAAGTCATTTAGGATGGTTTTCGTTACAGCTCTATCCTGATAGCATAATCCTAGCAATATTTGTATTGCTATTTCGTCCTTGTCCCTAAGTATTTTCAGGCCCTGCGGAATATATCCATCCCAGCCATTCTCGTTTTTAAGGACATCAATCCTATAGTTATAGAAATCCAGAGCCAAAGGAGCGTTATTCATGTCCGCATGGCAATAGGCTATTCGCAACAAAAGATTATCGAATTGATCAATATGAAGAGGGATATTATTGCTCCAGCAATAATAAAGAATATCGATATATGCTTCCAGGGCTACTTCGTATTTCTCTTCTTTGTTATAAATGCATGCAGTCTTGAATCTCCTATCAACTTCGCTATCTATTGGATCTCCCCACATCGAAAGCGTCGACTCCTCTTGAGAAACATCTATCGAATATACTGCAGCAGGATCGAACTGAACATTCGGTGTTATCTGAATAGCTCCTAGAAGCATTGCGCTCAATAGAAGGTACATAACTCCAATGCATGTCTTTTTCATGTTACGCTCCAATAGAAATATTCTTGATCATAGAACAAATATTCCATGCAAACGCTTCGCCTGAAACCAAGGCCTGGCGCGTGATCTGCCATCAGGATCGACCTCGCAATTTTCATGTCAGGCCAGTTTGCCGTGATGGAAGCGATTTCCAGGCATACCGCCCGATCAACCAAATATTACCGCTCTTGCTAATGCTTCTCGGGTAAATATTTCTTCTCAAGACCATCATGTGTTCCATCTTTGTAGTCATGTGATCTAATATCATCGAATATATTATATATTGACCTGCGTAAGGCGATTGGCGTACTTCCCGCGCCAAGAGTTCAGCAGGAACCATCACAACGCCCGGATTCAGGTTGAAGCAGTCGTCAGGCTCGAGAACATTCCCTATTTGTTATATATTGCTGCCATACTGCTAGCTTCGAACAGTTTTATTGTTTGCTCGACGGATTGAATTCTGTAATTGTAGAACGAAAACGCGTGACTGATATGACCATCCTGATAAATCATGGTATGCGCAAGCGCAGCATTTTCCAGCTGCCGCATCGCAATGAATGAAAGCTCAGTCGCTTTTATTTCTTCTCCAGAAAAGTCTGGTTCCTTGATAGACGAATACCAATCAAAGCGCAATGACTTTCCATAAGCTTGCGTTAACGCACTTTCCAGAGCCCGATAATCTTGAATATACATATCGGGACTATCATCGCGATCCATGAGGAAGAATAGCTGGATACTATGAAGGGTACTTGTTGCGGGCGAAAATCCGGCAGCTATGGCTGTCGGTAACCCCAGATTGGCCGCGCCATGAAACCAATAGGTGATGCTATCACCGGAAACGCTTTTGTCGCCCAAAGGTTTTCCAAGGAGCAGTTCCACGTCGTTATAATTCATTCCCCAATAGAACTGAGGAAAGAAAATAGAATCAAAATAAGCCCTTTGCCCTTCATCCGTAAGCGGCAACTGGCTTGAGCCTTGAGCCGCTAATTGCGCAGCATATATTCCTATGGCGACAATAGCACTTAGTATTCGTATATACGTTTTCATTTGTTCCCCCGATCTTCCTTCAGCGTAAATACTTAAGGCGTTCATCAATTCAAGCAGGCCTGACACTCGCATCACCTGCAACCCGAGCCTGGCGCACAATCTGCCACCAGGATCAGACTAACAGGTTGCGCGACAGGTCGGGTTGTCATTGCGAAGGCGATCGTTAGACTTCGGATATTTATTCGTAGCTACTGGATGGAAAATACATTCCAACATATTTCATTTCTATTTATTTCGTCTTCCAAAACCAATTCCTTTATTTCTCCAGGTAATTTCCCTTTTTGCCATTCATTTTCTCTTTGTTTATTGTATTCGATTAATTCTTTTTCACTAGCTTCTATTACAGCGCGAATTGCATATGCGGCTGCACCAAGTTCATGTAATGGTACATGAGCAACAACAGCAGCTTGCCCAGCCGAATATGCGGCCATCCTTGCAGGACCTTTTGATCCTTGTGCTGCTTTATTTGAGTAGTACGCCGCTTCTTTCGATTCAGTTGCCTTGATAATTCCTCTTGCCCATAATCTTGTCTTTTCAATAGCTTGTCTTGGCCTATTATCTTCAGGATGCTCACTCTCAAAATGGTGTAAAACATGTTCTGCACAGTCTGCGGCCCATAGAGCCAGCAAGTAATGCATTTCGTCGCTTAAGGATCCGCCACGCCTAATCGTTATGAATCTCGGATCCCTTGCTTTTGGCAATATCATTTGATCTCCATATTGCGAACAGGGATTTGCTTTTGACGCTGGCTTCTATCCCAGCTTGCGCGCTTATAATTCGAGTCATTCCAGCATACGCTTCACCTGCGACCCGAGCCTGGCTCGCGATCAGCTTCAAGGAATTAGATAGCAGATTGCGTGTCGGCCCGCGTTGTCATGGTGCAAGCGATTACGAGGTGAACCTTCCTTATTAATACTACATTCAAGAACCGCTTCTTATTACTGATTCAAAGAACCATCTATATTCTTTTTCTTTTAGCTCAACATATCCTTCTCTATTGTTTTCTCCAACGCGTTTTAGTATCTCTTCCTTAATCTCGTTGTATTGATTACGTAAGCTTTCAGAATTACGTAGTCTATCGCGAAACATAATATGTCTCTTTAGTTCCTGACTATCGATAACACAAACATAAAGATGATGCTTTATGTGATTCAGTATTGGCTGGTTTATAGTCTCTATTCTCTTGAATACTTCCCGACCAGGTATCTCTTGATCACCAACATGTTCGTAGCCAAGCATTCCAAGTTCCTTTTTTACTATTTCAAAAGAACCCTCATTCTCGATGATTATATCGATATCGATTATTGGTTTCGCAATCATCCCCGGTATTGAAGTACTTCCAATATGCTCAATGGACTCATAATGCGTTAGGGCCTTTGAAAGAATGCTTTTAATATCATTGAACATTTCGGGCCATTTCTCATTATAAGGTTCTACTACCATCACAGACCCCATATCTTTCTTGCGTCGAAGGCATCCATCAAACATACGATTCACCTGCAACCCGATCCTGGCGAGCAATCTGCACCAAGGACTCGACTAGTGGATTCCTATCAGGCCGCGTTGTCATGGACGAAGAGATTGTTATGTCGTTCGCTTATTAGCCTATTTTTATGCTTCTAATTAGATTCATAATATCGTCTTCATTTGATGCTAGAACCTTGGTTGGACAATTCGCCGAAATCAAGAGGTCAACCGACTCGCTGAATATTACTGCATAGATCTCGGTAATCTTCATAGTTTGTCCTTGGCCTTCGAATTTCACGACAAGGGCCGTCAAATCTCCGTTTTTCATCGTATCTATAGCTATAATCCTGAAATCGGTATATACACTTCGATACTTCTCGATTATCTCATCCATAATTTCGGAAGCCGTATAGCTTTTATGCAATCCACTATAGGCGAATATTGCTATGGAAGCCTCCACTGTTCCTTCCAGGTACACGTCGCAATTTTCGGTTTTAATGCTCGGATCATTTTTATCGGCTAATTTCCAATGGTCTGGCACTACGAAACTATAATTCCATTGCTCACTTTTCCAGACGAAAGATTTATCGGTTTCTTTTTTGAGCGTTGCACATCCTTGAAACATAATAATTACGACCAAAATAATAATGGAGATTTCAATGCGTTTTTTCATCATGTTTTCCTTTCTCGAATAATAACGAGATTAGTAAGCATCTATTGGCAGGTTGTCTTGAACGCGCGCTTCAGCGCGCCGGCATAACACACGTTATACATTCAATTACTTTTCTTTTTAGAAAAGAACCAGTATTTCTTCCTTTTTATCTTTATCGTAGTCATCTTTGACATTCCCGTTATTTTTATTATGGTTTTCGGATTTCTAGGATTGTAGTACTTATTACGATATTCCTTGAATGTTGTCATTTCTTCGCTGAGCTTGTTTTCGACAATCACATCGTCTGGCAAACATAATATCAAGTTTGTCATATTCGTATTCAAATTGATAACTTGGATCCCGCTTATTGGTTCTTCTTCCAGATAATCTATAGTTATCGTTGACATCGAGGCTTCGATATCGATTTTCCTCGTTTTTAATATAGTTCCAGTTAGTTTTTTTGTTGCCATATTACATGTGATATTCTCCGATTCCGTTATTTCATACGAAATATCGGGTTTGGGTAGGTCGTTAATAAGGCTGTCCAATTCAGCTATTGCATTTGTATTCTCTGCTCTAGCTATCCTAGACTCAAAATCATCAAGTGTCATTATTCCTGAGGAAAAAGCGTCTTTCAGTTGATTGATTACCGATTCTTTCTTGTTAATGAGGCTGGGAAGCCTTTGCAAATTACGGTTATTGTCCATATAGTCCTCTCGTGTAGCGAATCACAGTAGCACAATAAGTAGTATTCTTTAATTAAGGAATCATGCGCCTAACATGGGCTAGACCTGCGACGCAAGCCTGGCGCGCAATCTATTCAGGGATTCAAACTAGTAGATTGCGCGACAGGGCGGGTTGTCAAGGTGGTAGCGATCGTTAGGACACTCAGATTCTCAAAGTAACTGCAAAGATTTGACCTACAAAAGGGAGAGCCTCGAGACTTGTAGTGTCCGAATCCCGGCAAGAAAAAGGACCATACAATGAAGTACTCGCAACTCTCCCTGGAAGAACGATACTTCCTTTCGTCCCTGAAAGCCAGAGGGGTTTCGGTACCCGACATAGCGAAGGCCCTAGGCAGGGCTCCATGTACCATCTATCGAGAGCTTCGGCGCAATGAGCGGCCCAAGCAGGGCAGGTATACGCCCTTTGAGGCTCACTCCTATGCGACCGCCCGGCGCCGCAGGGAGCGAAGGGGGTCCCACTACCCTCCCGAGTGCTGGGACCTTGTCTATGAGCTCCTGGAGCTCCAGTGGAGCCCTGAGCAGATCGCCTGGTACCTCGAGAACCATGGCCTGTTCTCCATCAGCTTCCATACCATTTACCGCAGGATCCGCAAGGACCGCCGCCGCGGCGGCACCCTCTTCAGGAACCTCAGGTTCATGCCCAAACGTCGCAGGAAACGCTATGGCAGCGATGATTCCAGGGGCGTTTTGCGGGGAAAACGCAACATTTCCGAACGGCCGGCCAGAATCGATAGCCGCATGGAATTCGGCCATTGGGAGGCGGACACAGTCCTGGGTAAGGACCGTCACCAGTGCGTCCTTACCCTCGTGGAACGCATGACCGGACTGTCAAGGATCGCGAAGCTTCCCAACAGGA
>Ga0116170_10004445_pt1 | contig 12820 bp, 1 predicted proteins | sample AD_JPNHW1_MetaG_FD_89797 | JGI IMG/M metagenome (GOLD analysis project Ga0116170, IMG submission 89797) | Active sludge microbial communities of municipal wastewater-treating anaerobic digesters from Japan - AD_JPNHW1_MetaG | ecosystem: Engineered > Bioreactor > Anaerobic > Digestate | place... | reverse complement strand
GCTGAGCATCGATGCGATTACCGGGCCGCGTGAGCGAACCATGATACTGCCGGTGGCGGTATCGAGAACGTTGCCGGTCATGTCGGTCGCTCTGATCTTATAGGCGTATTCGCCCTGAACGACACTGTTGGTGACTGCGGCGCTCGTGGTGAACTCTGCCTGATTGCCGGTGTAACTGACGCACCGGCAGGCGATGCTATGCGAGCTTGTAGCTATGCTGAGGGTCGGTGTGGCAAGCGGGCTGAGCTGTTCGTTAAAAGTAAGGGTGAAAGTGGCGGCCCCGGCCGCGCCTGAACTGAGATAAAGGCCGTTGCTTGTCGTGGCGGTTATCACTTCCGGGGCGACCCGGTCGAGGACCAGCAAGGCTCCTGAATCAATGGTCCAGGTGAAGTTGCCTGCGGCATCTACGGCAGTTACCCAATAAGAACCATCTGACAGGGAACTGTTGTCGGCCGGGCTCATGGTGTAGGAATGGTTCAACGATGCGGCTGCATTGGCAGTCATTTTGAAGGTGCTGGTGGCCACTCCGGTCGTTAACATCAGCCTGAGGGCATCCGAGGCGTTTGTAGTTTCGATGTTTGCGACCAGATTGCCATGCAGAGCCGGGTTGTGATAATAGACCGAATAGATTGTCTTGCCCGAATTGGCCGAGACATTACTGAGGGTAAGGGTTGCAATTTCAGGGGCCACAGCATCATAGACCAGATTCAGCGAGGCGGTGGCGCTGAGATTACCCAGGCTGTCGACGACTCTGAATTTATGAACCTTGGCATTCACCCCACCCGGGGTATTGAAAAATGCCGCCGTGACCGAGGCAACACTGTTGCTGCCATCATCAGCCAGATCAATCGTCTTGACCAGAACGTTGGTTGCGTCATAAAGCTTGATCTGATGAGGTTTCGAGAACGGCCCTTCGCTGTAAGCAACCGACAGCGTTGCGATGCCGGGTTCGGCCAGATCGCTGAACGGCTGATTCAGCAAAACCGTTTCGGTGCTCACTCTGAACTGCTGACTGTAGAGAGTCGCGGTATAAATCGGGCCACGGGCGTAGACCCCGACAGTGAATTCACCAGGCAGGGTCGCCGAGGCGATGTTGCCGGCCCGGTCTTGTGCCTGGGTGATGAGATAACTGTATTCGCCGGCCGGGAAAGTAGCGCCAATGTCGCTTGCAGCGACCAGCGTGCAGGTAAAGGCATCGAGCCAGCCGGTGGTGTTGAGCTGCACTTCTTTGGTGGAAGTGGCCAGTCGAACCGTCGGGTTAACTGCGGTGTTCATCGGTTCGTTGAAGGTGATGGTGAAGTTGCCAGTGCCGGCACTTGTGAAACCAAGGGTAGCTGCCGGTGCCGCTGCGGTAACAAAGGGTTTGCCTGTATCAACCATGACCAGTTTCGTTGCCGTCGCGCCATCTGAAAAGTTGCCTGCCAGGTCGGCAACGCTGATCTGATAGAGCCCGTCAGTTAACGAGCCGCCGAATAACCCGCTATGGGTAGTGCCGACCGCTGTGAGATCGAAAGTGTAAGTCGCGGTGCCCGAAGCTACAAGGCGCAGACTGTCGGTAACCGGAGTTTTAAGAGTTATGGTGGCCGAGCCGGCCCGGGCCGGTGAGTAATAAATTACCCCGCCGGTGGCGATGCCGAAGCCCTTGTCGTTGAAGGTGAACGATGTAACACTCGCAGATGCGGTATCTAGATCGAGGCCCGGGTTCATGTAGCCACTCAGTGGTGCAATATTGCCCAGGGCATCGGCAAGTCTGAATGTGTATCGGCCGTCGCCGACCGGGCCGCTGTTGTTAAACCAGTCTGCCGCATCACCCGGGAAGGTCGCAACATTGCCGGCATCAAGCGACAGGGTAGCAACATGCAGGCCGGCCGGGTTGAATACCAGCAGTTGATGAGGCGTGTTGAAGGGGCCGCTGTTATAAGTAAGCTGCAGCGAGGCAGAACTGTTGACCAGCGTGCTGTATGGAGCGTTCTTCAGAACCAGGTTGCCGAAGATGGCCGGTTGCAGGGTGTTGATTGCCAGAGCCGCTGCCGGGCCTTGTGACTGCACGTCAAGGCTGAAGGGTATAGCCGGGGCGAAGTTTAGAGGGTTGCCGGCCAGGTCGGTGCCGCCGGTAACCTTGTAGTGATAAATGCCTGAAGGGTAAGAGGTGCCGATCGCGGCCTGGTTAATGAACCTGGCAGTGGTAGCGATTGCCGGGTCGGCCCATTCGACGAATTCCATGAAGATGGTCTGCTGAGCGGTAGTGGTCGCGAGAGTCAAGGTCGGAATAACCGTAGCATCCATCGGTTCGGCAAACATGACCGTGAAGGTTGCCATGCGGGCCGGGGTGTTGCCGATTATCGTCGAGGGGCTGATCGCAGCAACTGTCGGGTCGTTGTTATCAACAACCAGAGCCAACGAAGCGGCGCCGGTGTGCAGGTTGCCTGCCGCATCGGTAAGACCGATCGCATAGACACCATCGCTGAGGCTGGTGCCAAAATCGCCGCTGTAATTGCCTGAACCCTGGTGAGTCATGGCGAAAGTTGCAGTTGCCACGAGCGGGAACGAAGCAACCGTTAAACGCATCGGATCGACTGCGTTGTCGAGCGCGGCGTTGGCAGTAAGGTTGCCGAGGGTTTTGTTATTGTAATAATAGACCCCGGCGCTCTGATTGGCCATGCCGGTCAGGCTGAACGCTGTGGCATTCGGGGCGTTGCTGTCGTGAATGATATCTTTGAGGCTGCCGGTAAGGTTGCCGGCGCTGTCAATGGCTTTAACGGTAATAGTAGTCGGGCCGGTGAGACCAAGGGCAGGCGAGAAGTCAGTGACGATAAAGGTTGCGGTGCCGGTTTTGCCGGCGCCCATCACGATTGGCGCACTGCCGATCAACTGGTTGGCCTGATTGTAGAAGCACACCCGGTGCGGCAGATTTTTGTCTGGAATTTCCTGGTAGGTGACTGACAGGGCCGGCGTCGGATCGATGCTGTAACTGAACGGTTGATCGATGACTCTGACAGTCGTGATGGTATTCTGGAAAGAACGCAATGTTATGCCACCCTGAGCGATTGGCGGCGCGTCGGTAAGAATCTGAACCGGCCTGCTGGTGCTGACGTGCTGATTGCCGGCCGTGTCCTGGCCACCATTCAAAGTGTAAGTCCAGGTGCCATTTCTTGTGTCGATGGTGATTGCGGTGATGTTGTTGTAGACGGCCCGGCTGTTGCCATTGGCCCAGCCGACGAAACTGAAGCTGATGGCAGCCCCAGAGGTAGCACAGCCAAGGCTCGGGGTGAAGGCGGTGTCCATGGCTTCGCTGAAGTCAACATAAAACACCCCGGCCCCCGGGTTGGTAACGCCGATTGAATCAGCCGGAGCAATGGTAATCACAGTCGGCAGAACATTATCGACTACGAAGGCGGCTGAAGCATTCGAGAACCCTGTGGCGCCGCTATCAATACGATCGTTGCGATCATAGACATACGATGCCACCAGGCCATTGACCTGGTTGTCGAATACGTCTCTGATACCAAACAGTTCAGTGTAAGCCGGGGCGAGCTGGGCCGGGGTCTGAAAAGCTTCAGCGCTTTTGAACGCGGCGATTGACCGGGTTACACCGTTGACGGTGCGAGTTGTCCAGCCTGTGAAGGTGCCAGATGCCAGACGACTGCCGGTGTCCTGTCTGAAGATGGCGGCGGTTGGGGTTAAGCCGGTCGCGAACGGTATTGGCACTCCATTGGCCTGTGGGTAACTCAATTCAAATTCGAAGATGAAATTGCCCGTATTTTCTTTGGCTGGTGGCATGTCTGAGACGGCGCAGGCCTGAATAGCCGCCGGTATTTCTGAACTCATGGTGCTGACGCTGACGTTTCCGGGGCCGAGCGGCAGATAAACATTGCTGTTTACGCCCCATAGGCTCTTGAATGCTCCGGCATCAACCTTAATGCCCCATTCGGGGTTAACGCTCGCTGTGTAGAGGTTAAGAATGCTGGTGATGTCAGTTGCGGTCAGCTCAATAACCGCGACTTCGCTGGCAAGCTGGTTGCGTGCGACTGGCAGATCTTTGCAGGCCAGGGTTACGAAACCGCCGGTATCCATGTTATACAGGTGAATCTTGCTCTTGAAAGTATTGACGGCTTTGGCTGCCGTGGGAAGTGGTTCGCTGATAGCAGGCATTACATCGCTGTCGAAGGCCTTGTAATCGTTGCTGAACAGCAGTGCCCGGTCTGAAAAATTAATGGTTAGAGTGCCCGAACCAAGATTCAGATAGGGTGCCGGGGTGCCTTTAACCGTAAGGTTGGGCAGTGGTGTGACACTGCGGTTGTCAGTAACGATTATCGGGGAGTTGTAGGGGTAATAGGTCAGCGGTTTGTCGAGATCGTCTTTAACAAAACGTCTGCCGTTGTTGCGCTGGGCAAATTTCAGGGTTCGGGTGCCGGCCCCGAGTTTGCGGGCGATCCAGTCGCGGCCGTCGCTGCACAGGGTTATGCGCATTATTTTGTCGTCGTTCCAGGTCACCGTATCACTTGCCTGGAAACAGTAAGCAGCACGGTAATCGACCTGGTCAAACGGGTCGGTGATGCCGGTCGGAGTATCGACAAAGAGCACTGCATCAGAGGCAACCAGTGAAGTTTCGCTGGCCATCGGTTTGTTGAAATAGAAGTCAAGAGTCATGGTGTTCGGCCAGTTGTGCGTCATTACAAGACTGGTGATTTTTGCAGGTTCACGCCAGGTTGAGTCGGTGATGGTGACTGGTCGGAAGCTCGCCTTTGGCAGCCAGTTGCCGGCAAAGTCGGTCAACGGGGCGGTATCGGTGGCGAGAATTTCGAGGTAGAGAGGGGTTGAAGCCCACTGGGCAATCAACTTGCGGCCTTCGGTGGTCAGGGTAATGTCGTAATCGGTTATTCCTTCAAAGGCGGTGGCGTAAGTCGAAAGTTCAAGTTTGGCAACGCTGCCGATAGGCACTGTGTTGCTGCCGACCAGGCGCCACATATTTATATTGGTGTTTTCGACAGGTTCAGAACAGGTAATATTGATGGTTTTGCCGTCGAACTTCGCAGTGTCGATGGCTGGCTGTTTCGTATCGATGACGAAGGTCTGACTGCCGGTGGCCGGGTTGCCAGCTTCATCGAGCAGGGTGATCGAGAATTCAACCGTAGTTTCATCGACTTTCGCGTAGCTCGAAAGATTGACGCCGGTGGCAGTCGAAGCCACTGAACCTGATAGTGCGGTCAGAGCCAGTTTGGCCGGAGCGCCTGGTACGGCTGACAGATTCAGATAGGCGCCGGTAACCTGCGCGCCATCGGCGAGCGTCGCACTGGCGAGCAGCAGATCGACGATACTTCCAGAAGCGACGTTCAACAGATAATCGCTGTTATCGAAGGTTTTAACCATATTCGGGTTCAGCCACATGGTATGTGAAGCCAGAGTCGGTTTTTGATTCTTGACTGTGAAGGTCGAAACACCAGTAGTAGTTGTGGCAAGGTTAAAGGCATCGTCTTCGGCGCTCAGATGGTAATCTATGGCGCTCAAATTCAGTTCGCCCCAGTTACTCAGATGGTCGCCAACCACAAACAGGGCTTCGTGCCTGTTGGTGCCGGCATTAAAGGTCATGGTGGTCGTGGCGATGTGATTGCCCCCGGCGCTGATGGTTGCCGAGGCTATGGCATCGAGAGAGGCGCTTATGCTGGCATAGACCACGATAACATCGTTGATGTTGCTGACGCCCGGTATCGGGTTGTCACCGTTGGTCTGAAGAAGGGCAATACCATGATTCGAGAACGAAGCCGGCTGGCAGTCTACCGAGGTTATCGGGGTCGACTCAACGTTGGTCATATTACCGAAAGAGTCGGTAACCACAGCCTTAAAAATATAATTGGCGTATTCGGCGCCGGTTGGCAGGGTTGACATGGTCAGGGTGAAGTCGTTGGCACCCTTGACCATCTGCACCGCGGTCTGGCTTCCGACGGCGGTCAGGTTGATGGTAGCAGTGCCGAGGGCGGTTTCTGAGGGCAAAGAAATCGTAAAGGTGACCAGGTCGCCATACTTGATTTTGCCGTCATTTTGTGGGGCATCGTTCCAGGTGACGACCATATTGCCGTTTACCTGCGGAACCTGATTGTCGATGCTGAGTTCGTTAGTGTGCGAGGCAATGAAGTTGCGCCCGCCATCCTGCAGGGTGATAACCCATGAAGCCGGTGCGGTGCCGTCGAAGGTGCCTTCGGGAACAAGAGCGTCATACTGATACCAGCCCAATGGGGTGCTGGTTTGCATAATCACCGGGTCAGTGTTACCAAAGCTGCTGAGATCGAGAACCGGTGGAATCCGGTTGTTGGCATCGATTTCGTCGATGTTGTATCTGGCATCGACCCTGAAGCGAATGGTGCTGCCGACGTGTGCAATGCCACCACCGATAACGGTGGCGCTGATCGAGGCGATCACCGGCGGGTAGCAGTCAACGCGGTAATTCTTGGTGGCCGGGGTATCGACGGCATTTTTGTTGCCCGAGCGGTCATACATCGTGGCTCTGAAGAGATACGGGTATTTGTAAAGATTGATTGGCAGCGATGCGGCGTCGAAAGTCAACTGATAAGCAGTGCCGAGATCGACCATCTTGCCGAACCTGGGGGTTGTGGTTGCTGGTATGGTTATCACCGCAGGGTTAACGTAGCCCTCAATTGCCGTGAGGTCTGAACCCACGTAATATAGGTCGATGGTAGCAGTGGCGTGGTCGTCAAACTCGGTTTCGGCTGTGAATGGCAGCTGAAAATCGAGTTCTTTATGAATATTGACAAATGTATCTTTGTCGAGACTGTCGACAATGTCGTCAGGGTGCCGGGTGACGGTCAGGGCCAGCAGACCGGGGTCGGGCGGGTTCTGATCGAGCAGTTCGATGGTGGCAGATGCGTCGAAACCAAGACTGGCGACGCCGTAGACCGGTGGGTTGCCGGTGCCGTTGTTGTCTCTGATCGTGATCGGAAAAGTCGCACCAAGATTGAGCGGGCCGGTGGCGATTTCAATCACTGAGGTTTTGTAATAACCAAGTGCCGCATTCGTGAGGGTCAAGGTTTGCGTGCCCAGATTGCCGAGACTGCTGAGATCGACCTGCACAACATGCCCGTCATTGGGAGTGCGCAGTTGAACTTCGATGACGAATTTGTCGCCGATGATCATGTAGGGCGGGTTTTTCTGCAGGTTGACTGTCCAGGTGCAGATCAGCGGTTCTGCAAGTTCGGGGGCAATATTGTCAATACTGGTGGCCGCCGAATTGAGAATGAAGGTGTTGCTGGCCTTATCGAAAGCGTTCAGAGCGAAGATGTAATTGTTCTGGTCAATCGAAGGCAGGCCAATGGTGCCGGTGCCAACCGTATGATCGTATGTCCAGATGTTGCCGCCCTGGGGAATGAAGGTGGCCGAGGCTGGGCCGCCAAGACGGCGCAGGTCAAGCCAGACAGCGCCGAGCGGTTCCTCGACGTTGGTTACCGTTGCATTGAAAGTAATGGCGTCATTGAGAAGAATGATTCCGGGTCCAGCGTTCCGGGTGACGGTGAAAGCACTGATCGTCGGCGGCAACTGGTCGAGCATGCCGATGGTGATCGAGGCGACCACCGGGTATTCATTGGTTTTGTCAAATGGGCCGTTGCCGGCGTTGTCTCTGATGGTCAGCGGCAGAATTATACTGTCGTTGGTGGTGCCGGTTGCCAGCACAAAGGTCAGGGTATAGCTGCCGTTATAGGGAGTTACGGCGGTCAGCGACGCGGTGCCGCTGCCGAGGGCGGTTAGATCTACACTGACTGTGTGCCCGTCATTGGCCCTTAGCGGGTAATCTAAAACAACGTTGAGAGTGATGCTGTCCCCTATTTTTACATAGGGGTGAGTCGGGCTTTGCGGTGGTGAAGAAGTGTAGCCTGTTCTTACCAGGAACGGCGGCAGGTTATCGACTGAGTAACTTGGCGAAACGAAGGCGGTCTGGTGGTCGATGCGGTTATAGGCATTGACGGTGAAGGTGGCGTTATTGACATCAACGGTTCCTGAACCAACTGTTATATTTGCCTGCCAGATATTGCCCGAAACAAGGTTAAAGGTATAACTGGCGCTGTCAGGAACCCCAAGGCTTCGCAGGTCAGACCAGACGACGCCTCCACCGAGAACCCCGGCGATGGTCGCACGCAAAGTCACGGTATCGTTAATGCGAATGGTGCCCGGGCCGGCATCTCTGGTCAGTGTGAAAGACGATATGACTGGCACCGTCTGGTCAAACAGCGGCAGCGAAATAGAGGCGACGATTGGCAGCCAGGCGCCACCGTTGGCGAGACTGTATGGCCCGTTGCCCGGCACATCGCGAATTATAAGCGGAAAAGTGGCGCCATCGGTCAAAAGTCCGAGGGGCACGGTGAAAGTGCCTATATAAGAGCTGCCGATCAGGTTCAGATTCAGGTTGGCGTTGCCGCCGGCACTGCTGAGATCGATGGCAACTGTCTGCCCGTCGAATGGAGTGGTGGTCGTCGATGCCAGTCTTACTTCGAATCTCAACAGATCGCCATTGTTGATCTGGGCATGCGCTCCGCCCAGTGGTGGTGTGACGCTCCAGGTGGCGATCTGGCCACCCCATGCCGGCAGCGGGTCGACGACTGGTGGTTCAATGTCGATAGAGGTGGCTGCTGAATTTCGTGCCACTTCATGGAGGGGCCGATTGTAGGCGATTACCGTAAAAATATGAGATGCGGTGTCGAGGCTGCCCGAAGCCACGGTGAGGGTAGTCGACCAGACTCCGGCATTGTTTGTGAATGGTTCGTTGGTGCTGCCGCCGATGGCGCTCAGGTCAGCTTCGACCACACCACCCTGAAATTGTCTGACCCCGGTGACATTGGCTGTGAAGGTAACACTGTCGCCGATTCTTATGGTGCCGGCACCAGCGTTGCGGGTAACGGTGAAAGCGGTGATTACCGGCTGCCCCTGGTCAAAATTTGGAATACTGATCACCGGGTAGACGGTCAGGCCGGTGCTCGATGCGATGGGCAGGTTTTGGGCATTGTCTCTGATCACCAACGGAAATGTGGCGCCATCGATGAGCAGATTGTTGTTCGGAACAGTGAACGGGAAACTATAGAAGCCGCCTGGCTGCAGAGTCATCACCTGGGCCGCCGGGCCACCCGCCGAGCTCAGATCGATATTGACCGTCTGCCCGTCGTAAGGAACATTTGAGGTCGTCGAGGCGAGGTAAACCTGAAAAGTCACAATGTCGCCGCTGACCACATAGGGGTGAGTAAGCGTATCTACAGCCGGCACCGAAGTAAAAGTTGCGGTGTTGAAAACCGGTGGCTCAGTATCGACGACGATTGCAGCAGATTCAAAGATATCCTGGTTCATTACATCAGAACGATCCCAGGCATAAGATCTGAAAAACCTGCTGGCATCTACACTGCCAGTTGCCACCGTGATGGTCGCCCGCCAGAAATTCAGGTTTTCGTTAACAAGTTCCTGAGTGGTCGAGCCGCCTAAGGCACTCAGATCGACCCAGACCTTGCCCCCGAGGGCAGTGTTAATATTGTTGGCGGTTGCCTGCACCGTCACCTGGTCGCCAACGATAATTGGCCCGGCCCCCAGCGCCCTGGTGAGCGTCAGAGCCGTAATATCGGGTAGAACATTGTCGATGAGAATGTCAGGGGTAGTCGTTTTAAAAACCAGGTTGCCGGCTGGATCTTTACCATAGACGGTAAAGTTCAGGTAACTGCCATCGACGGGCGTTCCGGTGGTAAGGGTATAGGTGCCAATGTAGGTATTTGCTGTAGGAGAGAGAGGCATCGGGAATGATGCCGGGCCGCCGATGGCAGTAAGATTGACGGTTACTGCCAGCAGATCTTCCGAGGTGATAACTGATTTGAACTGGATGCGGGTGCCGGCACTGGCTATAAAGGTTACTGGAGAAATGGCCGGGGCAGGTGGATAAACACTTGCATCTGCGGTTGTCTGCGAAGGCAGAGCCAGGTCGATGCTGAAGAGCAGAGCTGTCGAGGTGGTGACGTTGCCGGCATTGTCAGTCACTCTGTAGACGAAAGGATATTGGAGGCCATAGACATCAGCATTAGGCTGAAGCAGTAATGACCCGGTAAAGGTTACGTTGCCGCCAATGGTGGGGGCAGTTGTCGGGTTGAGTGTCGGAAGCGTGATGCCTGCATCAGTGAATGAAGCACATTCAACGAGAACTACATCATTGTCGTAGCCGTTGATGGTTACAGAAAAGTTCAAAATGTGACCAGGCAGTGCCGGAACAGCTGCGCCGGCGGCATTGACGACGCTGCGGGCTGCAATGAAGGGCACTTTTGTGTCGACATTCATGTTGAAGTCGCTGAACAGCGACTGGTTGCCGCGTCCATCTACAACAGTGATTGGAAAGTTGCAGCTTGCATCTATTCCATCTGGAAAAAATATGTTCGTGAGGGAAAAGGTCGGGGGAATGCCAACAGCTGGATTGTTACTCGTCATCGGGTTATTGGCCGACAGGTTGACGGTAGCCAGATTCAGGTTTGCACTTTGTTCACCATCGAATGTTGTCATCAACTGTGTGAAGTCAACTTCCTGGCCTTTGCGGACATAAATGCCCGAATATAATATCGTGTTGTCGATCATGGCGGTCATGATGCCATTTCTTTGTGGCCTGACATTATCGAGGCGATACGTTACTCCTGGGAGCGTAACATCTACTGAACCTGATGCGTTTCCAACCAGAAATCTTGCTTGTCGCACTAGGTCATTTGTTGTTCCCTGAACAACGTTCCAGTCAAGAGTTGCTGTGTAACTGCCCCCACCGATCGGCTGAATTGCAAGTGGCAGGTTGGGGTCTGCTACGCCTGGCACTACAGCGAAGGCGCTTATGGGTGGCAGGTTGCTATCAAAATATACAGTGAAGCTTATGGTATCGCCGATTCTGGCTGTCCCGTCCCATGGACCAGGAGCACTGTCAGCGACAAATGCCGAGCCTGTTGAGATTTCTGGCGGGTCTGCAAAAACTGGTGATATCCCTGATGCGAAAACGAGGATCAGGATCAAAGTTTTTATAGCCCAGGCAATACTTCTCATAGCGGCTCCTTATTTGTTCCAGCCCGGGCTGTTGTTTGATGTTTATGTTGGTCGGCCCGGGCATTCTGCAGACGAGATGATTAATCCTACTGTCTATCGGTTGCCGGCCTGTCGAAATTTAGATATTTTTTGCATTACCGGGTCAGGCGCACCCGCAATAGACCGTTTGAGAAATAATTCACAATCAGAGTGAGCAGAAAGCTGATTGAGTGTTTTAAAGCAAACCGGCTGACAGCCGCGCATTCGAATCGGTGGCAAATACTCAGTGCCCTTAATATAGAGAAATAAGGGGGGGGGATTTCCCCGTATGCGTTCAACATTTGAAGTCATGCGCTTAGAACCCCGAGGTCTGGGCCTGCATTTTTAATTTATGGGTTGAACCTTCGCGAATCATTTTAACGACCCGAACGAATAAACGAAAATCGGGGGCGGTTTGAAGAAAATCGGCGGTGTGGTATATTGACAATATGAGAGAAAAAAACCGGGTTTTCGTCGAGGTCGAGGCCGTTGATCAGCAGTTGCTGCATTCATCGGTCGTTAACGGCACCTATGCGGTGCGGGTTCGCAACGAGCACCGCATTGCCCTTATTTCGCTGACCGGGGGCATGATCAATCTCGTGTCAGAGCCGCTCACCTGGGGGCCTGACTTTATTCTCTGCAGAAAACTGCCGCCGCCCGGCTCGCCAATAACCGAAGACGGCTGGATTTTTGAAGATTCGTGCCTGACTATTCCGTTCATGACCCGGCTGAATCTCGACGGGGTGACCCGCTTTGATTCAGATGCGAGAATCGGGGTGCGTGATTTCCCCGGGCATCTGCGCAGCATGATCACCAGACGCCTGCGCCAGCCAGATTGTGAATACCTTAAAGAACTCGAAATTCCGCTCGCCACTTTGTCAAAGTCGATTCGCGAACACCTCATCGAATCAGCCGAAATACCCGTAATCGGGGTGACCGGCCTTGGTTCAGGTGAAGTCGCGGCCGGTGACGCGGCACTCTGCGGCATGCTGCTGACTACCCGTTGCTTTTCGCTGGGCGGGCGATTCAAGATGTCATGGTTTCAGCGCCTCGCTGTTGAAGTCAGGCGATTCATGCACCGGGCGAGCGTCTTTGGCCGCAACTGGATCGGTTACGCCATCGACGGCCGCATGACCGAGACCCAGCAGATTTTTTTCAACGCCATGGCACGAGATTTTGAAGGCGCCGGCGAAGTACTGGTCAAAAGAATTGCCGACGACGATATAATCAATGGCCGGGCATTTCTTTCCGGCGTCAACATGACCCTCGAAATGATTCAGGCTGGTGTATTTAACCGCGGATGAACAATTTAAGAAGAAGAGTTTCCCACAGATGAACACAGATGAACACAGATGAACTCTGATAGATATGAGTGCTGGAAGAGTTTCCCACAGATGAACACAGATGAACTCGGATAGACATGAATGCGGGAAGAGTTTCCCACGGATGAACACAGATGGACGCGGATTGTTTTTTGGGTTTATTAATGATAATTATTTGTGATTGGCGTTGGGGTTCGATATGTTGACAGGGCAAACGCTTACCTTATTATCCCTTGATGCAAGTGTCGGCAGGTCAGGCGATTGCATAAGCGACGCTTGTCGAGCACCCCATAGTTCCCTGCAAGCGATGCCGCTAAGACCGGACGTTTTGCCTGGAGGGCAAAACGCGGGCGACTGCCGCAGGATGCGGCTTAGAGCCCGTGTTCCGGTCGTGCGAGCAGAGTGAGCAGATGGAACTATGAGGG
>Ga0116170_10004442_pt1 | contig 12821 bp, 9 predicted proteins | sample AD_JPNHW1_MetaG_FD_89797 | JGI IMG/M metagenome (GOLD analysis project Ga0116170, IMG submission 89797) | Active sludge microbial communities of municipal wastewater-treating anaerobic digesters from Japan - AD_JPNHW1_MetaG | ecosystem: Engineered > Bioreactor > Anaerobic > Digestate | place... | reverse complement strand
CGATCTGCTGATGAATCTTGATAATCTGAAAAGCCTTTTTATTCCGGTGAATAAACATGGCAGCAATGCACAAAATGTAAAAATCATTAACGATACGTTTGCTTCCGATGTCAGCATTTTATATTTTCCTGCCGGACTGTGTTCCCGGAAACAAAAACACGGCGCAATACTGGATCTTGAGTGGAAAAAAACGTTTGTTTCCTATGCACGGAAATATAAACGAGATATTATTCCTACCTACATCGAAGGGCGAAACTCTAATTTTTTCTATAATTTAGCACGTTTAAGAAAAACACTGGGAATAAAACAAAATATTGAAATGCTTTACCTGGTCGATGAAGTATATAAGCAAAAAAATAAAAAAATTAATATTAAATTCGGGAAACCGATACCTTTTGAGACATTTGATAAACGCTTCAGTGATAAAGAATGGGCTGAGAAAATAAAAGAACATGTTTATCGTTTGCCTACTGAACCTAAAATTGAATTTATTGTGTAGTTATGGAAAATATCATCCAGCCTGTTGAAAAGTCATTACTTGAAAAAGAACTTTCAGATCAGTTTTTTTTCCGTAAAACAAATTATGGAAACAACAAGATATACATTGTTAACGCTCATAACGCTCCCAACGTGATGCGGGAAATCGGACGACTGCGCGAAATTACATTCCGCGAGGCCGGAGGAGGTACAGGCAAATCGGTTGATATTGATGAGTATGATACCTGTGAAAATCCTTACGAACAGATGATCGTCTGGAATCCGAAAGATATGGAGATCGTAGGCGGTTATCGTTATATTCAATGCGGCAAAGCACGTTTTGATCAGGATGGAGTTCCTTTTATTGCTACGACCGAACTGTTCAATTTTTCGCTTCGTTTTCTGACGGAATTTTTGCCGTATACTATTGAACTTGGTCGTTCGTTTGTACAGCCTAATTATCAACCCACAGTTAATAGCCGTAAAGGAATGTTCTCGCTTGATAATCTTTGGGACGGCCTGGGTGCGCTTGTTATTGAGTCGCCAGGTATCCGGTATTTTTTCGGCAAAGTGACGATGTACCCGCATTTTAATCAGCAGGCACGTGATATCATCATGTATTTCCTTTTTAAGTATTTTCCGGATAAAGACAACCTTGTCACACCGATCACTCCTCTTGAAATAAAAACTGAGATCAGGGAGCTGGAACTTTTATTCAACGGAGGAAATTATAGTACTGATTATAAAATGCTGATACAAACGTTGCGTGAACTGAACGAGAATATCCCTCCTCTGGTAAACGCATACATGAACCTGACTTCAACCATGAGAAATTTTGGCACAGCAATCAATCCCGGATTTGGAAATGTTCAGGAAACGGGAATACTTGTTACGGTGGGTGATATTTACGAAAGTAAAAAAGAGCGTCACGTTGCTTCATACCGAAAAGAATAGTCATGCTTATAAAATCCGCAAATTATATTTCAAGTTGTGTTGAATTAAAAAAGTGCCCGAAAACTACGCTTCCGGAATATGCCTTTATTGGCCGTTCCAATGTTGGCAAATCATCGCTGATTAATACGCTCACGGGGGTTAAAGGCCTGGCAAAGATTTCTACAAGCCCGGGAAAAACCAGAGTTATCAATCACTTTCTAATCAACGAAGAATGGTACCTTGTGGACCTTCCGGGATACGGATTTGCTCGTGTGCCAAAGGATATGAAAAAGCAATGGGAAAAGATAATTTCAACTTACCTGCTTAACAGGAAAAATCTTATTTGCACATTTGTTCTCATTGATGTCCGCGTTCCTGTTCAAAAAATTGATGAAGGCTTTATTAACAATATGGGGGAGTCGCAGTTGCCTTTTGTTATGGTGTTGACCAAATGTGATAAAGTTTCGAAGCAGCAAGTGTTTAAAACAATAAACGACTGGAAAAAAACATTATCTGAAACTTGGGAAATTTGTCCGCAAATAATGATTTCTTCATCCAGAACCGGAGAGGGGAAAGAGGCCATTCTGGATTATATTAGTAAAAATAATAGTTTGTTTGCCGGGTATTCGGATGTGTAATATTTCAGAAAGTTAGTTGGGCTGCACACCGGGATTGTTGTTGTCTGGTTTTTCTTCACCGGTTTTTTTCTTGTTTTTTTTCGGGGTCATGATAAAGCCCTTGTTTGTTTTTTTCCCTTCGTTTGTTTTTATAGTTTTCACTTCTTCGGGTGCTTGCCCTTTAATGAATTTTTTAGTTTCGGCTACAGAGCCGTCAGCATTATAATAGGTCCAGTCTCCTTCGCGCAAACCAAATTTATATTCTCCTGCCGATCTTAATTTGCCTTTTGAACTGTAATATGCCCACATGCCTTCACGTTTGCCATCAAGGTAATTGCCCTCGCTTTTTTTCTCTCCGTTAACAGGGTAATATGTGGTCCATTTTCCTGATTTTCTATTGTTGGTATAAAGTCCTTCTGATGTTAATGTGCCTTTTAAATTATATCTCCGGTATTCACCATCGCGCCTTCCGTTGAAATAATTGGATTCTTCAATAACAGTGCCCGTTGCAGTTGATCGGCGCGTACAGGGTCCGTGTTTTACATCATTAAGAAAGGAAATCTCCATAAACAAAACTCCGTCACGGGTATAATACTTCCAAAGTCCTTGTTTACGTTCTAATTCATCCATTTTATTCCGGTGTTTTTCAGAACGCGGCTGATATTGTGGCCTGATCAGGATTTCTTCCTGCGAAAAAAGGAAAAGAGGAATAAACAGTAAAAAAATAGTTATGTATGCAGAAAATTTATTTTTCACCCGAATTCAGTTTACTTCAAAGATAATAAAAAAAATAAGCCTAAAAAACATGTTTTTTGCATTTATACGTATATTTTAAGAAAAGTTATAAAAATAGTTTATTGAATTTAAAAACCTAATTTATTATAAAGGTGATTAATAAAAAAGTGTTTGTTATGTGTATTGAAAACAAATTAGTTGCGCGATGAAATACCTATCTATAAAAATTTGCATACTTCGGTTACACGCATAAGCAATAAAATAATAAAGAGATTTGCCGTGTATTCCTTCAGTATCAGAAAAAAATGCTTGTTTTTAATTTTTCAGCGGATATTTTTCATCAAGGTAGATCCAGAACAAGGGTTTGTAACCTAAAACTTCCGTACTATCGCCATAAGAGGTAAGTGCCGGAGCAATGCCAACTACTGTCTTTTCCATTTTAAAGTTTTCTTCATCAAAATACCATTCTTCCATAAATGTGATCCGATGTATTTCTTTACGGTCTAACTTGATATTTATTACCGTATCCACTTCGTCATAAGGTGGTGTCGGACGATTCATGGTAATGGTGTCGTATCTGTCGAAAATAGCGTTGACCTGTTCTTTGGTTAGCAGGGTATTGTCTATGTAGTTATAGGCTTTTACTTTCCCGGAAAGTGCTGCGTCAATAATAATGTTCACGAATTTTTCGCGCTTAGGGCCTTCCATATTTTCGCGCCACCAATCGGTTTCTTCAGTGTACGGGCTTTTAATAAAAACAGGGTATTGGATACGCTCGGTAAGAACCAGCATGTTTTCATGGTTTTTTTTGTGGCTGCAAGACATGGCAACAGAAAGAAATCCTGAAATTAACAGCAATAAGATTGTCCTTTTCATATCGGTGTATTTTTTATTGAAAAATAATATTTTTTTTATCTTTCAGAAAAAACTATTTAACAGTTACTTCGGGTTTTTACTGTATAAATAGGATGATGCTATTAGTCTTCATTTACTTCAAATAGAACGTTGATTATATCTTTATATTTCTCGATGATATAATTACGTTTTATTTTTAATGTAGGCGTCAGTTCTCCTGACCAGACCGACCATTCGGAGTCCATAATTTCCCAACGTTTTACTTGTTCAGTTTCCCCGAAAAATGAATTGTAATAGGCTATTTCTTTTTTAAATTTCTTTTTTACATCCGGATGGTTGATCATTTCAGGGTTGGTGGTATAAACAATGCCTTTGTTTTCGCACCATGATTTCAGGTCGGCAAAATCAGGAACTATAAGTGCCGCGGCATATTTCTGGTTTTCACCTAAAACGATCAGTGTATCGATCATGGCAGATTCTTTGAATTTTTCTTCGATCTGGCCTGGATTCACATATTTCCCGAATGATGTCTTGAAAATTTCTTTTTTACGGCCCGTGATACGAACCTGGCCTTTCGGCTCAAATATTCCTAAATCGCCGGTATGGAACCATCCTTCTTCATCAATTACTTCTTTGGTAAGTGCTTCATCTTTGTAATAACCCTTCATTAATCCGGGGCCTTTGCACAAAATCTCACCATCTTCAGCAATTTTTATCTGAGTACCCTTCAATGGCTTGCCAACGGTGCCAAACATTACACCATCCTTGTCTACGTAACTGCTGACTGCAATAACCGGCGACGTTTCGGTCAGGCCATAACCTTCATGAACGTTTAAACCGGCTGCCCAGAAAATTCTTGCCAGTCGCGGTTGCAAAGCAGCTCCTCCCGAAACAATCATTTCTATTCTGTCGCCAAATACTTCTCTCCATTTATTGAAAATAAGAATATTGGCAATTTTTAACTTGAATTCGTACCACCAGCCATTGGCATTATCCAATTCGTATTTTAATCCCAGGTCAACCGCCCAGAAAAACAGTTTCTTTTTTAAGGGTGGCAGTTTTCGGCCCGTTTTAATGATTCTGTCATAAATTTTTTCAATCAGGCGCGGTACACACGACATGATAGCCGGCCTAACCTCTTTCATATTGTCGGCAATGGTTCCCAGATTTTCCGCGTAATAAATTGATAAGCCCATGTACTGGTAAAGGTAATTCAGCATGCGTTCATAAATATGGCATAGAGGCAGAAAACTGAGTGCGTTATCTTCCGATCCAATACGGGGAATGTATGAAACGGCTTTAAAGTTACTGATGATATTTTCATGCGACAACATTACGCCTTTTGGGACACCTGTCGTTCCTGATGTGTAGATCAATGTAGCAATGTCGTCTTTTGTAATACCAGCTTTAATAACTTTCAGTTTTTCTTTCGCGGGATGCTCGATACCTATTTTAATCAGTTCGTTGAGATGTTTAAATCCATGTAGATTTTTAAATGTATAGATATCTTTTAGTGATGGAACATCGGGAAGGATATTTGAAATCTTTCGATACAAATCTTCTCCTGCAAGAAAAACATATTTTATTTCAGCATGATTGAAAATATATTTATAATCAGCTTCACTGATATTCGGATAAATCGAAACGTGTATTGCCCCGGTCTGCATGATACCCATATCCAAAAAATTCCATTCAGGTCGGTTAAACGTAATGGTAGCGATCGTATCACCTTTCTGTACCCCAAGATGTATTAAGGCATAACTGATATAATTAGAGATTTCGATATACTGCTTTGTGCTGTATTTAACCCATTCGCCTTCTTCTTTTCCTGCAAGAACATCGGGTTTTTGAAAATTTGCTTCAAAATTATCGAGCAAATCAAAAATTCGGGATATTTCCATCATCATCTTTTTTTTAAAGGAACACAAATTTACAAAAAAAATTAAACACCTGTTTAATTTTATGGACAGGTCATTCTAATTACTATATCCGGTATTATTTTCTGTTGATATGAACAGTGTTTGCTTGTGCAGTTGGCACAACAACCACATCGTTTATATTGACATGAGCAGGAAGTGTGGCGGTAAAATAAACAACCTGTGCAACATCGCTTCCATTTAAAGGCTTATAGCCGTCATAAACTTTTTTGGCAGTATCGTTGTCGCCTTTGTACCTGACAACCGAAAACTCGGTTTCGGCAGCGCCGGGAGCAACCTGTGTGACTTTGATATTATTTTTTAATAAGTCTATCCGCATCGCTTTGGTCAACGAGTCAACGGCAGCTTTTGTGGCACAATAAACGTTTCCGTTCAAATAAGCTTCTTTTCCGGCTATTGATCCGATATTAATGATATGTCCTTTTTTTCGGGCTGTCATCAGCGGGATGATACTTTTTGAAACATACAACAGCCCTTTCAAATTTGTGTCGATCATTTTGTCCCAGTCATCAACAATTCCGTCTTGTATAGGATTTATTCCGGAAGCCAACCCGGCATTATTGATAAGTATGTCAATTTTTTTCCACGATTTTGGAATACAGTTAAGCATTTGTTCGGTTTTTTCCCGTTCACGGACATCGAAACACAAGGGAAGTACTTCTGTATTGTACTTTTCAGAAAATTCTGTGGCAATTTTTTTTAAACGGTCGTTTCTACGTCCGGTGATAATAACACGGTATCCGTTTTTTGCAAAGATCCGCGCACAGGCCAGACCGATACCGCTGGTTGCACCGGTTATCAAAACGATTTTTTGTTTATTTTTCATGTTTGTTTTTTATTTTGAAATTAAATAAATAATTAATGCCTCCCGATACCCAGATTCCTGACGACTGAAGGTTACCAAAGTCGTAATATTTAGTATTAAAGATATTGTTGCACACAAGATAAATGTTGAAATTTCCGGTATGCCAGTATAACTTTGCATCAAGAATTATATAAGGCTTATATTTTTTTTCATCACCAGTTGAATAATCTGTAAAAGTACCGTTTCTGTGCGAATAATTTAGCAAAGTGCTTAACCCGATAGTCTTGTATAATTTAATATTGAAATCAATCTGCAGCTTGTGTTTAAGAAAATCCAATGCATAATAGGAGATCAAACCGTTGCTTTTTTTGGATGAATTCAGATAGGAATATGAAAGACGAATACTTTGCAAGGGGTTGTTCTTAATTTTATATTCTTCCAGGTTAATAGTAAAAAAAAGTTCAGAGCCAAAAGTGTGCAATTCTGTGATATTAGCGCTTTGCCATACCAAAGAATCGGGTTGTCTGACCCAGTCAATAATGCTTTTTCCATACCGGTAAAAAACGCTTACTCCCGTTATGATGCCTTTTGGCCTGATTTGAATTCCTGTTTCCATATTATATGCTGTCTCAGGGAGGATATTTGGATTAGCTTTGTTGGTGGGACTTTTGTAGTATATCTCGGTGAATGTTGGTATGCGAAATGATTTGTTTGCGGATGCAATCCATTTAATTTTTCGACTAATATCTACACTGATATCCATGCCCGGATAAAGCCCAAAGCCAAAGCGATTATTGTAATTAGCCAGCAGACCAAATGAAAAATTTACTTTCCTGGTATGTATTACCTGGTCAATGGATATACTAATATTATCACGCTGGGACTGATGAGTGAAAAAGCCTTCACTGTCCATAATATCGGTTAGTGTGTCGCCGGTCATGTCCCCTAATACGTTGCTGTGTATTATTTCATGGTAGTATTCTGCCCGGATTGATGTTGTTCCTATTTGCGAATGCAACAACAACTGAATTGCAGTCCCGCTCACATCAGTAAGGTGAAAGTTATGGTTAGAATACCATGCAGGGGCTTGTTCCCTGAAAAGCTCAAACCGGTCGTGATGCCTGTTCCAGAATAATGCAGCCGAAAAATTGTTTTTTCCCGTTGTGGAAAATTTAACACTGGTAAATCCGGTTTTAGTTTGTTCATATTGGTTTGGGTATTTGGCAGAATAAAAACTGTTGGCCCCAAAGCCTTTATCAGAATAACCTGCTTGAATACCAAGTGTTCCCGCTTTAAATACGAAACTACTGTTGTAGAATCCCTTCCAGGTTAAGAAATCTGTATTTGTAATATATCCCGAACATTTCTTCCCTGAAAAAGCAATGAAATTGCTCGCCTTTCCTGTTTTAATATTGGCAGAAACACCTCCGCCGTATTGTCCGAACATTCCGGCTGTGGCATCAAGTTTAATGAAACTTTTTTTATATCCTTCGGTTATGATATTTATTACTCCGCAGAACGCACCGGCACCAAACAATCTGGAAGCAGCGCCTTCTAGTATTTCTATTCGTTCAACTTGGTTGAGTTCAACCGGAAAATCAAGATTGTGGTGTCCAGTTTGTGGATTGCTTATCCGTATCCCGTTCAGGAGTATCAACGTTTGCTCAAACGAACCACCACGGATGCTCAAATCCGATTGTATATCAGAAGCGCCACGTTTCCGAAGATCAGCGCTGGTCAGATAATTCATCAGGTCATTAATGTTTGATACAGGCAGTTTTTCTATTTCATTCCTGCCGATAACTTGCACAACTCTGTTTCCTTCGGGATTCAGTGATGACAGTTTTATATCACTTATAATTACTTCCTCAATAAAAACGGTATCATTTTTTTGCCCTCTGACATTAAAAATTAATAGCGTATGAAGCAGTATAATAAAAACGAATGTATGAAACTTCATGCAACTATTTTTCTCAAAAAGGGTACGTGTTTAAGTATTTTGTTCTTATCGAGTAAGATGAAAATAGAAATCAGCATAAAAGGCATGGCCGGCACTTTGTAACGCACCATCGCTCCGAAAACTGGCGTGGTAAGCCCGGTAAGTATATATAAAGCTGCAAAAAACAATACACAAAATAAAAATTCAGATTTGTAACGTATCTTTTTTGATGCAAATACAAGGCAAACTATTATTAAGAGCAGAATAAAAATATTTTCAAGTGCGGCAAAAAGTACCACTGCTGAATCGGCTTCAAATATAAAAGGACGTACCAGGCTGTTGAATAAAGCTACCGGAATATGAATGATAACATCATAAAGTGTAGGCTGTAATAAGTTTTCACTTATGAGGCTGCCCGAGTTCATGGCTTTTGCCAACCCTACAAAATCATTTTGCTTCATAGCAAGTATCTTCAGCATATCAAAATCGGGAAAGATATAGTGGATGTTCAGCCCTGCAACAATAAAGAGCAGCAGTACCATTCCGTACTTGAGATAAAAATATTTTTCGGAAGTGAGCTTGCACCACACATAGCCAATGGTAATGGGAATAATTATTATAAAAATGTAATATTTCGTGTACATCAGTAGTACGAGCGATATCAGCAGCCACAAAAGGTTGCGGATAATGTGTTTTTTATTAAGGAGTTTGCTTACAGAATAAAGCATGATCCCCATGGCGAAGAGAAGTATCGCTTCTTTGAGCACACCGGAACCCCAGAAAACAACCGATGGTATTAAGAAAACAGCCAGAAACAATAGTCGTTTTTTATCTTTCATATATGGAGCGATAAAACGGTAAATCGCTGTAAGTCCTGTCAGGGAAAGGAAACACATGAACACGGTATGTACATTAAAATATCCGAAAGAGAACATGCGCATCACGGCATTGATACGGATGATGGTGTGGCTGTCGTTATAAATATTGCTTTCGTAAACGCGTGTCCAGTGGTTCATCTGGTGGTAGTAATAGTCGAAGTAAGGTGTGTCGTTCTGTATGCTGAAGATCATTTTTATAAAATCGGAAGGCTTGTTCCACAACGCATCGTACATCACTTTGCTGTCGTCGAAGTATTTGAAAATATCTGCCGTAGCGCGGTCGGTGTAATAGTAAGTATATATAAAATACATGGCTACTCCCGCCATTATCTTCAATAAGAAAACAGCAAGTACGGCTTTTACCGAAAAACCTTCAATATGAAAAAATTTTATCTTGTAAATCAGGAAGATGAACAACAGTGTATATAAAAATGTCAGGAGAATTTCCAAGGTCTATTTAGTTTTTCAAGTGAGCAAAGATAAAATTTTTTGGCAATTCAAATTTCGTAATTTTGAATTTGAATACCGATAAGTTGTGTGCTGAGTTTCGTATCATCATTTTTGCCATCCTTTGTACGTTGGGCATGTTCGCTTCGCTGGCGAAATGGAAACAGAGGTATCACGTAGTTTAGTGAATAAGCGAATAATAAATTTGTTATAAACACTTTAAAATCATGCGACCTGTTGGTTTTGCCTGCTTTTCTGCACTAAATCTTCTGGGTCTTTTACTTAAAAACCTTACCAATTCAGTTTTCAGCTATCACAAATTTCTATACTTTTGATTCTTAATTTTCATAAATTAAAATAAAGAAAGCCATTTATGTTCGATCAATTAGTAACCAACCAGATTGTAGTCCATTACATAGGAAATAAACCGGAAGAAGAAGGCATTCGTTTTTCAAATGATAAGTTAATCATTGACAATAATTTGAAAGATTTGTTTTCAGCTTATTTCACCAACTCTTTTAAATCAACGGAATTTTATAACCTTTCCCATCCGGATGATCTCAAATTCAATGAAGTTTTCAATTATATTACAGCAATATTTGATAATCCGGGTAATTTATTTAAACAAAGCGTAAACCTTGCCAAACACCTTTATGAACATTCTACCCATCCGAATATAAAACCCGGGGAATTTTACACGGCTTATTTTTATAACTGCGACATAGAAGGAGAAACGGTGGATGCGGTTGGGCTTTTTAAATCGGAGCACAAGGATACGTTTTTAAAAGTGCAGCACGCGGATGGCGATTTTGTATTTAACAGCGAAGAAGGAATTAATATCAACAAGCTGGATAAAGGCTGCCTGATATTTAATACCGAAAAAGAAAAAGGTTATCTGGTTGCTATCGTTGACAATACGGGCAAAGGCTCTGAAGCCCAGTACTGGAAAGATGATTTTCTGCAACTGCGCCCCCGCAATGATGATTATCATCACACGCAGAATTTACTGACGATGTGTAAGAATTTTGTTGTGGATAAGCTGCCCGAAACATTTGAGATAAGCAAAGCCGACCAAGTGGATATGCTGAACAAATCGGTAAAATTTTTTAAAGAAAAAGACACCTTCAATATCGAAGATTTTGCCTCGGAGGTGATACAGTCACCAGAGGTGATCACTGCGTTTCATGATTATAAAAAACAATTTTCCGATGAGCGGGAGTTGGCGATTTCAGATGAATTCAGCATTTCAGACTCCGCGGTAAAAAAGCAGCAGCGTATTTTTAAAAGCGTGATAAAACTCGATAAAAATTTTCACATTTACGTTCACGGCAATAAAGATCTCATCGAACGCGGCTTCGACGAGGCAACAGGGATGCATTATTATAAGGTTTTTTTCAAGGAAGAAAATTGAGTTAATCCGGTTCGGCTATGTTAGCGTCTTTCTTTTTTTCAAATTCAACCTTCAGGTTTCTTTCAGATTAAGTTTGTTTAGGGATAATCTAACATCCTAACAGCCTCCCTGTTCGAAAATATAATCCGTCAAAAATTTTTACTATAGATATTTTTCTATTTTTGCACTGACACAAATCAACAAGGATGAAAAAAGATAAATCAGAAAGCCAGGTTACGCTCGAAACAGCACAGATACTGGGTCTCAACGAAGAAGAATTCGAAAAGATAAAAAAGGTCCTGGGCCGCACACCGAACTTCAACGAACTCAGTGTGTATTCGGTAATGTGGTCGGAACATTGTTCATACAAAAACTCCATTTTCTGGCTGAAGAAACTTCCGAAAGAAGGGCCGCAGATGCTTGCCAAGGCTGGCGAAGAAAATGCCGGTATGGTCGATATCGGCGAGGGCATGGCCTGTGTTTTTAAAATCGAATCGCATAATCATCCTTCGGCTGTTGAGCCGTATCAGGGCGCAGCCACCGGCGTTGGCGGCATCAACCGTGATATTTTTACCATGGGCGCCAGGCCAATAGCCCAATTGAATTCACTGCGTTTTGGCAACCTGTCGCTAGACCGCACCAAACGCCTCGTGAAAGGTGTAGTAAAAGGAATTGGCGATTACGGTAATGCTTTTGGTGTACCTGTGGTTGCCGGTGAAACAAATTTCGACGACTGCTATAATCAGAACATTCTTGTCAACGCCATGTCGGTAGGAATCGTAAAAACAGGCAACACGGCTTCTGCTACATCAAAAGGAGTGGGCAACCCGATATTTATTGTCGGCTCATCTACCGGCAAAGACGGCATACACGGCGCTACCTTTGCTTCGGTTGAACTGACCGAAAATTCTGCCGAAGACTTGCCATCGGTGCAGGTTGGCGACCCGTTTCAGGAAAAGTTGTTGCTCGAAGCTTCGCTTGAACTTATCAAATCAGGCTGTGTGGTGGGTATGCAGGACATGGGCGCTGCAGGTATTGTTTGCTCCACTTCCGAAATGTCGGCAAAAGGCGAACACGGCATGGATATTTATCTCGATAAAGTTCCGTTGCGCCAGCAAAACATGAAACCTTTTGAGATACTTCTTTCCGAATCGCAGGAACGCATGCTCGTGGTGATCGAAAAAGGGAAAGAAGATATAGCTAAAGCCATTTTTGAAAAATGGGATCTCAACTGCGTGGAGATTGGAAAAGTGATAAAAGGCGGGATGCTCAATTTTTACATGAACGGAGAGATCGTGGCAAAGATACCTGCTGAATCGCTGGTTCTTGGCGGTGGAGCGCCTGTTTACGAGCGTGAATTCAAAGAGCCGGAATATTATGCGAAAACAAAAAAGTTCAATATCAATTCGGTTCCCGAACCTTCAGACCTCCGTCAGGTGGCTAAAATGCTGCTTGCCAACCCGAATATATGTTCTAAAAGATGGGTTTGGGAACAATACGACAGTATGGTCGGCACAAAAAACATGACAACCAACAGGCCGGCTGATGCCGCTGTTGTCAACCTGAAAGGAACTAAAAAAGCGCTTGTCATGACGGTTGACTGTAATGCCCGTTATGTTCATGCTGATCCGCGCATCGGAACTGAGATCGCTGTTGCCGAAGCCGCCCGCAATATTACCTGTACAGGCGGAAAACCGTTGGCTATTACCAACTGCCTGAATTTTGGCAACCCATACAGCCCCGAAGTTTTCTGGCAATTTGTTCATGCCATCAAAGGAATGTCGAATGCCTGCAAAAAATTTGCAACT
>Ga0116170_10004441_pt1 | contig 12822 bp, 9 predicted proteins | sample AD_JPNHW1_MetaG_FD_89797 | JGI IMG/M metagenome (GOLD analysis project Ga0116170, IMG submission 89797) | Active sludge microbial communities of municipal wastewater-treating anaerobic digesters from Japan - AD_JPNHW1_MetaG | ecosystem: Engineered > Bioreactor > Anaerobic > Digestate | place... | reverse complement strand
TCAGCGCTTCCGACGGCCCGATGCCCCAGACGCGCGAGCACATCCTGCTGGCCCGCCAGGTGGGCGTGCCCTCGATCGTGGTGTTCCTGAACAAGGTCGACACGGTGGACGATCCGGAACTGCTCGACCTCGTCGAGATGGAAATCCGCGAACTGCTCAACAAGTACGAATTCCCGGGCGACAAGACCCCGATCATCCGCGGCAGCGCCATCAAGGCCCTCCAGTCGACGGATCCGAACAGCGCGGATTGCAAGTGCATCCAGGAGCTGATGGACGCAATCGACACGTTCGTGCCGGAGCCGGTGCGCCCGCTGGACAAGCCCTTCCTGATGCCGATCGAAGACGTGTTCTCGATCGAAGGCCGCGGCACCGTGGTGACCGGCCGCGTCGAGCGCGGGATCGTCAAGGTCGGCGAAGAAATCGAAATCGTCGGCCTGCGGCCCACGCAGAAGACGGTTGTGACGGGCGTGGAAATGTTCCGCAAGCTGCTGGACCAGGGTCAGGCGGGCGACAACATCGGCACGCTGCTGCGCGGCCTGAAGAAGGAAGACGTGGAGCGCGGCCAGGTCATGGCCAAGCCCGGCTCGATCACCCCGCACAAGAAGTTCAAGGCGAGCGTGTACGTGCTGAGCAAGGAAGAAGGCGGCCGCCACACGCCGTTCTTCAAGGGCTACCGTCCGCAGTTCTACTTCCGGACGACGGACGTGACCGGCGACGTGACGTTGCCGGAAGGCGTCGAAATGGTGATGCCGGGCGACAACATCGACATGGACGTCGATCTGATCACGCCGATCGCCATGGAGAAGAACATGCGTTTCGCCATCCGCGAAGGCGGCCGCACGGTCGGCGCCGGCGTCGTGGCGGACATCGTGGAATAAGGTCCCCGGGAAGAGCGCGGGGCGGTCGCGCGAGCGCCGCCCCCCGGATCCCGCATACTGGAGTTTGAACCATGCCCAGGGAAAGCATCACGCTGGCGTGCACGGAGTGCAAGCGGCGCAACTACGTGAACAGCCGGAACAAGAAGACCAAGACGGAGCGCTTGGAGCTGAAGAAGTACTGTCCGGCGGAGCGCAAGCACACGGTGCACCGCGAGACGAAGTAGGCGGCACGACGAGACGCGCGTCCGGCAGGCAGCCCACAGGCCAGTAGCTCAATTTGGCAGAGCACCGGTCTCCAAAACCGGTTGTTGGGGGTTCAAGTCCCTCCTGGCCTGCCAACTCCGCGAGGGAGCGGCCGGCCCACATCCACAGACAAGAAGGCGAACGGAAGATGAGCAAGATTGCAGACAGCATCGGCGGAATCCGCGGTTTCTTCGGCGAGGTCGGCGCCGAGCTGAAGAAATGCGCGTGGCCCACGCGGCCGGAACTGTTCGACTCCACCGTTGTGGTGATCCTGTCGGTGGCGCTGCTGGGCGGGTTCGTGGCCGCGTGCGATCTGCTGCTGCGCGAACTGATGCGGGTGGCGATCTAGGATTCGGGGAGCAAACGCGTCATGGAAAAGAAGTGGTACGTGCTGCACGCCCTGTCCGGCCAGGAGGGGAAGGTGCGGGAAAACCTGGTCAAGCGCATCCAGATCGAGGAGATGCAGGACTACGTCGGCGAGGTGCTGATTCCGACGGAAAAGGTTTCCGAAGTCAAGCAGGGCAAGCGCACGACGCAGACGCGGAAGTTCTTCCCCGGCTACGTGCTGATCCAGATGGCGCTGTACGACGAGAACAAGCAGCTGATGGAGAAGCCGTGGTCGTTCATCCAGGCGACGCCGGGGCTGATCGGATTCATCGGCGGCGACCGGCCCGTGGCGCTGCGGCCCGACGAGGTCGAGAAGATTTTGCAGCAGATCGAGGAAAAGAAGGAACGGGTGAAACCCAAGGTGGTCTTCGAGCCGGGCGAGTCGGTCAAGATCACGGACGGTCCGTTCCTGAGCTTCAGCGGTCTGGTGGAAGAAGTGGACCCCGAGCGCGGGAAGCTGAAGGTATCGGTTTCGATCTTCGGCCGGACGGCGCCGGTGGAGTTGGAATATTGGCAAGTGGAAAGAGGCGAATAGGCCCGGGTGATTTATGGCGAAGAAAATTACAGGCATCGTAAAACTGCAGATTCCGGCGGGCCAGGCCAATCCGGCGCCCCCGGTCGGTCCGGCGCTTGGCCAGCAGGGCGTCAACATCATGGCGTTCTGCAAGGAATTCAACGCGGCCACCCAGAAGGAAGCCGGGATGGTCATCCCGGTGGTGATCACCGTCTACCAGGACAAGAGCTTCACCTTCATCACCAAGACCCCGCCGGCGGCGGCGCTGCTGAAGAAGGCGGCGGGCATCGCCAAGGGCTCCGGCGTGCCGAACCGCGACAAGGTCGGCAAGGTGACGAAGAAGCAGCTGGCGGAAATCGCCAAGCTGAAGATGAAGGATCTGAACGCGTTCGACGAAGAGCATGCGGTGCGCATGATGGCGGGCACGGCGCGCAGCATGGGCATCGAAGTGGAGTAAGGCGACCATGGCATTTCACGGCAAGAAGTACAAGAAAGTGGCGGCCCAGGTGGACCGCGAGACCCTCTACACGATCGAGGGCGCGCTGAAGTTCCTGAAGGACAATCCGACGGCGAAGTTCGACGCGACGGCGGAAATCGCCTTCCGGCTCGGCGTGGACCCGACCAAGAGCGACCAGGCGGTGCGCGGCACGGTGACGTTGCCGCACGGCACGGGCAAGACGGTCCGCGTCCTGGTCTTCGCGAACGGTCCGGCGGCCGATGCGGCCCGCGCGGCCGGCGCGGACGTCGTGGGCTACGAGGACGTGATCGCCAAGGTGGCGGCCGGCTTCACCGATTTCGACGTGGCCGTGGCCACGCCGGACGCGATGAAGGAAGTCCGCAAGCTCGGCAAGGTGCTCGGTCCCCGCGGCCTGATGCCGAACCCGAAGACCGGCACGGTCAGCGACGACACGGCGGCGGCGGTGAAGGCTTGCAAGGCCGGCCGCGTGGAGTTCCGCATGGACCGCAACGGCAACGTGATGGTGCCGTTCGGCAAATTGTCCTTCGAGGTGGCGGCCCTGAAGGGCAACTGCCAGGCGGTGATCGACGGGCTGAACGCGGCGCGGCCGGCGGCGACCAAGGGCATCTTCATCAAGCGCGCGACGATCACGTCGACGATGGGCCCCGGGCTGCGCCTGGATCCCCGCGAAACGGCGTAAGGCCAATCCCCCTCAACCGGAAGAAAAACCATGAGACCCGAAAAACAAGCGATTGTCAGGGAAATCCAGGAGCAGCTGGCGGGCGCGACGTTCGCGATCCTGACCGACTTCACCCGGATGGACACGACGAAGACGGCCGCGCTGCGGAAGAAGCTGCGCGAGACCGACGCGCGGTTCCAGGTGGTGCCCAACCGCCTGTTCCGCGTGGTGGCGAAGGAACTGAAGTACGAAGGCCTCGAGGCCGCGCTGAAGGGCCCCACGGCCATCGTGTACGGCGCGGGCGACGTGGCCGCGACGGCCAAGGCGCTGCGCGAATTCATCAAGGCGAACGACAAGATTCCCGTGGTGAAGCTCGGCCGCATGGACGGCGCGGTGCTGCAGGCCGCGGACGTCGACGCGCTGGCGTCGATGCCGCCCAAGAAGGTCATGCAGGGCATGCTGGTCGGCACGATCGCGGCCCCGATGTCCAACCTGGTCGGCGTGCTGAGCCAGAAGCTGGCGACCGTGGTGTACGTGCTGAAGGCCGCCGCGGACAAGAAGAGCGCCGCGTAGGCCCGTCCCGCAGACGAAGACGAAGAACGAAGACGATTTAAAAAACAAGGATCAGGAGATCAACCCATGAGCGATGAAGTGAAGTTGGAAGGCAAGATGGCGGAATTCGTGGACTGGATCGAGACGATTTCGGTCTTGGAACTTTCGCAGTTGGTGAAGGCGCTGGAAGCCCGCTTGGGCGTTTCCGCCGCCGCCCCCGTGGCGGTTGCGGCCGCTCCGGCCGCCGGTGGCGCCGCCGCCGCCGCGGAAGAAAAGACGGAATTCACCGTCGAGCTGACGGAAGCCGGTGCGCAGAAGATCGGCGTCATCAAGGAAGTCCGCGCGATCACGGGCCTGGGGCTGAAGGAAGCCAAGGACCTCGTCGAAGGCGCCCCGAAGCCGGTGAAGGAAAACGTCGCCAAGGACGAAGCCGAGAAGATCAAGAAGCAGCTCGAAGCTGCTGGCGCCAAAGTCACCATCAAGTAGCACTTACATTGACGTGTGACGGCCGCCCCGGGGCGCGGAAACGCGCGCCCGGGGTGTGCCCGTCTTTTGGTTTTCGCGGTTTCCACCCTTGAACGATAGGTGACCCGGATGGTTGACAGGATTAATTTTGGCCAGTTGTCGGACGTGGTCGCGCTGCCGGATCTGATCGAGATCCAGACGCGCTCGTACCTGGAATTTCTGCAGATGGACGTGGCGCCGAACAAGCGCAAGTCCATCGGCCTGCAGGCGGTGTTCAAGGAGGTGTTCCCCATCGAAAGCTACGATGGGCATTGCACCTTGGATTTCGTGAAATACGAAGTCACCCCGCCCAAGCAGTCGGCCTTCGAAAGCCTGAAGGAAGGGGAATCGCACACGGCCGCCCTGCACGTAACCTTCCGCCTGAAGAACCAGGCGGAAGTGCGCGAGGAAACGGTGTTCATGGGCGAAGTGCCGCTGATCACCGAACAGGGCACCTTCATCATCAACGGCGCCGAACGCGTCATCGTCAGCCAACTGCATCGTTCGCCGGGCATCTGCTTCGAGCAGTCGGTCCACGCGAACGGCACCCTGCTGCATTCGTTCCGGATCATTCCGGACCGCGGCTCGTGGGTGGAAGTGCAGTTCGACACCTCCGACCTGCTGAACATCTATCTGGACCGCAAGAAACGCCGCCGGAAATTCCTGGCGACGACCTTCCTGCGCGCGCTGGGCTACGGCACCGACGAGGAACTGCTGGGCCTGTTCTACAAGTTCGAGAAGCTCGACGTGGCCAAGCCCAAGGCCGAGCAGCTCGAGCACCGCGTGGTGAAGGCCGACGTGGTCGACGCCGACAGCCAGAGCGTCCTGGTCAAGAAGTTCGAGCCGGTCACGAAGGACCTGCTCAAGCAGCTCCAGGCCGCCGGCATCGGCGCCTTGGACGTCGTGGACGTGTCCTGGGACGAAGGCCTGCTGCTCAAGAGCGTCCGCAAGGACGTCGCGGCCAGCGCCGACGACGCGCTGAAGGACATCTACCACAAGTTGCGCCCCGGCGATCCGCCGACGACCTCGAACGCGCGCCAGCTGCTCAAGCGCATTTTCTTCGATCCGCGCCGCTACGACCTGGGCCGCGTGGGCCGCTACAAGATCCAGCAGAAGCTGGGCCTCGATCCCAAGAACGAGAGCCGCGTGCTGGAGAAGGAAGACTTCGTGGCGGCGGTCAAGTACCTGATCAACCTGCGCCGCGGCGAGGGGACGATCGACGACATCGACCATCTCGGCAGCCGCCGCATCCGCACGGTGGGCGAACTGGTGGAGAACCAGTGCCGCGTGGGCCTGGCCCGCACGGAGCGCCTGGTGCGCGAACGCATGACGGTGTTCGACCAGCAGGCCGAGAAGCTCACCCCCCAGAAGCTGATCAATCCGAAGGCCTTGGCCGCGGTGATCCGCGATTTCTTCGGGCGCAGCCAGCTGTCGCAGTTCATGGACCAGACGAATCCGCTGGCGGAACTGACCCACAAGCGGCGCCTGAGCGCCCTGGGGCCGGGCGGCCTCAGCCGCGAGCGCGCGGGCTTCGAGGTCCGCGACGTGCATTCCTCCCACTACGGCCGCATCTGCCCGATCGAGACGCCGGAAGGTCCGAACATCGGCCTGATCTCGTCGCTGTCGATGTATGCCCGCGTGAACGAGTTCGGCTTCATCGAGACGCCGTACCGCCGCGTGGTGAACGGCAAGGTGTCCGCGACGGTCATCGACTACCTGACGGCCGACCAGGAAGAGAACTACGTGATCGCGCAGGCGAACGCGCCGCTCAACGCGGACGGATCGTTCGCCAAGGACACGGTCGCCGGCCGCTACCGCGGCGAATTCCTCGAAGTGGAAGCCAGCCGCTGCAACTACATGGACGTTTCGCCGAAGCAGGTGGTGTCCGTGGCGGCGGGCCTGATTCCGTTCCTGGAGCACGACGACGCCAACCGCGCCTTGATGGGCGCGAACATGCAGCGCCAGGCGGTGCCGTTGCTGCGCACCGAGGCGCCCTACGTGGCGACGGGCGTCGAGGGCCGCGTGGCGCGCGACAGCCGCGTGATGGTCATCGCCCGCGAGGCGGGCAAGGTGGCCTACGTGTCGGCCGACCGCGTCGTGGTCTCGAAGGACGGCGCGGCGCCGACCAAGAAGACGCCGGCGGAGGAATACCAATCCTACGAGCTGCGCAAGTTCACCCGCTCGAACGCGGGCACCTGCATCAACCAGCATCCGATCGTCAAGAAGGGCCAGAAGATCAAGAAGGGCGACGTGCTCGCGGATGGTCCGCTGACGGACGATGGCGAGCTGGCCCTGGGCCGCAACGTGCTGGCGGCGTTCATGCCTTGGTGCGGCTACAACTTCGAAGACGCCATCCTGATCAACGAGCGCCTCGTGGCCGAGGATGTGTTCACGTCGGTGCACATCGAGGAATTCGAGTGCGGCGCCCGCGACACCAAGCTGGGTCCCGAGGAAATCACCCGCGACATCCCGAACGTGGGCGAGGAAGCCCTCAAGAACCTCGGCATGGACGGCGTGGTGCGCATCGGCGCCGAAGTGAAGCCGGGCGACATCCTCGTCGGCAAGATCACGCCCAAGAGCGAGACCGAGCTGGCGCCGGAAGAGAAGCTGCTGCGCGCGATCTTCGGCGAAAAGGCCGCGGAAGTGCGCGACACCTCGCTGACGGTGCCGAGCGGCACCTACGGCATCGTGATGGACGTGAAGACCACGTCGCGCGACCTGCCGCAGCGGACGAAGATGAGCGCCAACGAACGCCGCAAGCAGCAGAAGCAGATGCTGGAGGAGTTCGACAAGCGCGAGGCCGAAATCACCGAGAACCTCACGGACGCGCTGTCCAACATCCTGCTGGGCGAAAAGATCCCGCTGGACGTCGTGAACGGCGAGACGGGCGAAATCATCATCCCCGCCAACCGCAAGATCACCAAGACCCTGCTGCGCAAGCTGGCGGCGGCCTACGACGTGATCGCGATCGATCCGAGCCCGATCCAACAGAAGATCAGCAACATCATCGGCGAGTACAGCGCCAAGTTCGCGCAGCTGAAGGACGACCGCGAGAACATGGCGCTGCGCCTGGAAAGCGGCGAAGAAGCCGAAACCGGCATCATCAAGCAGGTGAAGGTCTACATCGCCAGCAAGAAGAAGCTGAGCGTCGGCGACAAGATGTCGGGCCGCCACGGCAACAAGGGCGTCGTCGCCCGGATCCTGCCGGAAGAGGACATGCCCTTCATGCCCGACGGGACGCCGGTGGACATCGTGCTGAACCCGCTGGGCGTGCCGTCCCGCATGAACGTGGGCCAGGTGCTCGAGACGCATCTCGGCATCGCCTGCCGGATCCTGGGACTGCATGCGGCCACGCCGGTGTTCGACGGCTGCCCCGAATCCCAGATCTGGGAGCTGATGAAGAAGGCGAACCTGCCGGACGACGGCAAGACGCTGCTCTACGACGGGCGCACGGGCGAGCCGTTCGACCAGCGCGTGGTCGTGGGCGTGATCTACATGCTCAAGCTGCACCATCTGGTCAGCGACAAGATCCACGCGCGCGCCGTCGGTCCGTACAGCCTCGTGACCCAGCAACCGCTGGGCGGCAAGGCGCAGTACGGCGGCCAGCGTTTCGGCGAAATGGAAGTGTGGGCGATGGAAGCCTACGGCTGCGCCTACGCGCTGCAGGAGCTGCTGACGGTCAAGAGCGACGACGTCGCCGGCCGCACCCGCATCTACGAATCGATCGTGAAGGGGACGAATTCCCTCGAGGCCGGCGTGCCGGAATCGTTCAACGTGCTGATGAAGGAAATCCAGAGCCTCGCGCTGGACATCCGCGTCCAGCGCCGCGAAGAAGCCTGAGCCGCGCGACCCGCAACCCCGAACTTTGAGATCAAGGAGGCCCTCGGTGGAAAACAACGTTCCTGCCAAGCCGATTTTCGATACGGAATCCCAGCCGGGATTCGACTACGTGACCATCACGCTGGCGTCGCCCGAGACGATTCGGTCGTGGAGCCACGGCGAAGTCAAGAATCCGGAAACGATCAACTACCGCACGTTCAAGCCCGAAAAAGGCGGCTTGTTCTGCGAGCGCATCTTCGGTCCCACGAAGGACTGGGAATGCTCTTGCGGCAAGTACAAGCGCATCAAGCACAAGAACATCGTCTGCGACCGCTGCGGCGTCGAAGTGACGCTGGCGCGCGTGCGCCGCGAGCGCATGGGCCACATCGAGCTGGCGGTGCCGGTCTCGCACCTGTGGTTCTTCAAGTGCGCCCCGAGCCGCTTGGCGACGGTGCTGGACATGAGCTCCCGCGAACTCGAGCGCGTGCTCTACTACGAGGACTACATCGTGGTGGATCCGGGCGACACGCCCCTGACCGCCCGCCAGCTGCTGAACGAGGATGAATACCACGAGGCGCTGGAGAAGTACGGCGAAACCTTCGTGGCCCGCATGGGCGCCGAAGGCGTCCGGGACATCCTGGCCAAGATCGATCTCGCCGAAGAGCTCGAACAGCTCGAAACCGAGATGGAAAACACCCGCAGCAAGCAGACCCGCAAGAAGCTGACCAAGCGGATGAAGATCATCGATTCGTTCCGGACCAGCCACACGCGGCCGGAATGGATGATCCTGCAGGTGCTGCCGGTGATTCCGCCGGACCTGCGCCCGCTGGTGCCCCTCGAGGGCGGCCGCTTCGCGACCAGCGACCTGAACGATCTCTACCGCCGCGTGATCAACCGCAACAACCGCCTGCGCAACCTGCTGCAGCTCAAGACGCCGGACGTCATCGTCCGCAACGAGAAGCGCATGCTGCAGGAAGCGGTGGACGCTCTGTTCGACAACGGCCGCCACGGCCGCGCCGTCACCGGCGCCGGCAACCGCCCGCTGAAGTCCCTGAGCGACATGCTCAAGGGTAAGCAGGGCCGCTTCCGCCAGAACCTGCTGGGCAAGCGCGTGGACTACTCGGGCCGTTCCGTGATCGTGATCGGCCCCGGCCTGCGCATGAACCAGTGCGGCCTGCCCAAGAAGATGGCCCTCGTCCTGTTCGAGCCCTTCATCATCCGCCGCCTGAAGGCGATGGGCGTCGTGCACACCGTGCGCAGCGCCAAGAAGATGATCGAGCGCGAAGAGGACCAGGTCTGGGACATCCTCGAAGAGGTGACCCGCGGCCACACCGTCATGCTGAACCGCGCGCCCACGCTGCACCGCCTCTCGATCCAGGCGTTCGAGCCGGTGCTGATCGAAGGCGAAGCCATCCGCATCCATCCGCTCGTCTGCACGGCGTACAACGCCGACTTCGACGGCGACCAGATGGCCGTGCACGTGCCGCTCTCCATCGAAGCGCAGATGGAAAGCAAGCTGATCATGCTGGCGCCGAACAACATCTTCTCGCCGTCGAGCGGCAAGCCGATCACGACGCCGACGCAGGACATCGCGCTGGGCTGCTACTACCTCACGGTGGATTCGCAGCAGGAGCGCCTGCGCGCGCGCCAGCCGAAGGTGCCGGGCGCCATCGACCACCTGCCGATCTTCGGCGACGCCCAGGAAGTCCACACGGCCTACGACGAAGGCGTGCTGAAGGTCCACGACCGCATCCGCTTCAAGAATCCCGACCACCAGGTCGAGACGAAGTACGGCGTGAAGGACCAGTCGGTCATCGCGACGACGGTCGGCCGCGTCTTCTTCAACGAAATCTGGCCGGCGGGCCTGGGCTTCTTCAACGCCCCGGTGCCGAAGAAGAAGCTCGAGGAGCTGATTCGCCGCTGCTACCAGGTGGCGGGCCACGAGGAAACCGTGCGCACGCTGGACCGCGTCAAGGATCTCGGCTTCGAGCACGCGACGCTGGCGGGCATCTCCATCGGCATCGTGGACATGATCGTGCCCGAGGCGAAGGTCAAGACCGTCGAAGCCGCGCGCAAGTCGCTGGCCGAGGTCGAGGCGCAGTACCGCAAGGGCATCATCACCGACGGCGAACGCTACAACAAGATCATCGACATCTGGACGCACGCCACGGACGAAATCGCCGGGCAGATGTTCCGGGCGATGGAATTCAACGAGTCGCGCACGGACGTGAATCCGCTGTTCATGATGGTGGACTCCGGCGCGCGCGGCAACCGGCAGCAGATCCGCCAGCTGGCCGGCATGCGCGGCCTGATGGCCAAGCCGTCGGGCGAAATCATCGAACGCCCCATTCTGGCGAACTTCCGCGAAGGCCTGAGCGTGCTCGAATACTTCATTTCGACGCACGGCGCCCGCAAGGGTCTGGCCGACACCGCGCTGAAGACCGCCGACTCGGGCTACATGACCCGCAAGCTGGTCGACGTGGCGCAGGACGTGATCGTGGTCGAGGAAGACTGCGGCACGCTCAACGGCATCGAAGTGCACGCGATCATGCAGGGCGACGAAGAACTCGTGCCGCTGGCGCAACGCATCCTCGGCCGCACGGCCGTGGACGACATCCGCGACCCGCGCACGGGCGAGATCATCGTGGCCGCCGGCTACGAAATCGACGAAAAGGTGGTCGAGAAGGTCCGCCGCGCCGAGCTCGAGAGCGTGAAGATCCGCAGCGTGCTCACCTGCGAGTCCAAGCGCGGCATCTGCGCGAAGTGCTACGGCCGCAACCTGGCCAACGGCCGCACGGCCGTCCTGGGCGAGGCCACCGGCATCATCGCCGCGCAGTCCATCGGCGAACCGGGCACGCAGCTGACGATGCGGACGTTCCACATCGGCGGCACCGCGAGCAGCACCTTCAAGCAGCCGGAAATCGTGGTCAAGCACGACGGCGCGCTGAAGTACGAGGAACTCTATTCGGTGCCGGGCCCCGACGGCCACCACATCGTCCTGAACAAGAGCGGCATGGTCGTGCTGTACGACAAGGACGGCCGCGAACTCGAACGCCACACCGTGCCGCTCGGTTCCGTCCTGTCCGCCGCCGACGGCGAAACCGTCAAGAAGGGCGCGTCGGTCGCGAAGTGGGATCCGTACAACGTGCCGATCCTGAGCGAATACGCCGGCAAGGTGGACCATCGCGACTTCATTCTCGGCGTCACCGTCCGCAAGGAAAAGGACGAGGCGACGGGCATGGAGGATCTGGTGATCCTGGAGCACAAGGAGGAAATCCATCCCCAGCTGCTCGTCCGCGATCCGGCGGATCCCAAGAAGATCCTGGCGTCCTACACGATGCCCGCCGGGGCGCACGTCGTCGTCGAAAAGGGTGCCGACGTCTTCGCCGGCGCGGTCGTCGCCAAGACGCCCCGCAAGCAGGCGCGCACGAAGGACATCACCGGCGGTCTGCCGCGCGTGTCCGAGCTGTTCGAAGCCCGCAAGCCGAAGGATGCGGCCGAAATCGCCAAGATCGACGGTCTCGTCGAGATGGGCGGCAACGCCCGCGGCCGCCGCAAGCTGCTGGTGCGCGATCCGATCACCGGCGATGCCGAGGAACACCTGATTCCGCTGAACAAGCACATCGTGGTGTACGCCGGCGACCGCGTGCGGAAGGGCCAGCCGCTGACGGAAGGTCCCGTCGTGCCGCAGGAAATTCTCGAAGTCTGCGGTCCGCAGGAGCTGCAGGAGTACCTCGTGAACGAAGTCCAGGAGGTCTACCGCCTCCAGGGCGTCGAAATCAACGACAAGCACATCGAGATCATCGTGCGCCAGATGCTCCGCAAGGTTCGCATCACGGAACCCGGCGACACCGGCTTCCTCTGGGGCGAACAGGTCGAGAAGCAGAACTTCATCGAGGTCAACCGCCGCGTCGCCGAAGAGGGCCGCAAGCCCGCCGAAGCCTCGCCGCTGCTGCTGGGCATCACCAAGGCCTCCCTCGAGACGGAAAGCTTCATCTCGGCGGCGTCCTTCCAGGACACGACGCGGGTGCTGACCGACGCGGCCACCTTGGCCCGCATCGACAACCTGCACGGGTTCAAGGAAAACGTGATCATGGGCCACGTCATTCCGGCCGGCACGGGCTTCTCGATGTATCGCAACATCAAGCTCGTTCCGCTGGCGGAACCGATCGCCGCCGAAGAGCTGCTGGGCGACCAGCTGCCGACGGTGGCGCCGGCCGAGACCGCTCCCGAAATCTGATCCTGGAAGCCATCGGCTATACCAGACGACGGCCCGGCTGAACGCCGGGCCGTTTTTTTTGTGCGCGCCCGAGCGGATTTTCTCTGCGGTAATAAGCTGCCGATTGCGTTTGGAAATACCTGTGCATAGTTAATTAACTATGCATCATGGATTCTGGCTCTTAAAAAAACATGAGACTTGGCATCAAATTGGGGGGCAAAAGGAAACGGATAAATACAGAACATGATTCTGTGCATAGTTAATTAACTGTGCACATATATAAGATGTGAATTATCCGCCTGTGCGGCGCCTTGGCGGGGCGGGTGGGGGAGAAGGTTGCTTGGCCCCGCGGGCGGGGGAGACTCAAGCGCGCGGCCGGACGAGGAACAGGAGGCCGCCGAACAACGACCAAACGGTGGCGACGAGATAGCCGAGAAGCGAGAGCATCAAGGCGGGACCGGCGGCCAAGCCGAAGGGGTGGAGCAACTGGACGTAGAGGGTTTCGCGCACGCCGAAACTGCCGGGCGTGAGCGGCACCGCGGCCAGCACGACGATGACGGGATAGACCGC
>Ga0116170_10004440_pt1 | contig 12822 bp, 9 predicted proteins | sample AD_JPNHW1_MetaG_FD_89797 | JGI IMG/M metagenome (GOLD analysis project Ga0116170, IMG submission 89797) | Active sludge microbial communities of municipal wastewater-treating anaerobic digesters from Japan - AD_JPNHW1_MetaG | ecosystem: Engineered > Bioreactor > Anaerobic > Digestate | place... | reverse complement strand
GAATTATTTGCAGCGATTGTACGAAATAAGGATGGACCATGCCTCAGCCTTCAAAAACCCTGCATCCCTTCAGGGATGCAATCTTGTAAGCACGTGTGATGGACATTCCGGATCCCGTCCCGTACGGGACGGGATGAAACGCGTGCCGCCCTTCATGGGCTAACAAGATCGGGTGCCTGAAGGCACCCGCGAATTATTTGCAGCGATTGTACGAAATAAGGATGGACCATGCCTCAGCCTTCAAAAACCCTGCATCCCTTCAGGGATGCAATCTTGTAAGCAGGGGAAATCAGAAATAATAAAACACCCCCAGCAAAGCCCGGATATTGGCAACCTCTTTGGAGTTACTCACCATCCCGTTCCCGATGATGGTCCCATAGGCTGCGACCGTATAATCAACTTCCAGGCCGACTTTCAGCTTATTCAGCGTCATCACCAGTCGCGGAGCCACGCGATACAGGTAATCGATATTGGCCCCACGCGAATAATAAGGTCCGATCACCTCAGTGCCGGCGCCCAGGTTGCGGCAGAAGGCGCCGAACAACCCCACCGACCAGCGCTTTCCGACGGTGTTGACGTCGCCGTATATGGAGAGGATCCGGATCGTAGCGTAGTCGACCAGCCCCCGGGCCGTATCGGTAATGCTTTTCCCGGCATACCCGCCCATCATGCTGAACCCGTATCCGTTACCGGTATACACCCCGCCCGCTTTTACGCTCAGCCGGGGAAATTTCACTTTGGCAAATACATTGTAACTCAACGCCGACGAATGCTCCGTGGCCTTGTAACTGGCCACGACGGCATCGTGGTGAACCACCTTGCTGTTGATGACGGTGTCGTAAGCGGGCCGCACCACCACATCGGAGGTCAGCCGCGGGGTCATCATCAGAAAGTCAATGCTTGCCCCGGCGATGATCTCGGTTTTGCCCACCGTTGCAGCGTACCGCACCTGTCCGACCAATTCGGGGATCACCGAATTGCGCAGGTATTTCGGACTCGGTCCGTCGGGACCGGTGCTGGTGTGATCGAGCTGGGATAGGACAGCGGCAGCCAGGTAGAAATTTCCCAGCCGTTGCGTCACCCGGACCTGCGGGTTGCGGCAAAACACCAGGAACGGGGCGCCCGCGTTCAACGAAACCACCTCGGGACCGGCTTCGGGCACATAAAACGGGTGCCAGGCCTGGCCCACCAACAGTTCGGTTTTCGGCCATGACAGTTTGACCCACGCATGCCGGATCCTCAGGGAGTTGATGCTCGCGTTGGCGCTGCCGTAAAATTCACCTTCAAGAAGTCCTGTGCTTTTTGCTCCCAGGATGTCCGGACCGGTGATGTTGGTCCGGATTCGTGTCTGGATGTTCAGGATATTGTAAGAACCCTTCGCATTCAAATCCTTCCCGTCGGCGTCCTTTCGGATGTTTTCCGGGAAAAAAAGCCATTGCCCCTCGCGGGCCATTACTGTCTGGCGGCTGTCAAAGAAGATATCTGTGTTAATATATCCCGAGAAGGTAAGGCTGACGGGCGGAGTCTTTTTTTCAGCCGCCGGAGCCGTATTCTCTTTTTGCTGGGCAATGGCCCGGAAAGATAACCCGGCGACCAGGATCGACAGGATCAGGAACTTTTTCATACCGAGTGGTTGATCTGGAAAAGGGTGCAAATTAAGTCATTTTCACCGGTATTATAAAACGAAAAAACCCGCTACCTTTGCTGCAGTCCCCACACATCACGGCTCACCACTCACCATGAACATTCACAAACTCAACAACATCTTCGACCCGCAACGGATCGCACTGGTGGGCGTCACCACCAATCCCAACAGCGTCAGCGGCAAAGTACTGATCAACCTGGTCAGTGGAGGTTTCAGGGGCGTCGTTTACCCGGTGAACCCCGAAAACGAAGCGGTGATGGGAATTCCCTGTTATCCGGACATCCTGTCCCTGCCCAAAGTCCCCGATCTTGCCATTATCTGCACCCCGGCCGAAAAGGTGCCGCAGGCAGTACGGGAATGCGGGGAAAAGGGGATCCGCGGGATCATCGTTATGTCGGCAGGTTTCCGGGAAACCGGGGAAGAGGGGCGGAAACTGGAAGAAGAGGTGACGGAGGCGATCCGCAGTTTTGAAGGGATGCGGGTCATCGGTCCCAACTGCCTGGGGATTATCGTACCGGCGCTGAAGCTCAACGCCTCTTTTGCTTCCGGCATGCCGAAGCCGGGCAACATCGCCTTCATCTCCCAGTCGGGGGCCCTGTGCACCTCGGTACTCGACTGGGCCATGGAAGGGAAGATCGGTTTCTCGCAGTTCGTCTCCATCGGCAACAGCATTGATGTGGAATTCGGCGACCTGATCGACTATTTCGGGGAGGATGAGAACACCCGCTGCATCATCCTGTATATCGAATCGATCCGCCATCCGCGTAACTTCATGACGGCAGCCCGTGCCTTTGCGCGGAAGAAGCCGATCATCGTTTACAAAGCCGGCCGCTTTCCCGAGTCGGCCCAGGTAGCCGCTTCCCACACGGGGGCGATGGCCTCAGAGGATGCCGTGTACGATGCAGCATTCGCCCGCGCCGGTCTGGCCCGAGTATATGAGATCGGTGATATTTTCAGCGTGGCGGAGATGATCGGCCGGAATAAATTCCCACAGGGTCCCGGCTGGGGATCATCACCAATGCCGGGGGACCGGGCGTCATGGCGACCGATGCGCTCATCGCCGCCAATGGCGTGCTGGCCGAACTGTCGGAGACGACCATGGCGGCGCTCAACGAAAACCTGCCGGCTTTCTGGTCGCACGGAAATCCGGTCGACGTGCTGGGCGACGCCAGGGCCAAACGGATCGCCAAAGCGACGCAGATCGTACTGGATGATCCCGGCGTCGATGCCGTGCTCGTCATCCTCACTCCCCAGGCGATGACCAATCCCAACGCGACCGCCAGGGAGATCAGCGCGCTGGCGCCCTCCACGAAAAAGCCTATCCTCGCAGCCTGGCTGGGTGGCCAGAGCATGCACGAGGCCGACGATATCCTGGTGGAAAGCGGAATCCCCTCCTACAAGACACCCGAGCAGGCCATCCGAGCCTTCATGACCATGGTCGCTTACAGCCGGAACCTGACCACCCTGTACGAAACCCCGAAAGATATCCCTGTGGGATTTACTTCCGACCGGCAGGATTTACGCCAGAGCTTCTCCGGGATGATCGGGAACGAAAAAACTATCCTGCCCGAAGACCTTTCGAAGACCATACTGGAGAAATTCGGGATTGCCACCACCCGGCCTTTTCCTGCCACCAGCGCCGATGAGGCAGTGAAGGTGGCCGAAAATATTGGTTACCCGGTGGTTCTCAAGATACATTCTGCCGACATCACCCACAAATCCGACGTGGGAGGCGTGCAGCTTGACCTGGGTTCTGAAAAACAGGTGCGGGCGGCGTTCGAACGGATCATGGAGTCGGCGGCATTGAAGCGGCCCGACGCCCGGGTGGAAGGGGTGACCGTACAGCGGATGGCCTCCCACAAAAATGCCGTCGAGATGATCCTCGGCATCAAGCGCGACAATGTGTTCGGGACCATCCTTATGGTTGGAATGGGCGGAGTCACCGCTGAGCTTTTCGGCGACAAGGCGTTGGGTTTCCCGCCACTCAACGAACGGCTGGCGAGGCAAATGATCGAATCGCTCCGGATCTGGCCCCTGTTGAAAGGCTACAGGGGAGCCCCGGCAAAGAACACCGACCAGCTCATCCAGGTGCTGATCCGCCTTTCATACCTGGCAGCCGACTTCCCGGAGATCACCGAACTCGACATCAATCCCCTGCTGGTGACCACCGGCGATGTGATCGCCCTGGACGCCCGCATCGTGGTCGAACCCCAACCCCATGCCGGGGAAGACGATCCTTACAGCCACCTCGCCCTTCATCCCTACCCGGAGAAGCTGGTAAGAGAAACGACCCTGCAGGATGGCACCGAAGTGCTGTTGCGCCCGATTAAACCCGAAGATGAACCGCTCTGGCTCGAGATGCTCGGATCGTGTTCAAAAGAATCGATCTACAGCCGGTTCCGGTATTTCTTCCACTGGGAATCGCACGAGGTGGCCACACGGTACTGCTACATCGATTATGACCGCGAGGTGGCCATCGTCGCCGAAATCGTCGAAGAGGGGAAACGAAAGCTGATCGGAGTCGGGCGCCTGATCGCCGATCCCGACAAGGAAACGGTCGAATATGCCATCCTGATCGTGGACGCATGGCAGCAAAAGGACCTGGGGAACATCCTCACCGATTACTGCATGGAAGTGGCGGCAGGCTGGCGGCTGAAGCGGATAGTCGCCCAGACCACCACCGACAACCAGCGGATGATCTCGGTTTTTCGCAAACGAGGCTTCGAAGTAAAGGTGAACGATCGCGATTCGACGGTCGATGTCGTGAAGCAATTATAATAAATGACCTTTTAATCCGTTTATGACAAAAAAAATGAATGAAATGAAAAGAATCCACCTGTATCTGTTCTCTTTCCTGTTAAGCATTCCTTTGTTCCTGGTTTCCTGCGGGGCGACCTCCCACCCGAATGAAAAAGTCATCGCCGGGAAATGGGTTCCGGTTAAAGTTGAGAAGATCAACGACTCACCCCAGCCTGCTCCCGACGCCACTGTACGCCCGGGTGAAAGAGCGGAGCAGAAGGCCGGAGCACCGAATGCCGGTGCGGGCGACGGCGGTGCCGCGAAGAAGCGGGAAGCCCTCGAACGGCTGGCTCACACCGAAATGCACGCGGTGATGGAAATCAACCCGGACCACACCGCCGTGAAGAATTTTCCCGGCAGACCCCTCAAAGCTTCCTGGAAAATGAAAGGCCGGGGCAAGCGGATTGTAGCCCGGAACCTGGAGAACAAGCAAAAGTTTACCATCGATATCCTCGAGGTCACCAAAGAACGTATGGTGGTCATCGAACATGCGCCTGTCGGCGATTTGAAGATCACTTACGCGCGCCAGGAGTAACCGGACCGCTTTCGGCTCACCGCTTTCCTGATCCCTGCTGCCCCGGTCTGTCACCGGGGCATTTTTTTTCTCGCTCCATCGGGATTCCCCGTAGAAATTTTCATGTTTTCCGGTCTTCAGTTTGTAATTAGTCTAAATAGTTATAAATTTGCCCCATTAACCTACAACCGTGAACATATGAAAACCTACATCAAATCTACCCTGATCGCGGGAGCACTGGCCTCCCTTATCTTAACCGGATGCAACAAAGCCAAAGATGTTTTGCCCGATGATAATAAAACCAGTTCATCCTCAACCTCCATCAACATGAGCGACGGCTACGGGGTGCTGGCAGCCGTCCGTTCCGTTTCCTACACCACGGTGTCCGGAGTCACGGTTCCCCTGGAAGTCAATACGGCCGTTGCGGCATTCAATGTATCAATGGGATCCTCGACGTTTACCGATGCTGGCGGAGTAACGCTGAACGGGAAAAGCCTGACCAAGTCCACCAACAATGCCTATGTGTATCAGGACTTGACCAATCCGCTGACGTTCAATACCGTCACATGGAACGTAGCGGGGTCCTCCAGTGTTCCCTCATTCAGTTACACCGACGACCGGCCGATTCCCGACTACTCGGCTTTCAATTCGCTGCCCACAACAGTAACCCGGTCTGCCGGAGTGACCATCAGCCTCGGCAGCGCCGTAACCAATGCCGATTCGGTGTATGTGACACTCACCGACTATAACAACCACTCCCTTCTCAAGCGGGTAGGCGGCAGCGCCGCCGGCTGTACGTTCAGCGCATCCGAACTGGCCGGTTTTGCCGCCGGACAGGGGATGGTCCAGGTGTGCCCGTGGAACTACAAAACGGAAGATTTCAATGACAAGAAATTCTACTTCATTATCGAAAGCGCCTTCACGAAGCAGGGAATTACCATTAATTAGTGACGAATGACGAGTGACAAGTGACAAATGACAAATGAAAAAGGACTGGGGTGTTGGTTATCCCTTTTCACACACACCCCCTTCACCCTCATTTGTCACTTGTCACTCGTCACTTGTCACTCCTAATCCTGTCCCGGTTCGGCTTGTTTTTCCCGTTTATTGTTGTATTTTTGTATTCATATTATTACAAGTGATTTATTACTAACCCTTTACCTTGGAAAATATGAATTTCGATTTTACGGAAGAACAACTGATGATCCAGCAATCGGCGCGGGACTATGCCCAGCGGGAGCTGATTAAAGACGTACTTGAACGGGACGCAAAGGCGGAATTTCCGGGCCATCATGTCAAGGCCCTGGCCGAACTTGGTTTCATGGGCATGCTGGTCGATACGAAGTACGACGGTGGAGGGATGGATACCATATCGTATGTCCTTGCCATGGAGGAGATCTCAAAGATCGACAGTTCCGTGTCGGTGATCATGTCGGTGAATAATTCGCTGGTATGCTACGGAATTGAAGCATTCGGCACCGAGGAACAGAAGGAAAAATGGCTGAAACCACTTGCGCGGGGAGAGAAAATCGGGGCATTCCTCCTGTCGGAACCGGAAGCTGGATCCGATGCCACTTCCCAGCGGACGACCGCCATCGATAAGGGCGACCATTACCTGCTCAACGGCGTAAAGAACTGGATCACCAGCGCCAATTCCGCATCTACCTACCTGGTGATCGCCCAGACTCATCCCGAAAAGGGGCATAAGGGCATCAACGTTTTCCTGGTCGACCGGCATTCACCCGGCATCACGCTGGGCCCCCATGAAGACAAAATGGGGATGCGCAGCAGCGACACCCATTCGGTGATGTTCACCGATGTTGTGGTACCGAAGGAAAACCGCATCGGCGACGACGGTTTCGGGTTTAAGTTCGCGATGAAAACGCTGGAAGGCGGCCGGATCGGGATCGCCTCGCAGTCGCTGGGCATCGCCCAGGGTGCTTATGAACGGGCGCTGAAGTATTCGCATGAAAGAAAGGCTTTTGGAACAGAGATATTCAACCACCAGTCGGTCGCCTTTAAACTGGCCGAAATGCATACCCGAATCGAGGCAGCCCGGTATTTCTGCCTGAAAGCCGCCTGGCTGAAGGATACCGGGAAACCATACGGCACCGCCAGCGCCATGGCCAAGTACTGGGCGGCGGAAACCGCCATGTACGTCACCACCGAAGCGGTCCAGATCCATGGCGGGTACGGATACGTAAAGGAATATCACGTGGAACGACTCATGCGCGAAGCCAAGCTGACCCAGATCTACGAAGGGACCAGCGAGATCCAGCTCATGATCATCTCCCGGGCGATATCAAGCCTATGACCTCCCCCGAAGCCTACAAGCCCACCTACCCCGTCCGCATCGTTACAGCCGCTTCGTTGTTCGACGGGCACGACGCCGCCATCAACATCATGCGGCGCATCCTGCAGGCCAGCGGCGCCGAAGTGATCCACCTCGGCCATAACCGGTCGGTTCTTGAGGTGGTCGATTGCGCCATCCAGGAGGATGCGCAGGCCATCGCCATCACCTCTTACCAGGGTGGCCATAATGAGTATTTCCGGTACATGTACGACCTGCTGAACGAGCGTGGCTGCGGCCATATCCGGATCTTCGGGGGCGGAGGGGGAGTGATCCTGCCGCACGAGATCCGGGAGTTGCATGCATACGGGATCGCCCGGATCTATTCTCCCGACGACGGCCGTGAGATGTCGCTCCAGGGGATGATCAACGACCTGCTGGTAAAGTGCGATTTTCCCATCGGGAACCGGAAAAAATATGACCTGGAAAAGATCCGCCTGCGTGACTTGCGGGAAATCGCCGGCATGATCTCGGCAGCGGAAAATTTCCCTGCAGAACATCAGGAGCAGCTTCTTGAAATCACGGCAGAGGCCGCCGGAAAAAAGATTCCCGTGCTGGGGATCACCGGTACGGGAGGCGCCGGCAAGTCCTCCCTGGTCGATGAGATCGTGCGGCGCTTCCTGGCCGACCAGCCGGGAAAGACCATGGCTATTATCTCGGTAGACCCCTCCAAGCGAAAAACAGGCGGGGCCCTGCTGGGTGACCGCATCCGTATGAACGCCATCTTCAACCCGCGTGTTTATATGCGGTCGCTGGCTACCCGGCAGTCGAACCTCGCCCTGTCGAAGTACGTCCGCGATGCCATCAACATCGTCAAAGTGGCGGGATTCGACCTGGTGATCGTAGAAACTTCGGGGATCGGTCAGTCGGATACGGAGATTGTGGACCACAGCGATGTAACCCTGTACGTGATGACTCCCGAGTACGGGGCGGCCAGCCAGTTGGAAAAGATCGACATGCTTGATTTTGCCGACCTGGTGGCGATCAACAAGTTCGACAAAAGAGGCGCCCAGGATGCCTTGCATGATGTGAAGAAGCAATACCAGCGGAATCACCGGGCATTCGACCGTTCGCCCGATGAGATGCCGGTTTACGGCACGGTGGCATCCCGGTTCAACGACCCGGGGGTGAACGAACTCTACCATGCCCTGGTCAGCACGCTCGACGCGAAGGCCGGGGGAACATTCACCGGGTCGGCCGGGCCGCTCCCGGAAATGTCGGGAAGGATTGTCATCATCCCACCGGCCCGGGTGCGCTACCTGGCCGAGATCGCCGAGACCGTGCGCGGGTACAACCGTTGGACCGTCGAGCAGGCGCAGGTTGCCCAGCAGTTATACGGCATTGCGCAGACCATCGAGGCGTTGCGGAATACCCACCCCGACGGGGTCAACCACCCCGACAGGGTTGCCGACCCCGCCGGGGTGACCCCGTGCAACCGGACGGGCATGCTGCTCGAACTGGACCTGCTGTACGAACGGACGCTGAAGCACCTCGATCCGCTGAACCACGATATCCTGAAAGGGTGGAAAGAAAAGGTAAAGTCGTACAAGGAGGAATTCTATTCTTACAGGGTGCGGGACAAGGAGATCCGCATCGAGACCCATACCGAATCACTTTCGCACCTCCGGATCCCGAAGATCTCCCTGCCCCGGTACGAGGGGTGGGGAGACATCCTGAAATGGAACCTGTGCGAAAATGTTCCCGGCGAATTTCCTTTTGCCGCCGGCGTATTCCCCTTCAAGCGGCAGGGAGAGGATCCGACCCGCATGTTTGCCGGGGAAGGCGGTCCGGAACGAACAAACCGGCGGTTCCACTACCTCTCGGCCGGAATGCCGTTCGTAAGACTCTCGACCGCTTATGACTCGGTCACCCTGTACGGATTTGATCCCGGCACCCGTCCCGATATTTACGGGAAAATCGGCAATGCAGGAGTATCGATCGCCTGCCTCGACGATGCCAAGAAGCTCTATTCGGGGTTTGACCTGACCGACCCGAACACCTCCGTGTCGATGACGATCAACGGTCCGGCACCGGCCATGGTGGGATACTTCATGAACGCAGCCATCGACCAGCAATGCGAGAAATATATCCGTGACCAGGGACTGGAGGCGGAAACGGAGAAGAAGATCGAGGCCATTTTCAAAAAGGCCGGGACCATCCGGCCCCATTACCAGGGTGAACTTCCCCCGGGCAGCAATGGGCTGGGTCTCCTGCTGCTGGGAGTCACAGGCGACCAGGTACTTCCGCCCGATGTTTACGACCGGATCAAAAAGGAGACCCTCTCCAGCGTGAGAGGTACGGTCCAGGCCGATATCCTGAAAGAAGACCAGGCGCAGAATACCTGCATCTTTTCCATCGACTTTGCCCTGAAGATGATGGGCGACATCCAGGAATACTTCATCGACCACCAGGTACGGAATTTTTACTCCGTCTCCATCTCCGGCTACCACATTGCCGAAGCGGGCGCCAACCCGATCTCCCAACTGGCTTTCACATTGGCCAACGGGTTTACCTACGTGGAATATTACGTGTCCCGCGGGATGGATGTCAACCAATTCGCTCCCAACCTTTCCTTCTTCTTCTCCAACGGCCTCGACCCCGAGTATTCCGTGATCGGCCGGGTGGCCAGGCTGATCTGGGCCAAGGCGATGAAGTTCCGCTACAAAGCCGACGCCCGTTCGCAGATGCTGAAATACCACATCCAGACTTCGGGCCGGTCGCTCCATTCGCAGGAGATCGATTTCAATGATATCCGCACGACGTTGCAGGCGTTGTACGCCCTTTACGACAACTGCAATTCGTTGCATACCAACGCATACGACGAAGCGATCACCACACCGACGGAGGAGTCGGTCCGCCGGGCGATGGCCATCCAGTTGATCATCAACCACGAACTCGGGCTGGCGAAGAACCAGAACCCCCTCCAGGGGGCCTTCATCATCGAGGAGCTGACCGACCTGGTGGAAGAAGCGGTGATGATGGAGTTTGAGCGGCTTTCGGAGCGGGGCGGGGTGCCTGGCGCAATGGAAACGATGTATCAGCGCAGCCGGATCCAGGAGGAAAGCCTTTACTACGAAACCCTGAAACACACGGGCAAACTCCCGATCATGGGGGTCAACACCTTCATCTCCGGCAAAGGTTCGCCGACGGTGCTACCGGGAGAGGTCATCCGTGCCACAGAGGAGGAAAAGCGCTACCAGATCGCCATGCTGGAGCACCTTCACCGGACCTGGCAGGAGAAATCGGCCGGATTGCTGGCGGACCTGAAAGAGGCCGCATCAAAAAATAATAATATCTTTGAAAGCCTGATGGAGGCAACCAAATACTGTTCCATCGGCCAGATCACCGATGCCCTTTTCGAAGTGGGCGGACAGTACCGGAGAAGCATGTAATACGTTAACCAAAACCGAATACGCATGATCCCATTCAATATCCTGGTCGTAAACCCCAAGGATTACGTGACACAGGTCGCGATTTACCAGAACCACAAGTTGCTCTACATGATCAGCCGGAGACATTCGGCGGAGGAACTATCCACTTTTCACTCGATCTATGACCAGGTGCAATTTCGCCGGGATTCAGTGCTCCGCGAGATCCGGAACAACGATTTCGGTCTCGACGATATGAAGATCGTCATCTCCCGGGGAGGTCTCATCAAACCGGTGCAATCGGGGGTTTACGCCGTCAATGACGTGCTGAAACAGGACCTTCTCCACAGCCCGGTCGGCGACGACATCATCAACATCGCCGGGTTGCTGGCAGATGCCATTGCCGCTGTGGTCCCGGGGTCGATCGCCCTGATCGCCGACCCGACGGTGGTGGATGAATTTCACGAACTGGCACGGATCACGGGCGCCCCGGAGATCAAGCGCAAATCGATCTTCCACGCTCTCAACCAGAAGGCGGTGGCCAAGATGCATGCGGAGACCCACAAGCGAAAATACGAGGAGATGAACCTGATCGTGGCGCATATCGGCAACGGAACCACGGTAGGCGCCCATCGGCGCGGAAGGGTGATCGATGTCAACCAGGGATTTGAAGGAGATGGCCCCTTCTCGATGGTCCGCAGCGGATCTCTTCCGCTGGGTGACATTGTCAGGATGTGTTTCAGCGGGGAGAAGACCCTCGACCAGATGCTCTGCCTGCTCACGCATTGCGCCGGGGTGAACGCTTACCTTGGCACACGCGACATCGACGACATTGAGACCCGCATCAACAACGGCGACAGTTACGCCCGCCTGATCATGGAAGCGATGGCCTACCAGGTGTCGAAGAGCATCGGCGAGATGTTCGCCGTACTGAAAGGAGAGGCCGATGCGATCCTGATCACCGGCGATATCGCCCACAGCCAGTTTGTGGTGAATCACATCATCGAACACGTAGAGAAATTTGCGCCCATTTTCCTCTATCCCGGCGATAACGAACTTCAGGCCATGGCCGGCAACGCCCTCCGGGTGCTGAAAGGGGAGATGCAGGTTCAGGAATACATTTGAAAGATCAAAGATCAAAGATTAAAAATAGAAACGGGGACTTCTTGTCTACTGCGAGGGTAAGGATTGTTACATGATCCGGGTTTGCTAATTCAATCTGTTCCTTTGATTTTTGATCGTTGATTTTAATACGGTAACCATCATGCAACTATATCCGATCCATACAGGCAACCTGAAGCTTGACGGCGGCGCCATGTTCGGCGTAGTACCGAAAGTGCTGTGGAGCAAAGCCTATCCATGCGATGAAAATAATCTTTGCAACTGGGCGATGAGGTGTCTCCTGGTGGTGGAAGGCGACCGGCGGGTCCTGATTGATTGCGGGATCGGCGACAAGCAGGCCGAAAAGTTTTTTGCGAACTATCATCTCAACGGTGACGATACGCTGGAAAAATCGCTGGCGAAATACGGCTTTACCGTCGGCGATATCACCGACCTCATCCTGACGCACCTGCACTTCGATCATGCCGGCGGCGCGATCCGGTGGAACCGCGACCGGACCGCCTTCGAGCGGACCTTTCCCAATGCGGTGTACCATGTCGGCCGGCGCCAGTGGGAATGGGCGACCCATCCGAACAACCGCGAAAAAGCCTCTTTCCTCAAGGAGAATATCCTGCCCATGGCCGAATCGGGCCGGCTCGGATTCATCGACGGCGATGGCGAACTGATCCCGGGCATCGGCTGGCGCCTCTTCGACGGGCACACCGACGGCCAGGTGATCCCCTTCATCCGGTACCGGGATAAGACGATCGTGTATATGGCCGACCTCCTTCCATCGGCCGCCCACATCCCCCTTCCCTGGCTGATGAGCTACGATACCCGGCCCCTGCTGACACTGAGTGAAAAAGAGAAGTTCATGACCGAAGCCGCGGAAAAGGGATATGTCCTCTTTTTCGAGCACGACCTGTTCCACGAATGCTGCACCGTAGAACTGTCGGGAAAAGGAGTCAGATTTAAAGAGAGTTTTCCGCTGGATAGCATTTGATTTCTTTCCACCGAAGCAAAGAAAATCATTTACCTTTGCTTC
>Ga0116170_10004438_pt1 | contig 12828 bp, 9 predicted proteins | sample AD_JPNHW1_MetaG_FD_89797 | JGI IMG/M metagenome (GOLD analysis project Ga0116170, IMG submission 89797) | Active sludge microbial communities of municipal wastewater-treating anaerobic digesters from Japan - AD_JPNHW1_MetaG | ecosystem: Engineered > Bioreactor > Anaerobic > Digestate | place... | reverse complement strand
GGTAACAGCGGTTGGTGACCAGGTGCATCCCCCGGCGCGTCTTGACCCTGCAAAAATTTTTCCTCGTAAATTTTTCCATGTTGCATTGATTTTAGTGAGTGAACGGTGTGTAGCTTTTTGGAAACCGGCGAGCAAAAGGCCCGTATCTCCTGCTATATCCGAACCTGACCGGGCGCCATACGGCAGGGTTGCATCAGGGATGCAAACAATTTTTTGCATTTTTTGCAAAAGAACTGAAAATCAGGAAGAAAAATTTTATCAAAGGGAAAAAGGGCCACCGGTGACGGCCGACGAACCTCAGACGAATCTCAGTCGAATCTCAGACGAACCTAAGACGAACCTAAGACGAACCTAAGACGAACCTAAGACGGACGAAAGCTTCATTATCAGTCGCCAGTCGCCAGTCGCCAGTCACCAGTCGCCAGTCGCCAGTCGCCAGTCGCCAGTCACCAGTCGCCAGTCACCAGTCGCCAGAGGGTAGTCATAAAAAAAACACAGAGGCGCAGAGGCGTTGAGAAGCAAGAGGTTGATCTGTTGTTTCTCAGCATTCCAGCGCCCCTGCCTGCCGGTCCACGGTTTTTCTGACTGCCGGGCAGTCCTCAGCCTGCGGGTGTCAAAGCTTGATCACCCTCCGGTACAGGGTTTCGCCCGGCGTACGGAGACGCACCAGGTAAACGCCCGAAGGGACGGCCCCCAGCGAGAGTTGCCGGCAGCCTTTCCCGGCAAGGCTCTGTTGCAGGACCGTTTCACCGTAAATCCCGAAAATAGTCACCTGCATCTCCGGCGGAACGTCCTGCCCGGTTACCTCCAGGGTGAAAAGACCCGCGGTGGGGTTGGGATATACCTGCATGCCCAGGCTTTCGCCCGGCGACCGCCGCGAGGGCGGGGTTCCGGAAGGGTTGCCTTTCAGGGGAACATCTCCCGGACAATAGCTGTAGGTGGTGGTTATGGATGCCAGCAGGTTGCCCCCCGCGTTGACAAGGAAGCCAGGATTCAGGTGGATCGACTGGCCTGCAATCAGGGTCAGGTCACCCCCTGACTCGACGGTCACATTCGATACCGTGACGGCCTGGGTTGCAGCATAGCAGGACGACTCGTTGTTGTGGATAATCGTGTTGGAAACGGTCCGGTTCGCCGGTAGTGTGGTCAGGAATACGGTTTGGGTAAGGGTGTCCCAGCTGGCAATGCTGTTCTGGACGTAAAGGCAGACATGGTAAACACCGTAAGCCGGGAAATTATGGATCGGATTCTGGGTGGTCCCGGTCGTAGCATCGCCGAAGGTCCACTGCCAGGATGCCGCCCCGGGCGTCTGGTCGGTGAAGTTTACAGTCAGCCCGGTTACCGTGAACGAGAAGGCTGCATGCGGTTTGTGGACCCCGTGAAAGAATTCGGTTGTTTTCCTGACAATCGTGTCCCAGTAAGCATTGCCGCCGGTACCGTTGTTCCACATGCCGTTGGTCACTCCGTAAAACTCATGCCCCTGCCCTTCGACGAAATAGGTCATGTTGCCGGTCAGGCCGAGGGTGTTCAGCTTATTGTTCACCTGGTTGCTGCCGTACACCAACGGGAAGGCCGGAATCTGGAACGGATGACCGATGTCGAAGGGGACGATCAGATCGGCGGTGCCGTGGACCAGGAATACCGGCTGGGTGTCGTCGGCGGTGATCAGGTCGGGACTGGCCACTGCTCCCCATAGCGAGAGAATGGCGTCGGGTTCGCCGTTGTATGTCAGGTTGTTGCCGATGTCGTACAGGCCCAGGTCAGGCGCCGTGATGGGAGGGAAGGTGCCGTAGGTGGTGGCCCCGGCATAGGGTGGTTTTTCGCCGGGGTCATCCATGTAGATATCGTGCAGCGCAATAAACCCGCCGGCGCTGCTTCCGGCCAGGTAGATCCGGGTGGGGTCGATGCCGTAGGTAGCGGCATTGGCGCGCAGGAACCGGACCGCCGTCCGGCCGTCCTGCGTGCCCCGGTACACCGCCCGGGTGTAGTGCATCTCGGCGTCGGTGTAAGTGTAAACCCCCTGGCGGTAATCGATGGTAGCGGTCACGTACCCTTTCCGGGCAAAGGAGTCGCAGAAAGCGACCATGTCGTTGTGGTTCCGGTTGCCGGTGACAAAGCCGCCCCCGTGAACGAAAATGATGGCCGGCCGGTTGGTGAAGGCATCGCCCGTGGGACGGTAAATGTCCATGACCAGGTTCGAGGTGGTCGTAAGGCTCTCATTGTAGTACGGGCTGTTCAGGAACGGGGCGCTTCCGTAAATCACGTTGGTCGTGGCGGTGGACGACGGGAATACGGTGTTCACATACCGGTAGTTCTGCGACAGAATCACCCCGTTCACGAAAAGCAGGAAACCTGCAAGGATACATTTTCTGATCATAATGGTTGGTTTTAAGATCGATGGGTTATATTTCCGGATGATCGTTCATAGCTGCTTTGCTTCGCAAATCCGTTAAGATTCAGTACAACAGGCTGCTTACCATCGGTTTCGCTCCAGGAATTCCACGGCAGCAAGCCGTTTTATCTTTACCTCAAACTCCCTTTTTACGGAGAACTTCAGGATCTTTTCCACCCCGTCGGGGATGCCGGTCAAATCGTCGCGGTCCATCACCATCATTAGGGTTTTCATGACCGGGTTTGCCATTCCGGCACTCCGGATGTCGTCCCTGTGTTCGCGGTAAAGGTCTTCATCCACCAGCACGACATCAAAGGGAGGATTTCGCTGTAGAACCCTGACCGCACAGGAGGCCGGCACTTCGATCACACAGAATCCCGCCACCTGCTCCAGCAGGGTTCTAAGTCCCTGGCAAAAGACCGGGTTCCGGTCGATCAAGGCAATGATGACCATTTTTTAGGAATAAGGAGGATCGTAAAATTACGCTTACGGCCCGGCGTCCCGGTAAGGAGAATCAATGGAAAGCGAAAGGGGAAATACTGAAATATACTCAGGGTATTCCCTGAGTACAGCAAGAGCAGATTACCGGATGGAGTAATGCTGATTCCGGATGGCCCAGGCGATGAGTCCGGCGACGTTGCGGACCCCGGCTTTCAGGAAGAGGTTCGATCGGTGGGTCTCAACCGTCTTGGTGGAGATACACAGCCGGTCGGAAATTTCCTGCGACGTATGACCCTCGCAGATCAGCGCCATGATCTCCAGTTCGCGACCGGTCAGCGATTCTGTGCCGTTGGAGTGGCCGGTGTAGCGGAAGGCAAGTTTCTGCAGGATCTCCTGGCTGAAATAGCTCCCGCCCTGGTACACGGCTCCGATCGCCAGTTCAAGCTCAAACTTGTTGGCTTTTTTCAGCACAAAGCCCTTGACGCCGGCCTGGATCATGCGGGTGTAATGGCCCGTATCCGAAAACATGGTCAGGGCGATCACTTTCAGGCCGGGGGAGATCGCCAGGGCCTTCTCGGTCGTCTGCGCTCCGCCGATGGCCGGCATCTCGATATCCATCAGGGCGATGTCGACGGGAGTATCCGCCAGGGACTCAATGAACCGGTTTCCGTCGGAGGTGTTGAGGACCACCTCAAAATGCTCGATCTGGTTCAATACCAGGCTCAGACCGTCCCTGAAGAGGTCATGGTCGTCAATAATGGCTATCCGGATCCTGTCCATGGTTAAACGGGTAAAGAAATATGAACGGCCACGCCTTTGCCCGGATTACTTTCAAGGCTCAGGCTTCCGCCAAGGGATTCAACACGGTTGGAAATATTGGAGAGTCCCATACCCTCCCGGATGCCGGACTTCTCTGCAAACCCGATCCCGTTGTCTGTGTACCGGATCGTGAGCATGTCGCCGTTCCGCCGGAGGTCCAGCGAAATCCGGGTGGCGGCTGCATGCCGGAGGGTATTGCTGAGCAGTTCTGTAATGCACCGGTAGATGGTCAGTTCGACTTTCAGTTCCAGTCGTTCCCCGATGCCGCAATGGACCGAAAGTTCGTAGCCGCCGTTGATCAGGAGCGGGGCGAAGAGATTGTTGATCGCAGCTTTCAGTCCGTGTTTTTCAAGAATGTGAGGACTGATGTTGTGGGAGATACGGGAAACTTCATCAATGGCTTCGGAGATCACCGATTGCAGCCGGACCCGGATCTCTTCGCGGGTATCGCCTTTGGCATCCAGGTAGGCCTGGAAATAGTGGTTGATGGCTGAGAGAATCGGGCCCAGTCCGTCGTGGAGATCGCGGGCGATGCGACGCCGTTCATTGTTCTCCGTATTCTCGATGGCTTCGATCAGCTTCTCGCGGATCGCCCCCTGCCGCTTCAGGCGGAAATAGAAGAGACTCGAGATAAAGGCCAGGGTCAGGGCGACCGAGATCACCACCAGGAACACGATCTGGCGTTGGTTGTAATCCGCTTTTTTCTGTGCCTCCCGGATCTTTTGCTCCTTGACAAACAGGTCAAACCGGGCCGACTGTTCGAGGATCTTATTGTTGATCCGGTCTTTGAAAAAGTCACTCTGAAGGTCGTTGCACAGGCTCAGGAACTGGTAGGCTGACCTGTAATCGCCCTGGATGAAAGCGATCGTTGAATACTGGCGGTAAATGCGGGTGTAAAGATTCGGGTTTTCCCACACGGGCGCAAGGCGGCTTGCTTCATCTAGCGAGGATTGCGCCAACCGGTAGTCCTTTTTCCCGATGTAAATGTTGCATTGGTTCAACAGGGCATTCATGGCCTGGAACACCATGCCTGATGCCAGGAAATTGGACACCGCCTCCCGGGAAAGCGCCAGTGCAGGGTCGTATTGTTTCTTCATCTTGAACCGGTAGCTCAGCTCATTCTGTGAGGTGGCCAGCGCAGGTTTGTTGCCGGTCCTGGAAGCAAGCTCGATGCAACGCCTGGAATATTTAACCACCGAATCATGGAAACTGGCGGGAGGGAAGCCCGACTCATCATACAGCGCAGCCAGCCGGTTCCAGGCATAACACCGGTTCTCGTCCGACATCCGCGGCGATTTTTCCATCCGTTCATAGATCAGGTAGATCCCTTTCCGGTACTCCTGCTTCTGGCGATAGGCCTCACAAAGCTCGATTGTCACATGATCAGCGGCATCCCGTTTACCGGCCAGGAGGGTCAGGGCCCGCATCAGCAGGGGGATGGCCACGTCGGGCATCGACCGTTCGAGGTACCGGCGGGCCGTGACCGGCAGCGAGTCAGGCGGCCCGAGTGAGTCCGCGGTCGCGAATCTCCGGTTCTGCTGCGCTTTCTCCCCTGATTTGCCGGTATCCATGATCTTTTTTTGCAGATAATCATACCGGGCGTGCTGGTCGGAAGTAAAGAACGGGGCGCCGGCGGAGAGGATCTTCAGGATGCCCACCGAGTTCCCCAGATTGGAGTTGAGCGTATAGATCGCGTTGCCGTAGAGCGAGTCGAATTGGTCCGGGGTGATCCGTTTCTGCCCGCTCGCCAGGATCAAGGGCAACAGGAAAAGGAGAGAGAAGGTTATGTTACGGGTCATGTTATCGAAGGTCTTTCGGATTACTTCAATCTGCCCGCCGCCTCAAGTCCGGCACGGGCTTGCGGGTTCCCGGGATCCAGCTCAAGCGCCCGGGTGAAATCCGCAACGGCCTTCTCCCGTTCGCCGAGTGCGGCGTACGCCCGGCCCCGGTTGGCATAGGCATAGGCGAAGCCGGGATTGATCCTGATGGCCCGGGTGCAATCGGATACCGACTTGATCCAGCGCCCCAGCATCCCGTTGGCATACCCCCGGTTCGACCAGGCAGTCGCATCGTCCGGTTTGCGGGCCAGGATGGAAGAACAATCTTCCGCCGCCAGGCTCCACTGCCCCAGCGCGCCGAACGCCTGCCCCCGGTTGGCATAGGCCTTTACATCGTTACGATCGATCCGAAGGGCCATGGTGCAATAGTAAATGGCCTTTCCCCACTGGCCGTTGCTGATGTGCCAGTAGCCCATATTGTTATAGGGTACGGGGGATTCGAAAGGGTGCTTCCGGATCACGTCGGTCCATAACGTTTCGGAGTTTCTCCAGGTTTTGCTACGATTGACGGTGAGTGCCATGAACGAAACGAAGACCAGCCCGCACCCGATACCGGCAATGATGGCTGCTTTCCTGCCATGTCCGACAAATTCCCGCAACGCCCAGGCGAAGATGAAACACAAACCGAAATAAGAGAGGTAGGCATACCGGTCAGCCCGGAAGGTCAGCCCTGCCGCCAGCACCTGGAGCATGAACACCAGGTTGACGAGAAAGAACAGGGATCCGAAAAGGATGGCGCGGGTACGCCGTAGGGAACGGTAAACCAGAAAACCCGCCAGCGCGACCGGCAGGGGAGCCAGGAAGAAGGCAACCGGGAACGTGGCGAACGGGCCGTGCGGCGCAGGATACAGGGCGCTCAAATGAACCGGGGCAACGAACCTGATCATATAAGCGGCCAGGGCGTACACACCGGACAGGACCCTCCCGGGAAGCTGGGCCAGGCCGGTATCCTGCAGGGTGCCGTTGTTTCTCAGCCATACGATGCCCGCCACCCCGAAAACGAGGGACAGGATGAGCATCGGGATCTTCCCGGAAAGGCGTTTCAGGGTCACACCTTCGGTCAAATAATAATCCACCAGCAACAGGCAAAGCGGCAGAGTGACGGCCTGTATCTTGGAAAACAGCGCCAGGATGAAAAAGAGAAAGGAGAAAACGAAGAGCCTATTTTTTTTTCTTTCGCTGAGAATGAAGTGCTGGTAGGAAACAACAGAAGCCAGGAAGAAGAGTGAGTACACGAGGTCTTTTCTTTCCGTGATCCAGGCCACTGATTCGACATGCATGGGGTGGATCCCGAAAAGAAGCGCTCCGGCAGCCGCATAGAGGTTTTCCAGCTTCAGCAGCCGCAGGGAATGAAACACCAGCAACGTGCAGCCCAGGTGGAGGAGGAGGTTTGTAAGGTGGTACCAGAAGGGATCCAGCCCGAACAGATGATACTCCAGGGCGAAGGTCAGCACCGGAAGGGGGACATAGGCGCCGTCCATCGGAGTGGTGAAGATCGCCCGGATGGAGGCTGCATCGAGGTGACGGATCAACGGATTGTTCAGGATGAAATATTGGTCATCCCAAGTCGTGATAAAGTCGTTCGTTAAGGCAGGGATCCAGGCGACCGATGCCAGTAAAAGCATGACCGCAGCCGTTATGTAGGGATTTTTTGCCGGCCATCCCGATCGCACAGCGGAAGTTCCCTGGCCGGCAGGAGAAGGCTTCCGGGACATCAGGTGGTGTTTAGTTTTTCTTTCTTTCGCTGGATCAGGTTGGTGAACCGGATGCGGAAGGTGGTGCCGTGGTTGCGGATCACCTCCAGTTGGCCTTCAATCTGCTCTACGAGCAGGTGCACGATGTACAGACCCACCGACTTTTCGGAATTGAGGCTCGAATCGGGAGGGAGCCCGATCCCATTGTCTTCGACCACGAGCAGGCATTCGTGGCCGGTCTCGTTCGACAGGGAGATCCGGATATCCCCGGTCAAATCGCCGGGAAATGCGTATTTAAAGGCGTTGGTCAGCAGTTCGTTGATGATCAGTCCGACCGGCAGGGCGATTTCGATGCTCACATCCAGCGGATCCAGATGCTTGCTGAAGGCGATCCGGTGACCTCGGAAAGTCGCCACGATCATTCCCGCCAGGGCGTCGATATAGGAAGCCAGCGGGATGCGGTCGAGGTTCTCCGATCGGTACAGGTGTTCATGGATCAGGGCCATGGAACGGATCCTCATCTGGATGTCGAGGATCATCTGGCTGAGCATCTCGTTGGTGTTGTTGCGGAGCTGGAAGTTGAGCAGGCTGATCACGATGGCCAGGTTGTTCTTCACCCGGTGGTGGATCTCCCGCAGCAGCACCTCCTTCTGCTCGGCGGCCCGCAGCTTCACCTCTTCAACCTCCTTCTCTTTCGACCGGTCGCGGATGAGCAGCACCACCTTCGTTACCGACCCGCTTTTAAAGATCGGGATAAAGGTCGTTTCGAGATGCAGGACCTCCTTCCCCGATGAATACTTTTCCTCGATGACGGTCAATATACCGTTTTGAAAGACTTCCCCCGTCTCCTTCATCGTGTTGTCGGTGATGAAGGGGAATCCTGTTTCCAGGATCTGGCCGACGCAGTCGACCTGTTCCCGGCGGAAATTCAACTCCTCACGCAGCGCCGCGTTGATCATGAGGATCTTCATGGAAGGGTTGACGACATAGATCCAGTCGGGAAGCGAATCGATGGTGTCGCGGTACTCGGTCTCCGACCGCCTCAGGGCCTCTTCCATCTCCCGCCGGTCGGTGATGTCCATGAAACTGGCCGTCACCGCACCCGGACCCGTACGGAAAACGCTTACGGTATAGAATCCCGAGAAGCGCTCATCGGAGTATGAGGTCTCGAAGGTCTGCGGGGGTACGTCACCCCGCGCCACCTCGGTGTAAAGACGGGGGATGGCGGTACCTGCCAGGCTGGGAAAGGCATCCAGGATTTTTAGCCCGGCCAGCTCGGCATGCGTGAACCCCAGGGTGCTGTCGGCCGCCGGGTTGGCCCCGGTGAAGATCAGTTCGCCGGATTCATCCAGGATGTAGAAATGCATAGCCCCCGGCGAACACTCCACGATGCTGCGGAATTTCTCTTCGGAATGTTGCAGGGCCATTTCCGCCTGTTTCCGCTCGGTGATGTCGCGAACAATTCCCCACATGCCCAGCGGTTCACCCGAATTATTTCTCACCAGGAAGGTCCGTAATTCAACGGGAAAGACAGTCCCGTCCTTCTTGATGTACTCTTTATAGTAAACGTCCGAATGACCTTTCGGGATGATCTGGGTTTCGATGATATCCCTTTCGTACTCCTGCCATTTTACGGGAGTGAGATCCTTGTATGTCAGATGGGTCAGTTCTTCCGGGGTGTAGCCGATCATGCGACGGTAGGCTTCGTTGCTGTCGAGGATCCAGCCCGCCATGGTGACATAAACGTACCCGTCCATCATACTCATATGGAGATTGCGGTATTTGATCTCGGTATCCAGGAGGGAGATCTCCGCTTCGCTTTTCTCCGTCATATCATGCACCACCAGTTGGAGGGTGCCGTCGGGCATACCCGTCGCGAGGATCTCAGCGGGTAAGGTTGACTTTTCTTTCCGGCTGAGCATGCATTCAGCTACCCGGGAGGCCCCCGCTTCGAGCCCGGCAAACTCTTCGAGCCAGTAGCCTGCCTTGTGGTCCGGGAAGATGGTTACAAAGTTCATTATAGCCAGCTCTGCCTTGGTAAAGCCGGTAAGATCGACGGCTTTGCGGTTTGCCAGCCTTATATTTCCCTGGAGGTCGATAACCACGACCGCCACGGCAGCATAGTCAAACAGTCCTCTGTAATCGACAGGTGCATCGACTGGGGATGCAGGATCATGTGTATTTCGGGATGACGGTTTATTTTCCTCCATGCAGATTCCGGTATCTCAGGGTATGGGGGTTTGTAAGCCTGTCAAAGGTAGCATTTTTTTCCCCGGATCGCAACTCCTTCTTCGTACATTTGCAAATTACTTCTTGTATCGGTCGCAAGAATCCCGACCCTGTCGGAGGGATGGAACAGAGAAAGAACGATCATATTGCACTGGCTTTTACATCGCAGTCGGGATCCTTTCCGGCCGATGACCGGTTTTTATACGAGCCGGCCCTGGGTCCGTTCCCGGGGAGCGATTTCACCCCCTTCACTTTTTTAGGAAAGACGCTCCGGGTTCCCCTGTGGGTGTCGAGCATGACCGGTGGCAGCCGCGAAGCCGGCACCATCAACCGCAACCTGGCGCGGGCCTGCGCCGAATTCGGGATGGGAATGGGACTCGGCTCCTGCCGGATCCTGCTGGAACGGAAAGAGGTGCTGCCCGACTTTGACCTTCGCTCCCTGCTGGGCCATGATCTCCCGCTGTATGCCAATATCGGCATCGCCCAGGCTGAGAAAATGGCCGGGGAGAAGAACCTGGAAAAGCTCAATGAACTGGTGGCCCTGCTGAAAGCCGACGGTTTGATCGTCCACCTGAACCCGGTGCAGGAATGGCTGCAGGTCGAAGGCGACCCGATCCGGCGCCCGGCTGTGGAAACCCTCGAAGAGGTGATCGCCCGCACCGGCCTGCGGATCATCGTCAAAGAGGTCGGCCAGGGAATGGGGCCCGGAAGCATCGCAGCCCTGATGGCCCTTCCCATCGAAGCCTTCGAATTCGGCGCCTATGGCGGCACCAATTTCGCCCGGGTGGAACTGGCCCGCCGCGAAACTCCGTCGCGTGAATGGTTTGAGCCCCTCGCCACGGTCGGTCATACCGCTGAGGAGATGCTGGAGATCATCAACCGTCTGGCAGCATCTCCCCAACCTCCCGCCTGCCGGCAACTCATCATTTCGGGAGGCATTCAATCGTTCCTTGACGGACATTATTTCCTGGCCAAAAGCCTTCTGCCTGCCGTTTACGGCCAGGCCTCCGGTTTCCTCCGCCATGCCAGGGGCGGGTACGACGAACTTCACAACTTTATCGCCGGGCAACTGGAGGGGCTGAAATTCGCCCGGTCCTACCTGAAAATACGTACACAGTAACACCATGGACATTATTCGCGGTTTCTCGAAACTGACTGAGGAGGAGAAGAGAAATTTCATTGCGAGCCAATGCGCCGACCCGGTGCAGGCCGAAGACCGCCTCGAGCGGTTCCTGATGGAAGAGGAGACGGAACGCAGCCAGTTCCTCGAGCTGAGCGAAAATACGGTTAGCAGTTTCCATACCCCTTACGGTATTGCACCGAACCTGCGGGTTAACGGGAAAGTGTACCATGTTCCCATGGCCGTTGAGGAGAGTTCGGTGGTCGCAGCAGCCTCCCACAGCGCCCGTTTCTGGGCCGAACGGGGGGGCTTCCGGGTCACGGCCCTTTCGACCGTCAAGGTCGGACATGTCTATTTCCGCTGGTTCGGCGAGCCTGCCTACCTGCTGGACCGGTGGCAACAGCTGAAGCTTTTCCTGCTGGAACGACTGAAAAAGGTGACCGGCAGCATGGAACGGCGCGGTGGCGGACTGCTGAGCCTGGAACTGATCGATGAGACCGCCTCCATCGACCATCTGTATAAACTGGAACTTCGTGTGGAGACGGTCAACTCCATGGGCGCCAACTTTGTGAATACCTGCCTCGAAGACATGGCTGAGGCGCTCGATCTCTATTTCGCAGTCGATCACGGGGCGGAAGAAAAGAAAATCCAGGTGGCCATGGCCATCCTCAGCAACTATACGCCCGAATGCCTCGTTACGGTCGAGGCGTCGTGTGAAGTGGAACAACTGGCGCCCGTTGCCGGGAAGACCCCGGTGGAGGTGCTGGCCGACAAGCTCTGTCTGGCCTACCGCATCGCCCGAGAAGACCCTTCCCGTGCCGTCACCCACAACAAAGGGATCATGAATGGCGTCGATGCCGTGCTGATGGCTACCGGCAACGACTACCGTGCCGCCGAGGCCGCCGCCCACGCTTTTGCCGCCCGCGACGGACAGTACCGGGCGCTCAGCACCTGCCGGCTGGAACAGGGGCGGATCACCATCGGGCTCACCCTGCCGCTTGCCCTCGGGACGGTGGGCGGGATCACCAATCTGCATCCGCTGGCCCGCCTGTCGCTTGAAATCCTGGGAAATCCCAGCGCACGCGACCTCATGGGCATCGTGGCCGCACTTGGACTGGCCAGCAATTTCGCCGCCGTCCGCAGCCTGGTCACCACGGGGATCCAGAAAGGACACATGCGCCTGCATCTTTCCAATATCCTGAACATGCTGAATGTGAACAACGGACAGCGCGAAGCTGCCGAAGCCTGGTTCAGCGACCGCAAGGTGAGCTTCAATGCGGTCAAACATTTCCTGCATGAGCTCAACCATTGAACTTGCCGCCCGCGGTAAGTTGCTGCTCACGGGCGAATACCTGGTGCTGGCCGGGGCTCGGGCACTGGCCATGCCGGTCCGGTTCGGCCAGCGTATGACCGTAGCGGAACATTCCGGTAATACCCTCGAATGGACGAGCACTGACCCCGCAGGGCGATGGTTCTCAGCCGTTTTCGATCTCCCTTCCCTGGCGGTCCGGCAGGGCTCACCCGAACCTGTGGTGAACCGGTTGCGCGATCTGCTCGCAGCCGCACGAATCGAAAACCCGGGATTCCTGTCGGTTCGCAGGGGATTCGTCGTGACTGTCACGGCCGATTACCCGGTCGGCTGGGGACTTGGCAGCAGTTCCACCCTCATTTACCTGGTCGCAACGTGGGCCGGGATAGAACCGTTTCGTCTTTTCCGGCGGGTATCCCGTGGCTCAGGGTATGACATTGCCTGCGCCGACCGGCGTTCGCTCCTTTTCTACGAAATAAAAGACGGTTTGCAGCAGGTGCAGGAGGTCAGCGCAGGCGCGGCCCTGCAATCATCGGCCTGGTTTGCCTGGCTCGGGAAAAAGCAGGAGAGCGCCCGTGAAGTGGAGGATTTCCTTTCGGGAAAACGGTGGACGGATTCCTCCCTGGAACGCATCTCACAACTGGCCGGGGAGATATGCCATTCGCAAACTCCTGCCGAACTGATCCGGCAGGTGGAAGAACACGAACGCATCGTCGGGGAGATCCTCCGGCGACCGATCATCAAACTCTCGTACCGCGATTTTCCCGGGCAGGTCAAATCGCTCGGGGCCTGGGGAGGAGACTTTGTCATGTTCGTCAGCGACGCCCGACCCGTCGAAGTTCGCAGGTACCTCGACCATCGCGGATTAGCACCCGTATTTTCATTTAACGAACTCTGCGCATGAACCGGCACCCCCTGGCGCAACTGCAGCGCCTCTCCACGATCCCGGCGCATCTTCCGGATGCGTTTTCCGCCTCCTGGCAAAG
>Ga0116170_10004437_pt1 | contig 12829 bp, 10 predicted proteins | sample AD_JPNHW1_MetaG_FD_89797 | JGI IMG/M metagenome (GOLD analysis project Ga0116170, IMG submission 89797) | Active sludge microbial communities of municipal wastewater-treating anaerobic digesters from Japan - AD_JPNHW1_MetaG | ecosystem: Engineered > Bioreactor > Anaerobic > Digestate | place... | reverse complement strand
TTTCATTATATTCTTATCCTTGCAACGGGTGTTATGCGATGGTATCCATACTATATCCGTTTCCGGGCAGTTTTTCAATTTCCGGCCGAAGGCTTTCCATATCAATCAGGTGCATGCCCGCCACGTCCCGCAGCTCCGACGCCACAAAGTGCGGCGAGGCAATCACCTTGAACCGTTTGCCGCGCGCGCGCAGCAGCCGCAGGGCCCGGTCAAAGTCCCCGTCGCCGCTTACCAGCACGGCAATGTCGTAGTTGTCGATGGTATTAAACATATCCAGAACAATTTCAATATCCAGATCCGCTTTTTGCTTCGTTTCCCCCGTCGTGGGGTCATGGATGGTCTTGATCGGTTTGGTCACAAGCGAGTATCCGATATAGGTCAGTGCGTTTAAAAATGCCTGCTGGCCCGATTCCGGCGGGGCGTCCTTGCCGACGTAATAATACGCGTCCACGATTTCCCCGAAGCGTTCGCAGTATTTCAACAGTTTTTTTGTATCCACAAACCATTTCAGATCATTTTTCTGCATATAGAAGAAATTGGCGCCGTCCACAAATACAGCGACTCGATCCATTTTATCTTCCTCCTTTCCGATTTCATCATAACATAAATTTTACCATCCGGAAAGCACTGTTTTCACGTGCGTTCAGGCATGGTTCCCCGCCCGTGTACAGCCGAACCACCGGCCCCCGAAGCGGAACAAAAGCAGCCCCGCGATAATCAGCGCGCCGCCCGCGACCGTGGACATTTCGATGGCTTCCCCGGCAAGCCAAAGGCCGAGCAGCGTGGTTAAAAACGGCGTAACGAACATGTAGTTGCTCACCGACGAGGTATTCGCGGCCAGCGACAGCGCCTTGCTCCACGCGCAGTAGGCGACCGCGCTGGAGAACACACCCAGCACCGCCAGGTACAGGTACTGGATGGGCGGCGCGGCCCGAAGCTCCGTTACGGCGTCGGGCAGAAACACGCACAGCATCAGCGTGCCGAAAAAGATGCTGTACGCCGTGGATTGCAGCGCCGAGTACGTTTTTGTCAGCCGCCGCTGGAGCAGGTTATATACGCTGATCAGCAGGGCGGACAGGATCATGTAAAAAAGCCCCGCGTTGAACGTAAACCCGCCGCGCAGCACCGTAAGCACAGCCACCCCGAGAAAGGATACCCCGATTGCGCCGTACTGAAGCGCGGTCAGTTTTTCCCGGTACACCACCCGCGCCAGCAGCGCCGTAAGGATCGGCGTCGTGGCGATCATCACGCTGCCGGTGGACGCGCTAACGCTTACGCTGCCCAGGTTGAACGTAATCATATACAGCCCGAAGCCCGTCGCGCCGGACAGCAGAAACCACGGCAGGTCGCGCAACGCGGGCGGCTTCATGCGCGTCGCGATTGCCACAACCGCAAGCGCGGCGGACGCCGCCAGATACCGCAGCACGCCCAGCGAATACGGCGTAAAACTGGTCAGCGCAAGACGGGTGAATACAAACGCCATCGACCAAAACAGGATGGTAACCGCCGCGTAGGGATGGTAGCTGTTTTTCCATCGCATGAGAGAGTACCCCCTTACTGTGGGCGCAACCATGCGGAAGGTGTGGAAAAGTTGCGTTGACCGCAGTATAGCACGGCCTTTACGACCCGGCAACAGGGTTTTTTGCCGTCCGGCAGGGGCGGGGCTGTTCGCGGGCGAACAACATTAGAGCAATAACACAAAGCGCGATCCCCCGGACCGCGCGGGAGGAATACGGATGAACGACCGATACGTGGAAGCCGCGCGGCGCGCGGAGGAACTGCTGGCCCGGATGACGCTGGAGGAAAAAGCCGCGCAGATGACACAGGTGCCCGCCAGCGCCCTGACCGACGAGCAGGCTGAAGCCTGGGCCGCGCGCGGCGTGGGCAGTTTTTTACATACGCTGGGGGAACGCGCCGCCAGATTACAGCAGATCGCCCTGCACAGCCGGCTGGGCATTCCGGTGCTTTTCGGCATCGACGCGGTGCGCGGTCACGCGCTTAAAAACGGCGCGACGATCTACCCCTGCCCGCTGGCGCTGGCCTGCTCCTGGGACCGGGAACTGCTGACCGCCGTGGGGCGCGCCACCGCCGGGGAAGTAGCCGCCGACGGCCTGCACTGGACGTTTTCTCCGCTGTTGTGCGTGGCGCGGGACCTGCGCTGGGGCCGGGTGGACGAAACCTTCGGCGAATCCCCGCGCCTGATCGGAGAGCTGGCCTCCGCCATGATCCGCGGGTATCAGGGGGACGACCTGTCCGCGCCGGACAGCATCATGGCCTGTGCGAAACACTACCTTGCCTACGGCGAAAGCACCGGCGGGCGCGACTCGGTGGACGCGCCGATCCCGCTGCGGCTGATCCGCCAGCTTTTTCTGCCGCCCTTCGCGCAGGCGGTGCAGGCCGGCTGCGCCACCTTCATGACCGCCTATTCCTCCATTGACGGCGTGCCGCTGACCATCCACCGCGAACTGCTGACCCACATCCTCAAGGAAGAATTGGGTTTTGACGGGTTTGTGGTAACCGACTGGGACAATGTGCGCGCGCTGGTGACCCGCCAGCACGTGGCGGAATCCCTGCGCGACGCGGCCGTGCTGGCCGCCAATGCCGGGAATGATATGTTTATGTCCACGCCCGAAGCCTGCGACGAGCTGATTGCCGCGGTGCGGGAAGGCTCGCTGTCCGAAACCGTGCTGGACGGCGCGGTGCGCCGGATTCTCACCCTGAAATACCGTCTGGGGCTGTTTGGGGAAAAGAGCCTCCATGCGTATGCGCTGCCCGCGGACGCCATGGAAAAGCACCGCGCGCTCAACCGCCGCGCGCAGGAGGAAGCGCTGGTGCTGCTTCAAAACAACGGCGCGCTGCCGCTGTCCGCCCATCAAATCGCCGTAGTCGGCCCCGCTGCGGACGACGCCGTCGCGATGCTTGGAGACTGGACCTATTTAAGCCATCCCGATCCCCATCCGGACGCCACGCACGCGATCCCGCCCGTCACCCCCTATCGCGGGCTATGCGCACTGGGCGAACGGCATGGCTTCACCGTGTCGTACGCGCGCGGATGCGGCTTCTTTTCCGCCGAAACGCCAGCGACTGTGCAATACGAGGCCACGCCCGCCCTGCAGGCCGAGTTTGCCCGCCTGTCCGGTTCGCTGAACCTTCCTGCCGTACAGGCGGCCTGCGCCGACGCGGAAGTAATCGTCGCCTGTGTGGGTGACTGCCTCGCCCAGAACGGCGAGGGGCGCGACCGCGCGGACCTGAACCTGTCCGGCGACCAGCAGGTGCTGCTTGAAACGCTGAAATCGTTTGGCAAGCCGCTGATCGTGGTGCTGGTGACCGCCAAACCGCTTACGACGCTGTGGATCAAGTTAAACGCCGATGCGGTTGTGCAGGCTTTCAGCGGCGGGCAGACACTGGGCGACGCGCTGGCCCGGCTGCTGACCGGTGAATTGAACCCCTCCGGCAAACTGCCGATCAGCTTCGCCCACACCACGGGCCAACTGCCCGTGTACCACAACAGCCTGCCCGGCTGGCATGACGGCCGCTACATGGACGCGCCCGCCGAGCCGCTGTATCCTTTCGGCTTCGGGCTAAGCTACACCCGTTTCCGGTACGGTGCGCCCCTTTATTCGGAAGTCGAAACCGGTCGAACCCTCAGCGTTACCGTGCAGAACGCGGGCGGATGGGACGGCGTGGAAACCGTGCAGGTATACGCGCACCGACCTTCCGCAGGCCGTATCACGCCCGTTAAGGAACTGGTGGATTTTATCCGCGTGCCGCTTGCGGCGGGCGAAGAAAAGGAACTGGTTTTCTCCATCCCGGACGATCGCCTGTGCGCCGTACGCGACGATGGCAGCCGGGTGCTGGAGCACGGCGAATATACGCTGATGGTCGGCAGTTCCTCCCGGGACGCGGATCTGCAATGGGTGCGTTTCCGGGTATAAACACCAACGGGCAAACAGCCCGATGTCCGGCCGGATAACCGGCCTGCCTGAAAAGACACATCGTTAAGAACTGACAACGCAGGGGCGGAAGCGCGTACCGATGTACGACAGCTCCGCCCTTTGCAGTAAGTTTAAAATCAGACAGGCCCTATTCAGTAGGCTGTGCCCGCGAATTTACACGTGAGCTTTTTCGCGCGCTTCTCCCACCCGTTCTTGCGCAATCCCAAAAAAACAGTACAATAACAGTAACGACAGGTTCGATCAAGGAGGTGCATCCGTGAAAGCAATCGTAAACGGAACCCTGTTCCTGAACGGAGAGTTTGTTGAAAACCGCGTGCTGCTGTTCGACCGGCGTATTCTGGGCACCGCGGCGTGTGCGCCGGAGGGCGCGCAGGTATACGACGCAGGCGGCGGCATGGTGTCCGCCGGGCTGATTGACGTGCATTGCCACGGCTTCGGCGGCCGGGAAGCGGGCGAAGCGACCGCCGAAGAGCTGCTGGAGATGTGCCGAACGCTAACAAGCCACGGAGTCACCGCCTGGCTGCCCACGGTCAGCTGTCTCCCGAAAGCCCGCTACCGGGATTGTTTCGACCAGATTCGTACGGCTCGCCGCCAGACCGAAAAGCAGGGTTTCAGGGGCGCGCGCATTCTGGGCGCGCATGCCGAAGGCCCTTTTCTGAGTCCGCAGAAATGCGGCGCGCAGAACGCCGCCTGCATTCTGCCGCCCGACTGGACAATGATCGAGCCATTTCTGCCAGAGATACGAATGATCACCGTCGCGCCGGAAATGGAGGGTGCGCTGCCGCTGATCCGCCGCCTGACCGACGCGGGCATCACCGTATCCGCCGGGCATACCAACGCCAATTACACGCAGACCGTCGCGGGGATCGACGCGGGCATCACCCACGCCACGCACCTGTTTAACGCCATGCCCAGCCTGATCAGCCGGAACCCCGGCCCCGTCACCGCGCTGCTGAACGACAGCCGCGTGTACTGCGAACTGATCGCGGACGGCTTCCATGTGCACCCGGCGCTGCTGGCGCTGACCGCGCGACTGAAGGGCGACCGGCTGGTGCTGATTACCGATTCCATCCGCTTCGCGGGCCTGCCGGACGGCACCTATACCCTGTCCGGGCAAACCGTGACCGTACACGGGCCGGAATGCCTGCTGCCGGGCGGCACCATCGCGGGCAGCACCCTCACGCTGGATCGCGCGGTGCGAAACGCGCACGATATGGGGGGCATGGCAACAACACAGGCTCTTTTTGCCGCGACTGCCGGTGCGGCCGCCTCCATTGGGGAACGCGCACGCGGGACGCTTGCCGATGGCAACGAAGCCGACATCGCCATTTTTGACCGGCAGATGCAACCGACACGTACCTTTGTGGGTGGAGAAGAAGTGTGGAAAGCACAGTGATCTTAATGCGCACGACTCCAATGCCGGAAAGGGATTGCTTTTTCCGCCTCCATCGGGTATCATGAAGGATGTGTTTACGTTTCCCCATTTCGCACCGGAAAGAATGATGAACGATGGCCGATTATATCCTCAGCTGCTGCTCTACAGCCGACCTGAATGCGGAGCATTTTGAAAAACGCGATATTCACTATATCTGTTTTCATTACAGTCTGGATGGCCGCCAGCTTTCGGACGATCTGGGACAGAGCATGCCCTTTGAGGAGTTTTACCGCCGGATGGCCGCCGGAGCGGACACCAGCACTTCACAGGTGAACGCCGACGAGTTTGAGGCCTATTTCACCCGTTTTCTACAGGAAGGGAAGGACATTTTGCATGTCACCCTGTCTTCCGGCATTTCCGGCGTCATCAACTCCGCGGTGATCGCCAAAGAAAACCTGGAAGCGAAGTTTCCGGATCGAAAAATCTACATTGTCGATTCGCTGGGCGCGTCCAGCGGCTATGGCCTGCTGATGGACAAGCTTGCCGACCTGCGGGACGGCGGCATGGGCATCGACGACCTGCGCGCATGGGCCGAGACCCACAAGCTGGAGCTGCACCACTGGTTTTTCTCCACCGACCTCACGTTTTATATCAAAGGCGGTCGCATTTCCAAAACAGCGGGGATGTTCGGCAAGCTGCTCAATATCTGCCCGCTGCTCAACATGGACGCGCAGGGGCGGCTGGTGCCGCGCTCCAAGGTTCGTACCAAGCATAAGGTCATCCGGGAGATTGTGGACCGGATGATCGAGAACGCCGTAGACGGGGTAGACTATTCCGGAAAATGCTACATCTCCCAATCCGCCTGCATGGACGACGCCAAAGCCGTCGCGACGCTTGTGGAAGCGAATTTTCCCCGGCTGAACGGCAAGGTGGAGATCAACTACGTGGGCACCACCATCGGCAGCCACACCGGCCCCGGCACAGTCGCCCTGTTCTTCTGGGGCGGAAAACGGGAGTAAGAAACTGTTTGTACTGGAATCGCGTTTTCGTCCTCTTTATGGTATACTGTACTGGTGAGGTGATATTATGCAAAAAGCGACAAAGGCTGATCTTAGAATCGTTCAAAATGTTGCTGCCAGTATGAAAGCCGAACACTTCCCATTCACAAAGAGAACCCTATCGGAATGCCGCGCCGTTGCCACCGGCAAACAAACCGCGGAAGAACTGATACGGAAACATATCAAGCCTTATCTGGCTTGTGATTGATTTGAGCGACTATTTTACACAACAGGATGACATTCTGAAAAACAAGCTAGGAATCACGTCGCCTGAAAAAATGAAGAAGCTCGAAGCAGAGGTAGTGCCGCTTCGTATGGCAGAGATACTGGCCAATCCGCCAAGAGGAAAAATGGACTTTGCTTATCTAAAGCAAATCCATTTTTCTCTTTTTCATGATTTATACTATATCGCCGGGCAGGTACGCACAGTCGATATTGCCAAAGGCGATAGCGTCTTCTGTTATTCACAAAATATCGAAAGCCAGCAGGTTCAGATATTCAGTCATTTCAATTCCAATCCGCAACCCGGTGATCTTACTGCTGAAGCTCTGTCCAGGCAGCTCTCCTGGTTATCCTCCGAGCTAAACGCATTGCATCCTTTTCGGGAAGGCAATGGACGTGCCATCCGCACATTTCTAATCCTTTTTTCACTGAGATGCGGTTTTCACATTGATTATAGCCAGATAGCACAAGCCTCTTTGCTGGAGGCCGATATTCGAGCATTCCAAGGCGATCTTTCCAGTTTGAATCATTTGTATTACGACCATCTCACTCCGATTGACTAACCAAATAAAGCTGTCACCCCGGCACAGTCGCCCTGTTCTTCTGGGGCGGAAAACGGGAGTAAGCGGCTCCCGGTTCCATACCACCTTATAATGGCTATGATATGAAAGCCCCGCCGCGAGATTAATCGCGGCGGGGTTTTTTGACAACTCGGATTTGGGATACAAACCGTTTACTTGCACAGCGAAGGCCACTTGGTTTTGGCGAAGTTGTAGGCCTTCACGATGTTGGCCTGATGCTGCGCGTCCACCGTGCCGCTGGTGTGGGTTTCGCTGCCCTTGAAGTGGATACACATCATGCCGTAGTAATTGTTTCCGTCCGCATACTGGTCGCAGGAGCTTTTACCGCCCATGTAGCCATGCGGGAATCCGTAGATGCTTACGCAGTATACATGCCCGTTGTAGTTCAGCAGCGCCGCGCGGCGATCCCACTTGCTGCCGATGCTGGTAGCGCCGGTAAGCTTGCCGTTGAAATCCGGCCAGGCATAGGTAATGCTGCCGGAGCTGTCCGACGAAGAAGTGGAAACAATTTTCTTGAGCTGGTCGCTGGTCGGGTGGCTGGAATTATAGGTGAATTTTGCAATATCGCACATCGTTTTAGTATCGGCGGAGGTAAGGGGCACGCAGTCCGCGTGGTATCCGCCCGCCCAGCGCTTCACCTTAAACACCATCTGCGTTTCCACATCCATCACCGTAGCGGTCGCGCCCTTAGGGAAGATGTCCGCGCCCTGATTGCCGAAATTCCAGTCGGTCATCGTAACGCTGGTGATGGTGCCGAAATCGGACGTGTCGCTGCCGGAAGTGCCGCTGATCGCCGCGACAGCCTTCGCGTAGAGAACGTTGCTGGTTTCCTTGCCGATGGAACCGTCCACCGTAAGGTTGTATTTCCGCTGGAAGTTGCGCACCGCGCTGGTGGTTCCGCTGCCAAAATTGCCGTCCAGCGTGCCGGTGTAGTATCCCAGAACCGTCAGGGCGTACTGCGCGCTGTGCACATAGATATCGCCCACCAGATTCATATCCGCCTTCAGCGTTTTTACATAACCCGCGGGCCAGAGCGTGCCGGTGATGTACGTGGTCAGCGCCGCGGAGGTGAGGATGGAATCCTTCACGTCATTGTATACGGCGTTGTATTTTGTGTTGTTGTAGTACAGGCTGCAGTACACCACGTTGTTCTTGGTGTACGTATCGGTGCTGACCAGCTGCAGCACGGTTCCGGCGGCAACGCTGACCGCGCCGGTGGAGCTTTGCTCCTCGCTGGTAAAGATCGTTACGTTGTTGGCCAGCTTCACATAGGTTTTGGTAGCGGAAGGCGTAACGCCGTTGTAGCTTACCGTGGCACAGTCCCCGCGCACATAGCCGGTCTGCCCTCCGGAAGTTTTGATATAATACCAGGTATATCCGCCCGCTGTGGTCGGCGTGGCCAGCAGCGACCCGGTGCTGCCCTTGGCCAGCACATAGCCGGTTTTGCTGCCGTTGGCGCTGCTGCGCAGGCGGGTATTCTTTTTAGTAATCGTCACCGTACCCAGGCTGGTAGTCGTAGAACCGGACGACGATCCGCTTGCGCTGGTGTAGGTGCCCATCAGCCAGCCGTTGATATTGTTGTAGGTGACATAGTACCACGTAACCCCGCTCACGGTAGAGGTGTTGTAATATGACAAGCTTGTGGATGCGGGAACCAGCGCAAGCTTTGTTGCCTTGGTGGAGGCGGATTTGCGCAGATTCACCTTCACGGTGGTTGTCAGCGTGCCCAACTGTGTGGTAGACGAGCTGGAACCGGACGAACTGCCCACGGTTACGTAGGTGCCCATCAGCCAACCGTTCAGGTTGTTGTATGCAACGTAATACCACGTAACGCCGCTAACGACCGAAGTATTCGTGTATGCCAGCGTGGTTTTGGCAGGCAAAACCGCCAGCCGCTGCGATTTGGCGGAAGCAGACTGGCGCAGATTCAGGCTGAGCGTCGTGGTCAGCGTGCCGGTGGTGCCCGACGTCGTCGTGGTCGTCGTTGTCGTCGTGGACGTTGTGCTGCCGGTTACGCCATATTTTTGAGAGGCGAGGGGATAAAGCACCTTCAGCGTCAGCGGGCCGGCGCTGCCGTCGGCGGTCAGCGAATAGGCCTTCTGAAAGGCTTTCACGGCGGCCACGGTCTTTTCGCCATATTCGCCGTCCAGCGCGGCGGAATAATAACCGAGCGTCTGCAGCGCATATTGCAGCGCGTATACTTCCACATTGCCCAGCAGCTTCAGTTCCTGCTTCAGGTTGGGGTAGGTGCTCACCTGCCACAGCGTACCCGTAACATAGGCAGTAACGTCCGCGTCGCTCATGATGCTTGCGCTTACGTCGCTCCACAGTACGTTATACCGTGAGTTGTTATAATACAGGCATCCGTACTCCGTTGCCGTCCCGTTGCTGGTGACGGTGTAGGTACTGGTGGATACCAGCATGAGAACGGTTCCGTTCGCCACCGTAATCGCGCCTGCGGTGGGGGTGGAATCGGTGGTGAATATATTAACGGCTTTGCCGAGCTTAACAAAGCTCTTGGAGGCGGAATCCGTTACCGACGCGGGCGTGCTGCCCACGGAATCGGCAAACGCCGCCGGGACCAGCGAAAACGCCAAAAAGCAGACCAGCAGGAGCGAAATGCCTCTGCGCAGGGTACCCCCTACGCTCCGATGATTCCATACCATAGGTACATCTCTCCATTCCGCGCATTCTCGCTACTGATCCATTGAACGATTCTGATCCTCATGAGCACTCCTATGTTATTACAAATTTATTACGTTGTCAAGATTTTTTGTTCAATTATATTGCATTTTGGTCACAGGCAACCCGGAACAGGCATGGGACAGGTGGCTGCAACCGGATAGCCCGCGGTTATTGCGCGGCAAGGGCCGAAACAGCCACTAAAAGCGCCTGTACATTGACTTCCGGCGTGGTCGCCCCGGCACAGAAGCGCACGGCGGTATGCCCTGCGTCCACTGCCTGCCAATGCGCGAAGCTGAAATTTTCGGCAAGTTTTTCCATTGCCGCATTGGGCAGAACGGGAAAAATCTGGTTGGTCAACGTGTCGCAAAGCATCGGGAACCCGCGCGACAGAAACGCGGCTTTGATCCGCTGCGCCTGCCCGTTCGCCCGCGCGCCCAGCGCCTGATACCGTCCGTTCTCCATCAGCGCCAGAAATTGCACGCCCAGCAGCCTTCCCTTGGCCAGCATCGCTCCGCGCTGCTTGATATGGTAGCGGAAAAGCGGCCAGTCAGCAGGCTTTGGCAACACCAGCGCCTCGCCGAACAGCGCGCCGCACTTGGTGCCGCCCAGGGTGAACGCGTCGCAGTGCGAAGCCAGAAACGGTAAATCCACCGTCGGGTCGGCCGCCAGTCCGTAGCTCATACGGGCGCCGTCAATAAACAGCTTCAGCCCATACGACTGTGCAGCCGTAAAAATATCTTCCAGTTCCTGCCGGGTATACAGCGTGCCAAGCTCGGTCGGATAGCTGATGTACACCATGGCTGGGCGCACCATGTGCTCGTGCGTCGCGTCGCCCAAATGCTTCTCGCAGGCTTCGCGCACCTGCGCCGCGGAAATTTTCCCCTCGGCGGAGGGCAGCGCGAGCGCCTTGTGGCCGGTCGCTTCTACCGCGCCGGTCTCGTGCACGTTAATATGTCCGGTGTCGGCGCACAGCACGCCTTCGAAAGGCCGCAACGCCGCCGCGATCACCGTCAGGTTCACCTGCGTACCGCCGGTAAAAAAATGCACACCCGCACCGGGGCAGGCGCAAAGGCCCGCGATCAGCGTTCTCGCCCGGTCGGAAAAATCATCCTCACCATAACCGGGGGTCTGCTCCGCGTTGGTGCGGCAAAGCGCTTCCAACACTTCCGGGGCCGCTCCCTCCAGATAATCGCATTCAAAACGGTACATACACCCTTCGCTCCCTTCGATTGATTCCGGATATGGGAAGCGCGCGCCGGTTGCCCAGTGCGCGCGCAGACCGTTGACCAGCCCTTTCAGGCAGTTCATCGCAGCTTGCTCAAAAAGGTTCAGCTGCCAGAAAGCAAGGTTGGCAAGGGGTTGAGTTTACCGTTCGTAAGGGATGCCCCTTGCCGTCCCGTAGCTGACAACGCAGATGGGCCTTTGTAGGCAAGCTGAGCGCGCCGGTTGCCCGACGCGCGCACTGCCGAATCCCTCAGCGGCGGCGGAACGTTTCGCAGCGCTTGGGGCCGGTCGAAATCATATTGATGGGCACTTCCACCTGTTTCTCCAGGAAATCGACATATTTACGGCAATTTTCCGGCAGGGCGGCAAAATCGGTCACACCGCGCACACTGGTGTTCCAGCCGGGCAGCACGGTGTATACGGGTTTGGCGCGCAGCAGGGTGGGCGTGCTGGGGAAGTCCGTGATCTGCTTTCCGTCCACTTCATAGGCGGTGCAAACGGGAATCTCCGGCAGGTAACCCAGCACATCCAGGTTGGTCAGCACGCATTCAGTCGCGCCCTGTACCATGCAGCCATAGCGCGTGGCCACCGCGTCGAACCAGCCGACGCGGCGGGGCCGCCCGGTGGTGGCGCCGTATTCGCCCGCGTCGCCGCCGCGATCGCGAAGCTCCGTCGCCTCGTCGCCGAAAAGTTCGGTCGTGAAGGGGCCAGCGCCCACACAGCTGGAGTAAGCCTTGGTAACGCAGTACACTTCCTTAATTTCACCCGCGGGCACACCCGCGCCCACCGTGCCGAAGCCGGCCAGCGGCGAGGAGGACGTGGTGAACGGGTAGATGCCATGGTCCGGGTCGCGCAGGCTGCCCAGCTGACCTTCCAGCAGGATGATCTTCTTCTCTTTCAGCGCCTTGTGCAGGTAAACAGTCGTATCAATCACCATGGGGCGAATGCGTTCCGCCTGTTCGGCCAGCAGCGCCAGCAGCGCCTCCACGTCGATAGGGGGCTTGCCATACAACGCCTCCAGCTGGGCGTTTTTCTGGGTCGCCACGCTGGTAAGGCGGGCGCGCAGATAGTCCTGATCGTACAGCTGGCACACCTGAATGCCGATTTTCAAATACTTGTCGCCGTAGAACGGGGCGATGCCGCTTTTGGTGGAGCCGAAGCTGGCCTTGCCCAGCCGCTCCTCCTCGTACCGGTCAAAGTCGATATGGTAGGGCATCATCACCTGCGCGCGGTCGCTGATGTACAGCGTGGGCTTGGGAATGCCACGGCTGACGATGTCGTCGTACTCCCGCAGAAGTTTGTTAATATCCAGTGCTACGCCCGGGCCGATGATATTGGCGATACGGGAATGGAAAACGCCCGACGGCAGCAGGTGCAGGGCGAATTTGCCATAATCGTTGATGATCGTGTGCCCCGCGTTCGCGCCCCCCTGAAAACGGACGACCACATCGCTGTCCTCTGCCAGAACATCGGTGATCTTTCCTTTGCCTTCGTCGCCCCAGTTGGCGCCTACGATCGCTCTCACCATGGCGCAGATCCCCTTTCCTTCGGTCAAGTCGGTAAAAACACCAACATTTATTATCTTATACCGCGGATGGAATGTCAAGCCTTTGGATACAGCCGCTCGAAACCGCACCGGAAAACAACCCGATTGAAGTTGCCGTATCCCGCGGTAAGTTGTAAAATGAATTGCCGCCCCCGGGAAAAAGGAAGACCCAAACCCGTCAC
>Ga0116170_10004436_pt1 | contig 12830 bp, 16 predicted proteins | sample AD_JPNHW1_MetaG_FD_89797 | JGI IMG/M metagenome (GOLD analysis project Ga0116170, IMG submission 89797) | Active sludge microbial communities of municipal wastewater-treating anaerobic digesters from Japan - AD_JPNHW1_MetaG | ecosystem: Engineered > Bioreactor > Anaerobic > Digestate | place... | reverse complement strand
GCGTTCGGGCGGTTGGTGGCGCCTATGACCACGACCTTGCCCCGGGCCTGCAGGCCGTCCATCAGCGCCAGCAGCTGCGCCACTATGCGGCGTTCCATTTCCCCGGACACCTCGTCCCTCTTGGGGGCGATGGAATCTATCTCGTCTATGAAGATGATGGAAGGCGCGTTCTCCTCGGCCTGCTTGAATATCTCCCTCAGGCGTTCCTCGCTCTCGCCGTAGAACTTGCTCATGATCTCCGGTCCGCCGATGGACACGAAATTGGCGCTGGTCTCCCCGGCAACGGCCTTGGCCAGCAAGGTCTTACCAGTGCCTGGAGGGCCGTGCAGCAGCACTCCCTTGGGCGCCTCGACCCCCAATCTCTCGAACAGCTCCGGATGGCGCAAAGGAAGTTCGATCATCTCCCGGACCTTCTTGACCTCGTCGCCGAGGCCACCGATGTCCTCGTAGGTTACCTTCGGTATTCCGGAGGGGGCCTCCTTCGCCGGCTTGTCGCTCAGCTTGATCTCCGTGTCCCTGTTCAGGAGAACGGCGTCGGAGCTAGGGGCATGCGACATGACCACCAGGTCGATGCGCCTTCCCATGACGTTAAGCTCCACCACGTCCCCGCGGGAGAACACCCGGCCTTCCATCATCTGGGCCAGGTACTCCTCGCCTCCCATGATGCGCAGTTCCTCCGTCGGGGCGAAGGTCATCTTCTGGGCTGGTTTCACGGCGACCTTCCTCATGGCCACCTTCTCGTCGATGCTGGTCTGGGCGTTCCTCCTTATCGTTCCATCGATGCGCACCACTCCGCGGTTGGCATCCTCGTTGTAACCAGGCCAGACCACGGCCACCGTCTTCTTCTTTCCCTCTATTTGGACCACATCGCCGGCGTTTAGCCCCAGGGCCTCCATCACCGCCGGGTCCACTCTGGCTATGCCGCGTCCGGCATCCTTGGACTTAGCCTCGGACACCTTTAAAACCTTGTCAGATGCGCTCATCAGTTATCACTCTCAGGTGAGGTAGAGATCACTCCACCTCGATCTTTTTCTTCCTTTCCGTTCCCTCGGACATCTTGGGCAAGGAGACCTCCAGTATCCCGTTCTCCATCCTCGCCTTTATCCGGTCGCGGTCCACGTTCTCCGGGAGGCGCATCTGGCGGTGGAAGTGCATGCTTCCCCTTTCCCGACGGATGTAGCCGTCCCTCTTCTCCTCGATGTCCTGTTCCTTTCTGGCGGTGATACCGAGCACGTCGCCCTCCCTCTCGATGACCACGTCCTCCTTGGTCATCCCTGGAAGCTCGGCCTGGACCAGGAATCGGTCCTTCTCCTCGCGAAGGTCCATGTTCGGCAGACGAGCCCCTTCCTGATGGAAGATGTCATTTCCAGGGCGCACCAGGCCCGAACGCATGCCGTTCAACATCCGTTCCATCTCCTCGAAGACGGAGACGGGGCCCCATGCCCAAGGGACCAGGTCCATCGGTTCCCTTTCAGTTCCGGTCATCTCATATCACCTCTTAACATATCAACCAAGAGTTGTATACTCTTAGTATAATACATCAGTGTTAGTGCTTCTATATAAATTTATTTTTCGCGTCGGTCTAGTTCGTGTTCCACCCGGAGCGCCGCGTCGTTCAATCGTTTCAGCAGCAGGTCCATCTCCCTCCGTAGGTTGGGTCCGCCCTCCTGGAGGTCCTTCTCCAGCCTCAGCAGCGCCTCCTCCGCCTCCTTGCCCCCCTGCCTGGCGTTGGTCACCGTGTCGCTCAGCACTTCCCGGCCCAGCCGGTCCAGGTCCTGGGCCGCGGAGCGCATGGCCTTCTCCAGGTCCTCCCGGACCTTCCTGATCTCCAACAGATAACGTTCGAACTCACTTGGCATCGCTCTCTCCCTCCAGCTTATCTATCAACTTCTCCACCGTGTCATCCCGGAGGCCTAGGCCGCGAGCCAGGTCCTGGGGGCTGATCTGCGGATGCAGGACGTACTCGTAGACGATCTTGCGGCTCTGGTAGTCCATCGACGATGATTCGACCGCCCGCCCCGCCTCCTCCAGGATGCGTTCCTTCTCGGCTATGAGCTCACCGCGGCGCTCCTTCAACCGCCTCAGCTCCATGTCGATATCGCCCAGGTCCTTGCGCAGGTCCAGCAGCCTTCTGCCGTCGCTCTCCCTCTCCCCGCCCTGCTCCTCGAAGGGCCGACTGGCCACCTCGGTGCTGAACAGCCCCGGGCCGATGTCCACCATCATGGTGAATCCAGTGGTCGGAAAGTATCGTCTCCGGGAAGGTCCGCCCTGATCGCTGTCCTCCAGGAAGGACCGCACCAGGTCCAGGTCCTCCAGCATCCGCAGGTGTTTCATGATGCCCTGCTGGCTCAACCCCAGCTCCCGGGACAGCTGCAGAGGATAGTGCGGCTCCCGCACCAACGCTTCCAGTATCCGGCGGCGGGTGGGGTTCTCGATCACCGATAAAAGCACGTCAAGCTCGTCCATGTTCCACCATCTATTGAACTAGATGTTCACATCTTGTATTTGTGAACTATTTGTATTTAATTAATTCGTGAGCGGGGAATCTTTAACTAACGGACATCGTTCAAGTGGCATGGCGGGCGAGCTCCTGGGGGAAAGCGTTGTCATTTCCGACATGGCCGAGGGAAGCCAGGTCTACAACAAGGGCTTTTACGGCTATCCCCGGCCGGGCGGCGGATTGGACCTCGACCTGCTGGAGGCGCTGTTCCTTCTGGAATGCGACAAGCTCCAGGTGCTGCAGAACGGCAAGCCCATGGACCATGCCTCGCTGTACCGCCGGGCCGCCCGGTCCGTGGAGGACCTGCAGACCCGCTACGTCGTCTATCGCGATCTCAGACAGAGGGGTTACATAGTCAAGCTGGACCAGGGGGACTTCCACTTCCGCGTTTACGAGAGGGGCTCGTCCCCGCACAACTCCCAGGCCAAGAACTGGGTCCTGGCGATCTCGGAGAGGGACGTCTTCAACATCGCCGCCCTCCTGGAGAAGAGCGAGACCTCGCAGCGCACCCGCAAGGACCTCCTGCTGGGCGTGGTGGACGAAGAGGGGGACATCACCTTCTACACCGTGGAGGGCGCCGAGCCGCGAGGCAACACCGAGCAATCTCCGACCACCGCCGAGGGCGCGCTACTGGACGACTCGGTCATCGTCCTGGGGGAGGATGCCGATAGGCTCTACGAGAACGGCTTCTACGGCAAGAAGATCGGCCCGATGCTGCAATTGTCGTTGCTGGAAACGGCGTACCTCATGGACAAGGGACGTCTGGAGGTCCGCTCCATACGGTCCGGGCAGAAGATGGGCGACAAGGGATTCTTGACCACCGCCAGAAGGTCCCAGCCCGATTTCGATATGCGCATGAAGGCCTACCAGGACCTTCGCTCGCGGGGAATGGTGGTCAAGACCGGCTTCAAGTACGGCACCCACTTCCGGGTGTACGAGGGTAACCCATCCAAACATCACTCCCGGTACCTGGTGCACGTGGTCCCGGACGATTATTCCACCGTCTGGGCGGAGATATCCCGTGCGGTGCGTTTAGCGCACGGGGTAAAGAAGGAGATACTGTTCGCCAGCTCCGGCGAGCAGCTCAGTTACGTAAAATTGACCAGGGTGCGGCCCTAGGCCGGACCGGTATTCGCATCGGGCGCCTTGTGCAGTTCGGCCATGACCTTCTGCGCTCCGGAAACGTCCTGAGGATCAAGCTTCAAGGCGGCGTCCAGCAGTTGGTCCGCCTCCGCGATGCTTCCCTTGTTGGCCATGACCACGGCCATCTTGACCATGAAGTTGGTGCGCTTTCGATCGAAGTTGGTGTAGTGGATGGCGGTCCTGAACGCTTCCACCGCTTCGTCCAGCTGTCCAACCTTAAGCAGGCCGTCTCCGAGCCTGGCGTAGCGGGCGGAGCGGGTCTCCGGGGCGGCGTCCATCTCGGCGGTCTTGCGCAGGGTTTCCACCGTCAACAGCAGGGAGGCGGGGACCTCGATCTTGTTACCGCACTTGCTACAGAAGGTCTCGTTCTCCATTACCTTGGTGTTGCACTTGGCGCAGTACTTCGGGAGCCTGGTGCCGCAATCGGGGCACAGTGTCCAGTCCGCTTCCACCACTGACTTGCACTTGGGGCAATGGGCGCTGGTCTTGACCGCCACCGTGGAGAAGCGCTTCAGGGCGGCCGCCACCTCTTCCTGATTGGGCATGAAGGAAGGCCGGTAAACGTATACCAGGACGATGGCCAGGACCTCCAATCCCAAAGCTACTATGTTGAGCAGCTGCACCAGGTCAGCGGTTAGGAACAGAGCGATCAACCGCAGGATCACGGCGATGATCAAAGCCTTCATAATCCCCGGCCACTCGCCCACCTGGCTGCTGGCTATGGTTCGGGACAGGGATATCTCCCAGATGCCCACCACGGCGAACAGCAGCATCAGTACGATGCCGAACACGGTGCCCACGGACTTGAAGATGAATATCGCTGTGGCCGGCGATATGATCAGGATGAGTCCAGCGAAGATCAGGCCTATGGCCGGCAACAACAGAACGGGCTTCTTCACCTTCATTATGTTCACCTCTCGCAGGCGCCAGGGCGCATCCCTCTAAAATGTTAAGAAGATAAGAGGTTTGCGGGTCAGAGCTGTATCTCTATGCCCAACTTGTCGGTCAGCTCCTTGTAGCGGTTCCGTATGGTGACCTCGGTGACGCCGGCGATGTCGGCCACCTCACGCTGGGTGCGACGCTCGTTGCACAGGATGCTGGCGATGTAGATGGCCGCCGCGGCGACGCCGGTCGGACCGCGCCCGGAGGTCAGCTCCTTCTTGTTGGCATCCTTCAGGATGTCCGCGGCCTTGGCCTGGACGTCCCCGCTCAACTTCAGCTCGGAGCAGAACCTCTGCACATAGTCCTGGGGCTTGGTGGGCATGAGCTTCAGGGACAGCTCCCTGGTCATGAAACGGTAGGTACGGCCGATCTCCTTGCGTCCGACCCGGCTGGAGCCGGCGACCTCATCCAAGGTACGGGGTACGTTGCACTGCCTGCAGGCGGCGTACAGCGAAGCGGCGACCACGCCTTCGATGCTCCGGCCGCGGATCAGGTTCTTGTTGACCGCCTTGCGGTATACCATGGCGGCCGTTTCACGAACGTTGCGGGGCAGTCCCATGGCTGAGGCCATGCGGTCCAGCTCGCTGAGGGCGAAGGCCAGGTTCCTCTCGGTGGCGTTGGATACCCGTATCCTCCGCTGCCACTTCCGTAGTCGGTAGAGCTGGGCGCGGTTCCTGGTGGGGATGCTCTTGCCGTAAGAGTCCTTGTTCTTCCAGGATATCTCGGTGGACAGTCCCTTATCGTGGATGGTGTAGGTCATCGGCGCACCGGTCCTGGCGCGCTTCTCCCCCTGCTCCACGTCGAAGGCCCTCCACTCCGGGCCTTGGTCTATGAACTGGTCGTCTATAACCAATCCGCACTCCTCGCAGATCAGCTCACCCCGCTCATAGTCCCTGACCAGGTGTCCGCTGTTACACTCCGGGCACCGGGTTATTTCCTCTGCCGATTCCTTTTTGTTTTCCATGGTTCTCGACCCCATCGATATAGACCTGCTTTCCGGTTACGGACAGCAGGCTGGTGTCTCCGGTCGGTTCGACGGTCACATAGGGAGATTCCACCGGGCCGAAGATCCTCACGATCCTGCCCATTGGCCGCTTTCGGTTGTCGAACACCGAATCTTTGAGCTTGGGGGTGAAGGTAGCGCGCACCACTAGTTTGCCTTCCACGGTCACTTCCTGCACGTTCCCAAGAAATTGCATGATGAACCCTATACGCCGATATTAACCGGTGTTGAGAAAGAGGATAATAAATTTACTATTTGAACATTACGCAAAGGTATATTTATACGACGGCTCAAGGGATATAAGCTTTGTTGGATTTTCCTGTTTCTGATGATATTTAACCCTATCATAGGGTGCCGTTCAGAGCGCCCCGAGGCTAGGGCGTACGGTCCATCACACAGTTTATGTCAGAGCAAGCTCTCTACGGCGCGTGAAGATCTCCAAGGACCACCCCAGGTACCGTTCCCTGGTCACCAGGGAGCGCATGGCCGCCATGGTGGATGACGGCATCGTGTCCACCACCGGGCTCATCGCCCACGGTAGGGGCGAGGCCTTCGATTACTTGCTGGGCGAGGTCACGGTTCCCGAGGCCGACCTGGCAGAAAGGACCGCCGCGGCCCTGCTTCTGTCCGCGAAGCGCCCGGTCATCACCATCAACGGCAACGCGGCCGCCTTGGCCGCCAAGGAGCTGGGGGACCTGGCCCGGGCCACCGGGGCGCAGATCGAGATCAACCTGTTCCACCGCAGCGAGGAGCGCCTGATGAAGGTCTGCGATCTGGTGGAGAGGGAAACGGGATTGAAGGTCCTGGGCCGGGAGCAGGACGCGGTCCTGGATGGTATCGCTTCGGAGAGGGCCCGTTGCACCAGCCAGGGGCTGCTGTCCGCCGATGTGGTGCTTATCCCGCTGGAGGACGGGGACCGGGCGGAGGCCATGGCCAAGGTCGGGAAGAAGGTGATATCCATCGACCTGAACCCGTTGTCACGAACCACTCTTGCGGCGGACGTGGCGGTGGTGGACGAGCTAACCCGGGCCGTGCCGAACATCACGAGATGGGCCAATGGGCTCAAGGGTAGGCCGCAGGAGACGAAGGGCGTCCTGTCGGCCTTCAACAACCAGGAGAACCTGGCCGCCGTGATGCGGCGCATGGTCCAGGGACTGGAGAAAGGTACCGCTGATCGATCGGAGCGATGAACATGGACAAAGAACTGCTGTTGAAGGGATCTCGCCGCCTGGGTTGGGCGGAGGCCCATATGTCGGTGATACGAGAGGTGGGGGAGAGGATGCGCCAGGAAGGCTCCCTCAAAGGAACGAAGGTGGGCATGGCCCTGCACGTGGAGGCCAAGACCGGCATGCTGGCGGTAACTCTGGCCCGGGCCGGGGCCCGGGTGCGGTTGGCAAGCTGCAACCCCCTGTCCACGGATGACTCGGTGGCGCTTGCGCTCAAGGAGGAGCGGGGCATAGAGGTCTTCGCCAGGAAGGGCGAGAGCAACAAGGAGTACTACGAGAACCTCAACGCCGTGCTGGACATGCGGCCGGAGTTCGTCATCGATGATGGGGCGGACCTCATAACCATGCTCCACACCTCCCGGCGGGAACAGCTGGACGAGGTGAAGGGCGGGAACGAGGAGACCACCACCGGGGTGATCCGTCTCCAGGCCATGGCCGCCGACGGCAAGCTCAAATTCCCGGTCATGGCCGTGAACGACGCCAAGATGAAGTACCTGTTCGACAACCGCTACGGGACGGGCCAGAGCACCTTCGACGGGTTCATGAACGCCACCAACCTGCTCATCGCCGGCAAGACGCTTGTCGTGGCCGGCTACGGCTGGTGCGGACGGGGCGTGGCCATGCGGGCCAAGGGCATGGGGGCGATAGTCATAGTCACGGAGGTCGATCCGATACGGGCCATCGAGGCTCGTCTGGACGGGTTCCAGGTCATGCCCATGGCCGAGGCGGCCTGTCGGGCCGATATAATCATCTCCGTCACCGGCTGCAAGGACGTGGTCCGGGAGGAGCACTTCCGTACCGTGAAGGACGGCTGCGTCCTCGGGAACTCGGGGCACTTCGACAACGAGGTCTCCAAGAAGGCCCTGGAATCCATGTGCTCTCACAAGGAGAAGGTCAGGGAGCACGTGGACCGCTACGACCTGAAGGACGGGCGCAAGGTGTACCTGGTGGCCGAAGGCCGCCTGATGAACCTGGCCGCCGGACAGGGACACCCGGTGGAGATAATGGACATGAGCTTCTCCATCCAGGCGTTGGCGCTAGAGCACCTGGTGCGCAACCATTCCAAGATGGAGCCCCGGGTCTATCCGGTCCCGGCGGAGATGGATGAGCTGGTCGCTAGGATCAAGCTCCGGACCATGGGCATCTCCATAGACACGCTCTCCGCGGAGCAGGTGCGGTACCTTGGCGATTGGCAGGAGGGTACCCAGTGAGGCCTTTCCTGTGCGTTTATGGCCACACCAACATCGATCATCTGCTCGCTCTGAAGGACCTTCCGGAGCGCAACACCTCCTCCAACGTCATCAGCAAGAAGAGCTATTTCGGGGGCACGGGCGCCAACCTGGCCACCATGGCCTCCGCTCTTGGCGTCCCAACTGCCCTGGTCTCGTACGTGGGTAAGGACCTGCCTCCGGAGTTCCGAAGGCTGATGGAGTCCAACGGGGTCATACTGGACGAACTGGTGGAGGTGGACGGGCAGGAGACGCCCACGGTATGGATAGCCACCGACGAGAAGGAGGACCAGGTGGCGTACGTGTTCCAGGGGGCCATGGCCAACATGGGCTCCTATCCCATCCAGGTCAAGGGGGCCAAGGACGCTCTGGCGATACATCTGATGACCGGTTCCCCCGATTACTACCTGAAGCTACTGGCGCGACCCAATCTGCTGCGCAAGAGGCGTGGGCTGGACCCGGCGCAGGAGATCCACCACGTGTGGGACGCCGAGCGTTTCCAGAAGGCCTTGGACTTCACGGACATGCTGTTCTGCAACCGCAACGAGCTGGCCACCGCCCTGCGCTACACCGGCAAGGATAGCCCGGAAGATGTCCTGGACAGCTATCGGGGAATGCAGGTGATCGTCAACACCTTGGGCGGCCAAGGGGCCAGGATATACGGCCGGAACGAGGTTCTGGACGTTCCGGCGGCCAAGGTCGAGGTGGTGGACCCCACCGGAGCCGGGGACGCCTTCCGGGCCGGGTTCTACGCCGGACTGTACCGGGGCAAGAGCTGGCTGGAATGTGGGGTCCTGGGCAGCGCCGCCGCTTCGTTCGTGGTGTCATCACCAGGTTCCCTAACCTCCATCCCCGACTGGGGAATGGTGGAGGAGAGGGCGCGGTCCTTGCGGCGATGAGATATCTGGACATCCGGGGACCGGGCGTGCGATCGGAGCAAAATTATAATAAGTGAAAAAACTTGTAGGACTCCCTAGGTGAACGAATGGTGCAGGGCGCCTTCCAAGCCATCATGCCGCGCTCGGCATCGAGGCTGGTGGCGCCGACATCTGCTCGTCGACACCGATCCTAGGATGGATATCAACTAAAGGTGATCAAGAATGGATCTGATGCAATTCCTGACGGTGCTCCTGCTGACCTTCAGCCTGGTAATGATACTGGCTGGAGCCTTCACGGCCTATTTCGGAAGCGGCAAGAGCAGGATGATAGGTGTCGTTCTGCTGGTTGTTGGACTGCTCGTCGGCGTGGTCTGGGGATACCTGGGATACGCGGACATGGCCGGTGTCGAGGTCGACATATCTGAAGTGGTATGGGTCGCCTTCGTCAACATCCTGGCCGCCCTGATCGGCGCCCTGGTGGCCGTCGGCGCGTTCCTGCTGGCCATCATGAAGAGCTGAAATCCCTTAACATCCCTTTCCTTGTCTCCTCGGGAGGCAAATCCTTTTTTATTTGAACTCTGTCAGTGACCCAATGGCTTCGGTTCTCATCATTCTCGGGAGCAAGAGCGACGTGGAAGTGGGGCGCAAGGCCCTGGATGTTCTCAAGCGCTTCGGCGTCGAGGCGGAAATGATAGTGGCCTCCGCCCACCGCACCCCGGACCGGGTGAAGCTGATGGTGGACCGCAGCAAGGCGGACGTGTTCATTGCCGTGGCCGGGTTGGCCGCGGCCCTCCCTGGGGCGGTGGCGTCCTTCACCTGCAAGCCCGTTATCGGGGTTCCGGTGTCCGGAAAGCTGGGCCTTGATTCCATATTGTCCATAGTTCAGATGCCCCCCGGCATCCCGGTGGCCTGCGTGGGCCTGGACCGCGGGGACAACGCGGCGTTGCTGGCGGTCTCCATACTCTCCATCGGGGACCCCAAACTGGCCCAGGCGCTATCCTCCTATCGCCAGGAGATGGCCGAGAAGGTGGAGAGCGATTCCAACGAGGTGCAAGCCTGATGTTCGACCCCCAAGAGTTCGTAAAGGAGAAGATCGAGGAACTGAGGACCAAGATCACCGGCAAGGCCATCATCGCCTGCTCCGGAGGCGTCGATAGCACCGTGGCCGCGGTCCTGGTCGACCGGGCCATTGGCGAACGTCTCCTCACGGTGTACGTGGACACCGGCCTTATGCGCCAGGGAGAGACCGAGGACGTGCGCCGCATGTTCGACAATCTAAACGTCCATTACCGCCTAGTCGACGCCAAGGACGAGTTCTTCGCCGCCCTCAAGGGGCAGATAGATCCGGAGGCCAAGCGCAAGGCCATCGGGGAGAAGTTCATCAGGGTGTTCGAGCGGGAGGCCCTGGCGTTCGGCGCGGACCACCTGGTGCAGGGAACCATCGCTCCGGATTGGATCGAGAGCGGTGACGGCGTACGGGACACCATCAAGAGCCATCACAATGTCGGCGGGCTGCCCAAGGACATGACCCTCAAGCTGGTGGAGCCACTGTGGGACCTCTACAAGGACGAGGTGCGCGCCGTGGCCCGCTTCCTGGGCGTGGAGGTCTCCGAACGCCAGCCCTTCCCCGGTCCGGCCCTGGCCATCAGGGTCATCGGGGAGGTCACCCCGGAGTCGGTGAGCGTGGTTCGCGAGGCCTGCGCCATAGTGGAGGAGGAGCTGGAGGCCGCCTCGGATAAAGGAAGCATGGTCCGCCCCTGGCAGTACTTCGCGGTACTCCTTCCGGTGCAGTCGGTGGGCGTGCAGGGGGACCGCCGGGCCTACGGGAGAACGGTCGCCATCCGCTCCGTGGAGTCGGTGGACGCCATGACCGCCTCCTTCTCAAAGATCCCGTACGACGTGCTGGAGCGCATCTCCCTGCGCATCACCAACGAGATGAAGGCCAACGTGAACCGCGTGGTGTACGACGTCACGCACAAGCCGCCGGCGACCATCGAGTGGGAGTGATCACACCAGCTCGTCAAGTTCCTTCCAGTCGTCGACGGTGTGATCCGGGACGATCGAATCGTCCGGCTGGAAGTAGCCGCTTTTCTTCAGAACCGCCTTCATGCCCACCGACTTGGCTCCCTTGATGTCCGCCTGCAGGGAGTTCCCGACGTACATCGATCCGTCACGGTCGGCGCCCAGATTGAACATGGCCATCTTGAACAGGCGGGGGTTCGGTTTTCGGAGACCGACATCGCTCGAAAAGAGCAGGTCGTCAAAATAACCGTCCAGGCCGAAGTGCTTCATGTCCCGGAGCGGGTATTCCGAGGGCAGCCCCCAGGCCACGTCGGAGATGAGGCCTATCGAGCAGCCCCGGTCGCGCACTCGTTGCAGCATCTCCAACGTTCCAGGCACCAGGCTGCGGTCCTCCTTGAGCGCCTGGTAGAATATCTCCATGCCTTCCTGGACCAGGCCCTCGTCCACCTGGCAACCGGCGGAGCTGAACAACCGGTCCAGCACAGTCTCCAGGGGGATCTCCAGCATGTCCTGCAGCTTGCGTTCCCGGTTCCCCTGCAGGGTCGCCAGCACCGAACGGCGGAACTCCGGCTCCGGCAAGCCACCCCCGGTCTCCGCGGCCAGGCGGTACAGTCGGCTGACTATCCGCTCCTCTGGACCGGCCCAGTCGTGGTAGTAGTCGATCAGTGTGTGGCCCAGATCGAATATCACGGCCTTCATGCTGATTCGTAATGCAAATGCCAGACATAATCGTTTCCCGGGACGCTTCCGGGGGTCCGACCAATCGTTTTATACCGCAAATCGGTGATTCGGGCTCGATGCGGGTCTACGTGGTGGACAACGGGGGACAGTGGACCCACCGCGAGTGGCGGGTTCTGAAGTATCTCAAGGTGGAGACCAAGATAATCCCCAACACCACCCCCTTCGATCAGATAGGCCAGGTGGATGCCCTGGTGCTCTCTGGAGGTGCGCCGGACGTGGCCTCGGAGGCCGGGCGCATGGGCAATAACGGCGAATATCTGGACAAGGCCGATTTTCCCGTGCTAGGCATATGCGCCGGCATGCAGTTCATGGCCACTCATTATGGCGGTAGCACAGGCCCGGCGGTCCGCGCCGAGTTCGGCCGGGCCCGTCTCTACGTGGACCAGGAGGACCATCTGTTCCAAGGCGTTCCCCGCGAGTTCGATGTCTGGGAATCGCACAACGACGAGGTCAAGGTCGTTCCGGACGGCTTCGAGGTGCTCGCGCACTCCGACACCTGTCTGGTGGAAGCGATGCGCTCCCTGCGCCGGCCGTTGTACGCCGTGCAGTTCCATCCCGAGGTGGAGAACACCGATTTCGGCATGGACATATTCCGTAACTTCTTGAAGGCGGTGGAGGAATGGAACCGCTGAACGAAGGGCTGAAGAAGGTGCTCGCGGACGCTCTGGACAAGAGGCGCCGGGACGATACGGTGGAGAACGCAGTCAGCCGCGAGGCGCGCCGGGCGGGGCTGCGGTACCAGGATTATCTGGACATCATGGAGGCCGTGAGGGTGCTATCCCGAAAGGATAAGCTGGATCCCTGGATGGCGGCCAAGGCCTTACTGGACCAGCAGTAGGATGATGATCATCAGGACGACCAGGGCCAGGATCAGAGCTATGATCGTGGTCCGCCGGTCGCTGCCCAGCACGATCGGTATCGGGCCTATCATGATCACTCCTCCCACGGACGTTCCTCTCTCCGGTTTCGTATCATCGGGCGATCTCCAGGCGAAGAGGGCGAAAAGGACCAATACCATCGTCGCGAAGGCCAGGAGCAATGCCGCCGCCCCGTAGACGCCGTCCGCCTTCAGCACCGGAAATATAAGAAAGAGGTACAGCTCGACCTCCCCCTTCTCCCAGGCCATCCATCCCAGGGCCACGGAGG
>Ga0116170_10004434_pt1 | contig 12834 bp, 12 predicted proteins | sample AD_JPNHW1_MetaG_FD_89797 | JGI IMG/M metagenome (GOLD analysis project Ga0116170, IMG submission 89797) | Active sludge microbial communities of municipal wastewater-treating anaerobic digesters from Japan - AD_JPNHW1_MetaG | ecosystem: Engineered > Bioreactor > Anaerobic > Digestate | place... | reverse complement strand
AGATCGAATCTATTTATAGTGCTTTCTGAAGTTGAAAACAGTTTGGTATAAAAACCCTGCTGCTTGGAATCAACTGCAATCACTTCAGGAGGACTTCCTCCTCCCGATACAGTTCCATTATTAGAAGCACCGAGAGGCACAAATGAAGGCGAGCCTTGTCTTGCATCGTGTGATACTATTAAGACCCGACCTGCTCCAGCCATATGGTTTATGCAACCGCAAACAACTATGTCAGCTCCGTCATAATAAGCAGGCAAAACTTTTATTGCATTGACTTTTGATGTTTTAAATGAATCAAATGTTGAAGTATACATTTCTGTTGAAAAAAGATAGCCTGTAGTGTCTCCTATCGTTCTTGTTGAAAAAATAAGCCAGTCTCCGGAGTGACCTATATCAGTAACATACTGATCGGGAACAAACTGCTCAGACTGTGTGTCAAGAACAACATGAGTTGTCGAGCTTACGATCACTACTTCTACAAAATATTCAATAGATATTTTTTTATTTAAGACCACAACGACATTACCGTCGTCGTCGAACAGCATGTATTTTCTCTGTTTGCCTATATAAGTTACACTCAAATATTCGCTAAGAACCTCAACGGAAGCATCCACAGTGCCGAGAGACTTGTCTATTTTATCAAGAACAACCCTGTCATAACCATCATCATTGATGTGGGAAAGCCTGTATATTTTTGTTCCTGAATCAAGTATGTCAAGCACCTCGGTAATCGTTGCCGTTCCGGTATCTTTTATAACATAATTTCTAAAAAGTTTAGTATCAGATGTTTTGGAAGATACGAACGAACTGTCATAGCTCGGCATGAATGTGAAAGGCGACTGTATTGTAATGTCGTTGGTGTCAGGCAGGAGCCTTTCCTGATAGGCGTATATCTTCTGTGTATTGGTAGAGCCTGTTGCGGTGTCAGGGAACAGAACGCTTTTAGGATTCGCTACTACTCTCATACTGTCCTCATCATGAAATAAATGGAATTGAGAAGTCCGCAAGGTCAATGCTGACACACCTGATGATAATGTCATCGTCAAAAGAAACAGCAAGACGGTCCCTGAAAGAAGATATCGAGTGTATTGTCTTTCCGGAGAACTCAAACTTTTTTGTCCAACCGCCATTAAAGAACCCCCATATATCTGAACCTGTTGCTACCCATATTGTACCGTTTGAATATGCAAAATCAACATTACTGTCCCATTGCATACACGGAATAGCTCCGGAAAGGTTCTCACATTTTACATAAGGGTTTCCGTTATCAGCAAAAGCCACTGTAAGAGCGAATATGTCATTTCCGTCTGTGAGCCCGAAAATTATGTTGTCGTAGTTTTTGGCTCTCACTATTCTTGATGATCTCAGGCTTAACTTTCCAGATACTTCTTCGCGATTTCCCTGGTTTGAAACATAGAACATATCTGATTTAGTAAAAACAACTACGCCGGAAAGTATGGGTTTTATGGCTACTATTTCCTGACCGAAATTATACTGATTGGTAAAGACAAAAGAATTGATAAAACTTCCTACACTTAAAGTTCCTCCATCAGCTTTATATATTATGCCGAGATTTTCAGCCACATCAATAGGATTGTTCATGCCTTCCGATATAAACTCTTTTACATATCCGAAAGATCTCAGAGACATGTAGTCGAGAGCCATGACTGGCATATATCCTATTAAAATACTTGCTGTTGTCTGGCATGGAACAAGCCCGTCTGATATTGAATCGTCGTATGTTTTTGTTTCTCTTTTGTCAGTTATGCTGTAAATAGGCTTATACTCTGAATCCATAAAAACTTTCTGGGATATGCCTATTATTTTTCCGTCATTCCATACTGCAAAACGATTCCCGAACTTCATCCAGTTCACATAGTCATCATATCTGCATATAACATCCCATCCACTTGCTATGTAGCCTCTTCCGGTTGATATCGTGTATTCACCTGTGTTTGCTTTTATATTGCTTACACTGAGGTCGGTGTATTTTGAAAAGTTATAAGAAACTATCCAGTTGTCGTAGCCGAGGTTCTTCATTATGACATAAGATGTATCTGAATCAAGTGTGTTATTTATTCCATAAACCCATGCTGTGTCAGCGAACTCAACTGCTTTGCCTGTGGATGTATCTTTTTTTATGTAGACATTTCCTGTAAAAAGTATTCTCGCTGTGCTTAAAAAGCCTTCAGTCTGAGCAGGAACAAGATTGCCAAGAACATCTTCATGATATTCAAAGTAGTTTACTTTATCAGAAAAAAGCGGTTCCGGAGCCGTTGGTTCAGAGATAGCTGTGCCTATGTTCCAATCTGTTCCGAACATCCACCCTGTGGTAGTCCCTCCGAACATTTCAGCCTGAGCAAGAAAAGGAACTATTTCTTCCGGACATTCCACCTCATAAATATAACCGGTGTATTTTTGATCTATGTCTGCTCCGCCTGTAGACAGATTGTACCTTATTATGTTCTCGCCATTTGCTATATAGTCAAGATCTGCTCCGGTAGCCATCGGCATATATCTGAATGGTATTTCCGTTGAATATTCAACTGCTTTTATAAAAGTTACAAAACCTTCGGCGCTGTCTGCCACTCCGAATGTTCCTGTTGAAACGGTTCCGTCCGCTTCAAATCCTAGACTTCCTTTGGGATATGCAAGGTTGTCAACTTTTATAAATTTAAGACTTGAAAAAGGCATTGTAGTAAGTGTGTCTGTGGATGCAAGTCTTCCGGCTATTCCAATATAAAACCTGTAATCCATATACATGAACAATTTGGGTTTAGATCCGCTTATTGCGCTTCCTTTTGTAAAAAACATACACGGCCTTGACTCTATAGCATAAGATCCTTCGGGAGAAAAAGAATCGCCCATGCTGTACTCACGGGAAGATATTCCATTCAGCTCCGTATTAGTAGCTGATAGTGTTCCTGAAAGTGTGCCGTATTTTACATCGGTAAGATCGGTTGTATTTACTGTGTGCTGTCTTACTTTATAAAGACCTGAATCGTAAACGCTCCATACCGGGATCATGCTGACATATACTGGTTTGTATTTGTCAAAAAATGTAGTGTTGGATGAAGCGCCGAGCTTGTCGTTATCGTAAACAGGTATTGTGCTTATGTTCCCTTTTATTGATACATACTTACTGTCAGGTGCCGGTGCGGTATAAAACTTCTTTGAATGAAGACTTTTAGAGTAAACAACATCAACATAAAGACCGGCAGTTTCATTGAGGTCATATCTCAAGCCTCTTAGTCTTGACACGGTGTTGTATGTGTGGTTCTGATTGGATGTTTTAAGAAACTGAACACAGCCTTTCTTGTTGAAAGTAAAATAGTCGCCGTAATCATTTACAACAACAAAATCATCATCACCTTTTATATACCAGAATTTTGTTCCTCTTTCAAATACGGCTTCGTAACTTTGAACTTCTGCATTAGTGGTGCTGTTGTTGTAGATAAACTTTGTAAATCCGGTCTTATTTACAATGAAAGCGACTTCAGGAAACTCATCGCAGAACGCCATTATTATTCCGTTATGTGAAACACAAAAGAATATTGATGCTCCTGAAATGTTTTCTTCAAATTGAAGTTGCCACCTTCTTGATGATGTAGGGTTGTCGAGAGTTTTACTTCCTGATCTGCGCTCAGCACACCCGTTTATGACTTCGGCGTTTACAAGATCAGAAACATATCCTCTTACAGAATCGTTGGGACTTCTTATTATTCCTTTTTCAGATGTGACTTTCGGCTGACGGGCCAGCCTTATAAGCTCATTTCTTACGCTATCTTGATTCGCCAAATCTTGCTCCGCCCATTGGAAGTGATATTGTCGAGTTTATTCTGCCTTTTTCTGCCACCCACTTAGGTCTGCGTTCTCTTGTCAGCTCGTAATATTCTTCCTGAGACATGGCCTTGCCTTTTCTGCTGTATGCCACTTTCTTTACCTCAAGAGTGAGTAATCTTATAAAACCGTCGTCAATGCCTATGATAAGATCATCAGCATCAAACCCCATGTTTCCTGAATCAAAAGCTCCGTCCGGAACTGCTGATACAGGAAAGCAGTAGTAATCATCTTCATCAACATAGGCTACCTGATATGTTCCGTCCCAATCCGAAGGATCTGCGGAAGCAACAAAAACAACATCTCCTCTGACAACATCAATAGGCGTACTTAATGTAAACACATACACTTTGTCAGAAAATGTTCCTGCGTTTGACTGCTCGGCAGCTTCGGTAATTGCAACAGGAACTATCGATTCTTTTAAGTTGTCAGGATAAAAAACCACCTTAGCTCTCAACTCATCCCCGTCGTTCCATCCGTCCACATTATACAACTCGTCTTTTGACGGTGCATAAATATCATTTACAGAGAATGAAGAGTCGTAAGCCGGTGTCCATATTCCGTCACGCTGAGTTGTGTCTTCACTGGTTCCGGGATAAACGAACATTTGTATTTCTTTGATGTTGTTGGGTATTCTGAAAATATTCCCTTCGACACATTCATTTATGTCAATATAATAATACTCACCGTTCCTTAACGGATAATGGGCTACCGTGCTGTCGAAAAAATGAAAAATTATTTCTTTCGAGTATGCTTCAGGTTTGTCCTGAACAAGTGCTTTGAGGACTTCATTTATTATCCTCGGAGCTTCCGAGTGGGGCAGGATTCGGAACTTCTCGGCATCTGCCGTGTCAGCCCCTTCTTTTTTCTGCTGTAGTTCGTAGTCAAGAATTTCAAGATATTGTGAATACCTCGTTGACTTAGCCATACCCTGCCCCTCCGGAAGTTAATATTTATGAATCTGTTCCAAGCGCCATAGGAACTGCTTTCCATGCTGTGCCGGTAGACACAAGATAGAAAGATGATTCGTTAAGACAAAGCGCCTGCGCAACGATCGTGTTGGGCGAGTTTGCGTCATCAACAATTCCGCCTCCTGTTTTTGCATTGGCTGAAAAGTAAACAATGTACTCTTTGCCTTTATTGTCTGCCGAGGCTTCCGGAACCGTTACTTTCTTGTTGCCTGATATTTCTATCACTTTTTCCACAAGTGTTGCAACTACATCCCCCGAAGAAGATACAACAAGAGCATGACCGCTGAAAAGCGTATCAAACATCTCATTGATCTTCGGATCTGTCATCTCATATTTAACTCTTGCCATTTCAAATTCCTCCGAATAAAAAAAATAAAAGCGGGGAGTGCCTAAGCCTCCCCTTTAAAAACTAAACTTTAAGAACAAGTGCTCTATAAGTATTTGCATCAAGGTCTGAACCGGCACCCTGTTTTACCTTAACGGTTGCGCCATCAAGAGCAAGAGCCTGAACAAAACCATCTGAAGTCTGAGCAGCAACAATAGCAGGATAAGCTACGGGAGTCATGTCGGCCGTAACTCTTGCACTAATGACAGCAATGATTTTATCACCTGCTGCCGGAACTGCTCCAGGGGTAAGAACTGAAATCGTTCCACAGAAAGCCGCATCAGGATCAGCATCAGCTCCAACAAATTCAATAGAATACATTCCGTTAAGCTTGGACAAAGCCGTGCTGTGAGCGCCGATAGTTGTGGTGTGTCCAGCAACAGTATCGTCGTGAGCTTTAAGTGTCATTCCTGATGTCCATCCAGTTCCTTTTACCGCTGTTCCAAGTGCTGTATCAAGAGCTCCAGCTGCTGTCAAAATGTTGGTTGCACCATTCTCAAGAACATCACTCAACGGTTTTCCAACCGAAAGCTCATGTCCTGTTATGTCGAAATATATCGTCATTTTGTCCTCCTACGCGCCGGTGTAAAGGCCGAGGTATCCGCAAGCTCTTGGCTCATCAATAATTATTGTGTCGAAGCTGTCGAACTCAACCCTGTCAATGGAGTCATTGTCAACTGCATCGATAGGAGCGATATGAGAGGACATGACCTTTCCATCCATGATAAGAGGAGCCGATCCGATGTGGTTAGGATCGATAGCGAGCATCCATTTGTCAGGAGTTGAAACGAGTGATGCGTTGACATCATCCTTGATAGCCATGTACGCACCGTCAATAGAACGGTCAACCATGAACCACAATCTGCCTACACCGAAATCAGCCATAGGCATATTCCAGGGAGATGGCATTGACGGAACAAGGCTCTGAAGATTTTTGTCCGTTACTGTAACCTGAGCTTCAAGAAGGTTGACCAGCATAAGGAAGTTGCTCATGCTGAGAGTGCATATCTTATCTTTTCCGCCGAACCTTACAAGGTTGGACAGCCACTCTCTTATTGTCTGATAAGACCAGTTGGTTCCTGAATGAACTCTGTTATATCCTGTGAAAGTTGTGTCCTGACATGCAAGAGTTCTTATTCCTGTAGTTCCTGTTCCATCCGAATAGGATGCGTCGTGGGGATTAAGGAAATAAGGAATACCGCCTGCGATCTGGTTGTCATAGGTTTCATTCTTCCCTGCTTTTGATATCATGTTGAAGAACAGTGCCAGATTCTTTTTCTTAGCATAATACCTGAACGCCTTTCTTACAAGACTTTCAAGATTATGTTCGATCATGAACTCTTCTGATGTTTCAGCTTTACCTACTCCAACAGTATCTCTTCCTCTCTGCATGTAGTTCCAGCCCAGGTCTCCTTTCTTGTTAAGGAAAGGTCTTGCTTTTCCGTCGTTCGGAACTGAACTGTTAAGAAGTTTTACGGTTGTTGTAGCTTTAGCAAATGTAGTTGAACTTCCATTTGTTGAAAGAGCTTCAAACTCAAACCTTGATGTTCCGAGTTTTGTTTTGACCCTGCCATAGAGATATTTCTTGGCTGTCGAGTCATACATGTAAACAACATCGCCCTCGAAGAACCTGTCCTCTGTAAAAGTGATCTCTGTTGCAACTTCTGTCATAGCTGTAGCAAGTGTCGCTTCGGGCTGGAAATAGTCGCCGACTGCAAACGATATCTTCTTTGATTTTCTTGCACCGAATTTGCCCTTACCTTCGACCATGTTTGCGAACGCGATAAGGCTTGCCTCTTCTCTTGTGTCATCCCATGCGGTCTTCACGACATTCGGCATAACTATATCCGGGTTGGTCGTCAGCGAATATCTTGAAAACGGCACATTGTTGGTAAATGTCATCTGTTTCTCCAATGAAAAAATTAATTAAATCTCTGTTCCTTAGGAGGGAATGCTCTTGCAAATACCGCCTGTTCCCTTGTATATCCCATTCTCATGAGATCATCAACGGATTTTTCTGCGGGAGAATACATACTGTCTGTTTGTGCTGATGTCGTCTGAACATCCGGGTTGGCAGGTTTGGGCGTAGGTCTCGGATTAGGATCTGCTGTAGTTTGAGTTTTGAGTTTTTCTGCTTCAAGCGCCTTCTTTGAATAATCCCTTATCAGGATATTCCTTGCCACCGGAGTAAGAGCGACATCCGGATTTTCATTCAGCTCTTTTTCAAGACCCATGCCTAGGAGTACTGCCACGGCAGGATCAGCTCTAAGAGCTTCGATAGTTTTTTTAACTTCCTGTGTTTTTTTGAACGCTGCAAATTCAGCTGAGTCATTGTTTACATTAGCATCTACCGTTGCGTTCGTGTTAACATTTGTGTTTTCATTCGGCATGACATTCCTCCTGTCAATTTAAATTTACAACAATTACTTCAATTTTGCAATAATTTTCTTTATCTGGTCCGATTTTATTTCTATGGCGTGGAACTCAGGTCCAAAAACATTATTGAATCCATTGCATTCATTAAGTATTTTTGCAATCCTGCCTTTCATATTAGACACTCTCATTCTTATCACGCCATCCCTGTCGTTGAACAATCCGCCCTTTACATTTACAAAAATATTATTCAATTCGCAGTAAAAGTCTATGAGATCTCCCTCACTGACCGGGAATCTGCGCTGCTCCTTCTTCTCCATTCTCAGCCTCCGTTGTCTGTTTCATCTGCTGTATTTTCTGAAGGAAACCGTCAAGACCGACCTGCTCTATATCGGCAAGTATCGAGTCAAGTGTAGCCTCATCAAGAAGCTCCATCGGATTTCTTTCAAACCTTTTCATGTTAATGCCCATAGCTTCGAACAGATATTCTGTAGCTTTGGACGGGTCAAGCGTAGCATTCCTCATAGCCATATCATAAATAAAGCTGGCTTTTTGCTCTCTTGTCATCTGATCACTTGGAAGATATGATCCGTTGACAACTCTGATGTCTTTTATGCTTCTAACCATATCTCTGGTTATGTTGTTGTTCTTGCCGTCAATATTTGTAAACTCAGGAAAATCTTTGTAGTATGAATAGTACATCATTTGGAAGAATCTTGTAAGAGGATTTAAGAAATAAGATTCTATGTTGACGACTATTTTAGAAGAGTTTCTCAGGGCCGCATTGTTTATCATATCGGCCACGCCCTGTATTCTTACCTGCTTATCCTGGACACCGGCAACGCTTGTCGGGTTGAGCCCTGTAACGAGCCAGATATTATTCATGCCTTCATTAAAAAGGAACTGGGCTCCGGCTGTAACTTCCTGTATTTCTGGTTTCTGTATTAGATCTTTTATGCTTCCAGCTGAGAACGCTCCTACCGATGAAGCAAGAGCGCCGAGGTTTATAGGAACAAGGTCATTTATTTTATTTGATGATCCGCTTGATATTGTTCTTATCGTGCTGTCATCTACAAGTCCGCTTGGATAAAACCACGGCAGCTTGTTTTTAGCAGCCGTATTGTCTGCTACAAGGTTTATGGCTGTAGCCACAAGTTCAATAGAAGGTCTAAGATGTTCCGGCATAGGTATCCCATATGGTGAGTCCGGGTCAAAAACGCACGGACAGATAACAAATGGGATGCCTTTATAAGCAGCGCTGTTTATATGTTTTCTGGCAACATACCCGTCGTCAAGTATGTGATATACATATCCGTCATTGGTGTAATATTCCCTTACCATTATCCCGGTGTTGTTTTCAAGTCCGGACTTTTCTTCAAGAGTTCTTTTGTATTCATCTATCTGAAGTATGGTTGCCGCTTTGGTTCCGTAAGACATCTCGCTTGTGATCTTAACATCGATGTCGTACTCTTTTTTTATCCATGCCGGACTCCTGAGTCCTATTGTGACAACTATCCACTCAGCTGTGCCGGCAGGGTTTGACGGAGATGCGCGCCAGTCAATAAGAGCGACCTGAGGATCATAAACCTTATATCCTACCGAGCGTCCTCCCACAAGTTTGTGTATCACTTCCTCTCCCGGGCCTGCCTGATCCGGGTTTTTACCTTCATCAAAAACATCAGTTGTTATTATATCAGTGTAAGGCTGAGCTATGAGAGTGCCGGAGCCGAGAAGATATTCTATACCGGTAAGGTATTCCAGAACATTTCCTGTCTGTGAGTATGTCCTCTGGATTATCTTCATGAACGCTCCTGCCGTATCAACACCTTTGTTGGTGTTAGCCTCATATTCAAACCGCATAGGCATACTTGTAAGTTCCTGAGATATCTTGTTGTTTATTGCAATTATAATTGGCGGACAGTAAGCCGACCTTATTGTCGGAGATGAGTTGCCTTTGTTTTCTCCGTTTGACATCAAAGTTCTTTTTGAAAACTCAGGAAGAATCTGCTTGACAAGTTCTCTCGCGTCCCTTATCGACTTAAATTTATTTTCGTGTTTCTTTTCAGCGGTCTTGATCCTATCCTGATACTCAACTATTACCTTTTTGTCCTTCTCCCTGAGAATCATTTCAGCAATTGTTTCCTCCTAATAGCCGGTTGTCCTGAACAGTATATTTGATTCACCGCTGTTTTGCAAGTTTGATCTTGACGAAGATCTCATAAACTGTTTTGTATATGCAAGACCTTCCAATCTATTTGTATTCATTGAGCATAGCTGTATTATGGTGTCAAGAAAATCAAAACCCTTAGTCTCTCTTATCAGTTCTTTTATAAGAACGCCGAGCCTCCAGTGAATTTTAATGTACCCTGAGGAAAACATCGTTCCGAGAACTTCATTGGCACGGTCGGCTTTACCTACACCGTCACTCGGTTTCGGCTTTGTGTATTTCTCATACCATATGTTCTTCCCTGCAAACTCACGCTCCTGAAGTCTTTTATAAATTACATCAACTATCCATGTCTGATAAGCATTTGAATCTATTATTATTGCATCCACACCTTTGGATGCCAGAGCAAGTATGGGGTTTATCTGCTCTTCAAGCTCTCTGCCTCCGAGCTTCTGAAGGGCCCCGTGAATATAATGTATTCCTGAAAGGTATGATGATAGTATTGTGGTGTCTTTGGAACACTCGCTGTCCTTCTTTTTGGCATCGCTGTCGGTGTATGACGGATCTTTTGATATTATGTTTGCGGCATTATTTATAAGGTCTTCTTTCTTATACTGTATTCTCATTACATTTTCAGGAGCATCATCCTCTCCGTAGAATGCAAAAAGAAACGATCTCGGGTCTCCGACAACATTCACAGTTGACGACCGCTCCATTCCGATCATATATCTCTGCGACAAGAACTTGGCTTCGGTCTTGTCATCCTCTTTTTTTCTATCTATGAAGTCGTTATCGACCATCGGGTCTATTTTGTAGATGTGCTCCTTACAGTATGAGTATATCGTTTTGTGCTCATCAGGGTCCCATGTCATCGGCATGATAAACGCCTTGACCTTTCTATTCTCAAGCACATCTGTTATCATGTTCGGGACAAAATACTGTGTGTCTGTTATCTGTATCGGGATACCTACCGTTTTACCGTTCTCATCAAAAGTATATTCCTCAAGACCGGAAAGAGAATAAAATGTATTAGTTATGTCGTCGGCCCTCTCGGCAGTTCTCGAATTTTTTTCCGTTACAAAGTCATCGAGCTTTATTCTGTTAAAGTGCTGACCTGTGACATCGACTCTGGGGGTAAACAGGTTCCATGTGCTCTCTCCTCTCATATAGTCGCTTGGATCTATGACACGGAACATGTCGTTGAAGTCAAGGACCTTCATGTTGATCCGTTCCTTTTTTATTTCGACCCCTCTCGCTCGATACATCTCTATATTATCTACAAAAAATTCAGGGAACGCTATCATTAAGTTCGGGTGAAAAAGAGCGTCCCTTATTCTTTTAAGAAGGTCCTCCGCTTTCTCGTCCTCCGAATGTCCGATCAGGCATTTTTCGGAAGGGTCGTTCACAAAATCCGTTATCGACCGGCAGACCACTTCGTTATGAGATTTACCGAGACCCCTGAGCATCATTATAATAGTCACCAGAGCTTTAGGACTGTCCCATCTGAACACACCGCCAAACTTAGTGGCATGTTTATAATATTCCGGAAGCGCACTGAGCCCGTATTTAAGGAACTCCTCTTTTACAATATTGACAGGACTCAGCCTTTTCGGATTGCTCACCCATCTGATCATCCAGTTGTTGTCGTTCTTGAGAAGATGTCTTACCACAAACGATCTTGTCTCATACATAAACCAGTTCCTGTCCCTGGTGAACAGTCCCGGCTCGTTCTGATTCACCCGGTCCTCGTGCTCCTTGAGCATTATCCTCAGCTCCGGTGTCCGTGCGATATGAAGCAGCATGCCGCTGTTCTTCATTGCAGTATCAAGTCTCGACCACCACTCCGCATGGGGCATGTCCTTGAACAGATTCTTTGACGGTCCGTCACCTTTTGGTCGTGGCATCAGCGACCCTCCCGAGCATAGAACGGGTATCATCTTCCGACACGCCGAGTTTAAGAACGATCACCGCCTTGGCAGCTTCAAGACTTTTATTATCTATGAGCGTGTCCAGTATCTCATTGATCTTTGTCCGCTCGATATTATTCCTGTGCATCCATATATATAAAGGTATGCGACCTTCCTGTTCGTCTATGGTCTGTTCCGGATCATTAAATCCGGCAGCATCTTTAACAAGAGCGATCGCTTTCTCATTTATGTTCACTTGTAACTCTCCCCAGCAGTTCCTCTATCTTTACCTTAGCCGCATCTCCGCTTTCACCCGGCGCATCTTTCGAAAGTTCATCAACCCACGCCTTGAGTTTCATAACATCAACCTTCTTGTCCCCTTTCAGATATCTGTCAAGCTCGATCATAAGCATCGCCGCTGACAGTTTTTTGTAATCACTTCCGCTGAGTATGGGGACAGTATCCAATATTTCTCTCAGCTTACCAATGCCGGTCAGTGCGGAGTCATCCCTTATCGTGGGAAGACCCATCTTCCGTTCAACTACTAAGTTTGCTTCTGTCGGCACTCTTACGCTCCATTACCTTTAATAATATAAGAAAGGCTTTCTCCTGTGATCCCGTCATTCTTACCAGCTGCTTCCATTTAGGTATCATTCTGTTCACCTGTTCGTTATCCGAATCAAGTCTTATGTGTAACTGCAACCATTCTTTGCCCATTACTGTCTCCACTTCTCTAAGTCTATGGTACCACGATAATTATAATTGTCAAGAAGTTTTTGAATTGGGCGCTGAGAGTGTGGTACCACGTAGTTTTTTGGTATGTAGGAGATGGGACTATATATACACTACCCCCGCCTGTGCCCTCTTGGGGTCAATCGACAATTTGACTTGACATCCTATCCGCTTGACTCACGCGCGCGATATAAAGTCACAATGATCGCATGCGCTTCCTTTCCCTGTCTTAATGCACAAAGGCAAGTCAACTATACTTGACTATACTCAACACAATACAATCAATTATCGACCCTACCAACTTGACTGATTGTCAATTGAACTTGTCTACATTGGACCTACTCCGCTTGATCAATCGAACAAAAGACTGTTGGTGATAAAAAGTAGGATGCACTGTCGACTCAAGAATCCGGGTTGAGGTGCCTTTTTTTAATGTCCCATTAATAAAATCAATTACTT
>Ga0116170_10004432_pt1 | contig 12834 bp, 8 predicted proteins | sample AD_JPNHW1_MetaG_FD_89797 | JGI IMG/M metagenome (GOLD analysis project Ga0116170, IMG submission 89797) | Active sludge microbial communities of municipal wastewater-treating anaerobic digesters from Japan - AD_JPNHW1_MetaG | ecosystem: Engineered > Bioreactor > Anaerobic > Digestate | place... | reverse complement strand
GCCTTTGGCTTTGGCGAAACAAAGCCTGTAGAAAACAATAATACTCCTGCCGGCCGTGCAAAAAATCGCCGTGTTGAATTTGTGGTTGAATTTTAATCTGATTTAACTCACAAAAAAGAGGTGGCTTTTTTGTTAAAGCCACCTCTTTTTTTATCTGCTTCCTGAAATTTTTAAACTCAATTTAAAAGCAGCATTTTTTAACGGATTGTCAAAGGCATAATAACCATAACGGTAAAATCCGCTGGCGCCCAGTTTCAGATAAGCAAGATTGAATATCTTAAGGCGCACAAGATTATCCAGAATTAAACCAGACTCAAAGTACCATTCGTCGGGAACTTTAAAAAAGTTGTTTCCCGGATGAAAACTTTTGTTTGACAACTCCCCGTAAAGCACACTCTGGCATATACTCAGCTCTGGCCTGAATTTCTTTGTTTTAAACAAGTAACTTCCAAAAGAATGCCTGAAATGGAAGGCAACATACTTGTTGTAAGAAAATTCATCAGCCCGCATGGTTTGAAATGTGTTTTTAAAATAAAAAATAAAGCTTGAACTGTAAGAGCCTTTACCTTTAAAAAGCTTCATATACGGCGTATTACCCCATATATAGCCCGCTTCAAGCAACAGGTTGGTTTTTCCCACATGCTTTATCATAAATTCTTTTTCTACGGCAAATTCCAGCTTGTCGTAAGTAAACTGGCCGCCCAAAACACCCTTGAATCCGTGAATATAGGTAAGATAAAATACGGGGTATTTTGTGCCAAGCGTATATCGCCTGTTAAACGCATCGATCAGTTTTTCATCATACGCATAACGTAAGCCCAGTTTCAACTCGGTAAATTTGTACCGGTTCCCTGCAATGGTATCGGTTGCATCCGGAGTATAAATATAAGGATACTGCGGGGTTCGATTTTCATGCAGGCCGGAAATCTCAACCTGCAGGTATCGCAGCGTTCTGAATTTAAAATAGGCATTGATACGCGCAACAGAATCAATTCTGTTGATAAGATATTCGTTCCAGTATGAAAAATTTCGGTACTCATAAAGCCCCGTCATCCCGGGTGTTTCCAGATCGTTCATGTAGCTGGCACCAAGATAAATATCGTGTTTTTTTGAAATTTTAAATTCAAGATCAGCGCCATATTTGAAACGCTTGTCCCAGAAACCATAGCCGCCATAACCGCCAATTGAAAACCATTTACAAAGTTTTTCGTTTGTCCGTACACCCAACCCCACCCGGATACCTTCAATGTTGTTGTAATTAAAGAGCTCCATGAGTGAGAAATCAAAAATACTAAGAGGTACAAACCCTTCAAGAATTTTTTCCACCGCATTCGGGTAATAATCGAATTTATTTTTCTTTCCCAGGGAATCCATTTTTACATAGGTTTTCAATTCCTTATCTGTAAGTGTATCGTGACGACGATCATTCCAGTAGCCCTCATCCTGTTTACCCGAGTTTTTTTCAAAGACAATATTACTTGGTCCGAAATCCTTATTTTTGTTTTCAGCATTAAAATCAACACCGGAAATATAACTTCTTCCGCGCATCACGACCCCTACTTTCTCTGATGGATAATTCGGTAAAAGCCAGTCGTAATTCAACTGCGAAGGAAACCAATATTTGTTATCAACAAATGTGTACATCTGCTGAATTTTTAGCGCCCACAATCCTTCTTCGGCTGGCTGGGCAATAACATTCTGAATGGCATACCGGTTTGAATTGATGTACAGCACACCTTTAAGTGCATTGAAACTCCTACCCTTCATTGGCTTGAAGGAAATAACAAAAACGCTGTCTTTATCGTTATAAATAGTGTCTTCAAGCATAAAGCTGTATCGGCCTATACTGCCGTTGCTTATCGGATTCAGGTAATCTTTTACATCCGTAATAGAAAGGGAAATATAATCGGTATAAAAAGAAAAGGGTTGAATATCGGTGGCCAACGAAGTAAAATTCGGGTCTGAAAAACCCGAAACCCTCGTTGCCAAAACATTTTCCTGACTTTTTCCGTTAAGATAAATCCGTTCTGAATACGACTCCATCATCATGATATATTGTTCTTCGGCTTGCCGGCTAAGCCGCCTGAAAGTGCTGTCGTCCTTAAGTTTTGAATCGGGGTCGGTGCTGATGGAATATTTTGTTTTATCCAGATACCACTCAGCAAGCACTTTGTTATAACATTTATATCTAAAAGATGGAATATTTTCCGGGTCATTAAGTTTTCGGTTTTCCTGCGCCTTCCGGATGATGGCGTGTGCGGGGTTTTCGCCGGGATAAATGACGACGCCACTTAGTTCAATATTTCTCCGAACCAGCAGAACGTTGAGCCGTTTTTCTTTCTGGTTCACATCTATCGTTTTGGAATGATACCCAACAAACTTGAATGTCAACATCTCGATCGGCACGGGCGATTTAAAATAAAAATTTCCGTCGATATCCGTTGAACCGCCGTAATCATTATCATTGACAAGAATATTTACAAAAGCAAGCGGTGTGCCGGTCACAGAATCAAGAACCTTGCCCGAAACAGCGTGTTGCGCATTTGTTGTTGAGGCAAACCAGAACAATAACGTGATAAATAGGAAAAAGCGAAATTTCATGCAGCAAAGAAAACAAGAATATTGCAATAACTCATTGTTTTCAGCAAAATTGTGTTTTTCAGATTACTTTTGTGTTTTGGTATTTCAATAAAATAAAATTAAAGAAATACTTCTCAATCAATGAAATTATATTATTCTTTTTTCTACAAATAATCTTCAATCATGGCGGAACACAACGATCTTGGAAAAGCCGGAGAAGACATGGCTGCCGCCTATCTTGCCGAAAAAGGCTTTCATATCCTTTTCCGCAACTGGCGCTATCTGAAAGATGAGATAGATATTGTTGCTGAAACAGATACCCATATTGTTTTTGTAGAAGTAAAAACCCGCAGTAATATCATATTTGGTGAACCGGAAACCGCCGTCACCAAAAAGAAACAACGCTTCCTTGTCCGTGCCGCCAATGCATGTATCGATGAAAATAAATTCACAAAAGAGGCCCGCTTTGACATAATTTCCGTAATTTTGCCGTCGCATCCTTTGCACATCAACCATATTGTAGATGCTTTTTATCCAACTCTTTGAAATCTTAAGTTATGAGAAAATCCGGTGGTTCACCAATTAATAAAAACACACACGGAAAGGAAAACCGAAAAACCCGAGAAAAAAAAACATTTTCCCGTAAGCCTTCCGATACGCCTTCAGAAAAAAAACAGTACAAAAAAGAGGATCGTTCAAATTATGCTGATAATTCTGATAAAGGGCATGGCGGACATTCAGAAAAAAAATATGACGACAGAAGAACCCGCTCAGATAAAAAATTTACCAGCAGGGAAGGCTACAAGGGGGATACAAAAAGACCTTACGAAAAACAAGATGGTGGCGCCGGCAGGCCAATAGAACGTTATGTTCACAAACAAGACGGTGACCGTAAAAAATCGTTTTCCGACAAACCTTATTCTTCACGTGAAAAAAAATATGAAGATCGGGGAAAACGCACCGATAAAAAATTCGACGGCAGCGACAATTATAAAAAAAGGGCAGACAGACCATATAGAAAAGATCACGAAGGCGGCGCCGACAGGCCAATAGAGAAATATGAACGCCGGGAACGTACTTCGTATTCCGACAAGCCTTATGACAAAGCAAATTCCGGAGGCGACCGGCCTTATAAACGCAAACCTTTCAGAAAAGACGAGGACAGGCGTGACCTTAAAAAAAGTTCTGACCGGCCTGTGGAGCCTTACATTCAAAAATATAGCCGGGACGATAAATCTTTTGATAAAACGGAAAACAAAAACGAGGAAAACTATGACCACAAAAATAGAAAACCTCGTATTTTAAAAACAAAAACCTATATCGGTAGAAAACGAGAGTACCGCAGTGTAGATATTCTTATTAAAGACAACAGCCGTGAAAAAAGCAGGTCGGATGAAAATAATTCAGGTGGTAATGGCGTAAGGCTCAATAAATATATTGCCAACGCGGGAATCTGTTCGCGCCGCGAAGCCGACACCCTGATCGAAACCGGTGTGATAAGCATCAATGGTAAGCCAATTACAAAGCTCGGCACAAAGGTTTTCCCCGGCGATGTTGTAAAATTCAACGACCGCACTCTTAGCGGAAGCGAACAACACCGTTATCTTTTATTAAACAAACCCAAGGGCTACCTAACCACCACCGACGATCCGCAGGAACGCAAAACCGTGATGGAGATCATTAAAGATGCGTGTAAAGAACGCATCTACCCGGTGGGCCGACTTGATAAAAACACCAGCGGCCTTTTGTTATTTACCAATGATGGCGAACTGGCAAAAAAACTTACACACCCCAGCCATCGTGTTGAAAAGGTTTATAAGGCCGAACTCAGCAAAGCGCTTTTAAAAGCCGATATGTTGAAAATAGCAGAGGGCCTCGAGCTGGATGATGGCTTTATAAAAGTGGATGACATCGCTTATGGCGATTCAAAAAAGGAAATAGGTGTCGAGCTCCATTCGGGTAAAAATCGTATCGTACGCCGCATATTTGAGAGCCTGGGCTATGATGTGGTAAAATTAGACCGGGTAGTTTTCGCCGGGCTTACCAAAAAAGAACTTCCGCGCGGGAAATATCGTTTTCTGAGCAACGAGGAAGTAAATATTTTAAGAAGGATTAAGTAGATTTTTTTCGATTGGCTTGCTGCAAATCTGAAATAAAAAAACTCCCCCGCGATGCAAGGGAGTTTTTTATCAATCAATACTAAAGCAGAAGTTTAGAAAAAGATGTTCATTTCAACACGCCTGTTCTTCTGGCGGCCTTCCGGAGTAGTATTTGGAGCTATAGGTCTTGTCTCGCCAAACCATTCAGTCTTGAACCTTGAAGGATCAATTCCTTTCTTTGACAGATAATCGCGCACAGCCAGGGTGCGGTTTTTCGAAAGCGTCATATTGCTTGCATCATTGCCAACATTATCAGTATGGCCGGCAATAAGCAATTTGAATTCCGGACGTTTTATGAGCACGTCAGCCAGCTCGTTAAGCGAGGGATATGAGCTAGTGCGGATAATTGCCTTGCCGGTTTCAAACTCCAGATTATCGAACGCTTTGCGTATAGCTTCCTGTTCTTCTTTTTTAATTTCCGGGCAACCTTTGTTTTCAGGTATTCCTTTAATAGTCGGACACATATCGTTTTTGTCTGAAATTCCGTCACCATCGGTGTCGGGGCAGCCGCTGAATGCTTTTTCTCCGGGGATGGTCGGACATTCGTCATCCTTGTCGGCTATGCCATCGCCATCCGTGTCTATGAACGGGCACCCTTTGTTTTCGATGGTTCCGGGAACGGTGGGACAGTTGTCGTCCTTATCGGAAAGGCCGTCACCATCGGTATCGGGGCAGCCTTTAAATGCGGGTATGCCAGCCACAAAAGGACAATCGTCTTCTTTATCCATAATACCGTCACCGTCGGTATCCGGACAGCCCTTGTACTTTTCAATACCTTTTTCGTCCGGACAATCGTCATTCATGTCAATAATACCATCAGCATCACGGTCGGGACATCCGTCGTACATTGGCAGACCGGGAACATCGGGGCACTTATCTTTTGAATCGATAATACCGTCGTTATCGCGATCGGGGCAGCCCATGCGTTCCCATGTACCGGGAACATCCTTACATTTATCCATTTTATCAGACACCTTATCTTTGTCCTTATCGTGCGGTTTTGCATAAAGAATCGGTACTTTCAGCGCCATACAAACAGAGGACCTGCTTACTTTTCCCGAGATCAGTGTGGAGAAAATATCGTTGGAGCCTATCCAAAGAGGGCCTAAACGTAATCCAAGGCCAACATTGAACTTACTATGGCTGTTGTACTGCATGGGTAATGATGCTCCAAACCAGCCTATATCATAACGCGGGATTAAATTGATAGAACTCAGGTAATGTGTTTTTCCGAAATCTTTGCTCCCCTGCTGCAAAGCTAAATAAGGAACCAGGTTTATGTATAAGCCCTTGGCAACTCTGACGTCGGCCTGCAGACTAATGCTCATCGGGAGGTTCATGGTATATTTGTCGGTAACGTCATAATAAGAAAAAACCGAATCAACATAATCGTTAAAACCGTTGAGGTTGTCAATTTTAATATCTCTGATATTTAGGTTGGAAACATGTGCATTAAAGTCGCGCGACTTTGAACTCCTGATGTATTTCACCCTTCCAACATCTGTAATTGACAGCCCGACCTTAACAAGGTATTTATCCTGATCGCGTCGCCAAAGACCGGTTTTGCCATCCATGTCGTATTTATAATCCATCCACTTGGGCCGGTATTCATATACCACGCCAAAGTCCATACCCACTGTAAATTTTGAATTCATTTTATAACCATTATCGGTAAGGTTATCGGTAATACCATATCCGATCTCTGAATTAAAAACAGATATGGTGTCCTTATTTTTAACCGCATAATCTATGTTGCGTCCATATAAATACGCAGAACCTAAGCCTTGCAATAACTTTATGGTAACACCGGCTTTAACAAAATGTTTTTCGTTGTTGTAAACCACCCGGCCATAAGTCAACCCGTATTCGGCCCATGCATTGGTTTGAATACTCAGTTTCGCATCGGTCAATTGCTGATTGAATAATGAAGGCACATCCCAATCGCTCCAAATAAGGTCTACCAGATCCTGCGACACACCGTCCAGATTTATCATTGTCCTAACGGAAGGTGTAAAAGCAATCGCGTCTTTTTCAGTAAGACTAACCATAAAGCTAAATACGTCCGTTCTCATTGAAATGGTTGCTGATTTGGGCTTTCCGTTGTTGTTGTATTTCATGTAAAGGTCTTCAAAGTCTGGATTGTCAAACTCGTCACGGTTAAATATCGGTTTTGTATCCAGCGAAACATAATTGTTAGAGAAACCGAAACTTGTAGAAAACAATCCGATATCAACTTTGTACCTGGAATCAACAATGGATGCCGGCTGTAAATGCACGCCCGTCACGCCCGCGTAAGTTCCCGAAGCAAAAGGCAGAAACTCCTGCGCACGAACAAGAAAAGGCAGGAAAAGGATGATGATGAGTAGAAGTTTTTTCATATTTTTCTATTTTGGTTATACAAATATAAACTATTATTAAAATAAAAAAATTAAATAATATCAGAATTTTGCTGTGTGTTTTCAGTGTTTAACTTTTTTTTTCCAAAAATTTTCTTAACAACCAGAACAAAAAATATCGCTGTAAAAAACGAAAACATAGCATAGACCACGGCAGGCCGTTCCATTTCAGGGCTATTCAAAATAGTTCCCGAAATAAGCAATGCCAGGGCTGTATTGTGCAGCCCCACTTCAATAGAAATGGTGAATTGATTGGTAAAGGCAAGTTTAAGTTTACGCGCAACATAAAACCCCAAAGCCATGGCCAGAAAATTCAGCAATAGCATGTAGGGTAATAAATCCAAGGTTTCTTTCATGGTAATTCCCGACCCACCCGAGGCTTCTCCGAAAAATATCTTTACCGTAAATATAAAGCCCAGCATCAGTGTCAGTATTATTTTTATCGGCTTTTCAAGCTTAATAGCCCAATCACCTATTTTTCTTCTAATAAACACACCAATACCCGCGGGAATAAGAGTAATAATAAAAATTTGCAATACCGTTTCCATTACTGAAAGGTGGATCACTCTTTCCACACCCAGAAAAACCCGTAGTGCCAGGTTGGCAATAAGCGGAATACTTACCAATGTGATAAAGCTGTTGATGGTTGTCATGGAGATGGCCAACGCTACATTTCCTTTAAACAGGTGTGTAATGAGGTTTGAGGAAGCGCCGCTGGCACAAAGTGAAACAATAACAATTCCCACTTTAGCCTCATCAGACAGGCCTGAAAAAAAAGCAATAGTAAAAGCAACAGTCGGAATCAGGAAAAGCTGAACCACAAGTGCGGTTATTAAAGGTTTGGGATGAATGAATAAATTTTTAAAATCCTTAATGGTAAGCGACAAACCGATGCCCAGCATGATCAGCGCCAGCACCAGGTTTATCAAGACATCAATATAATGGTAATCTGAAAACATTTTTAATAATTGCCATAAAGGTATGAAATCAACACCATGCCGCAATCTGTTTTCTGATATTGTTAATACTGTTCTTTTAATTTCTTAATTTTACAAATAAAAAATGGCAAAAAACAACTCCCGTAAAAATTCCGGTAAAACAGATTCTATTTCAGAACTTATCCTGAGTATATTTTTTAAAAATCCTTACTCCGGATTAAATTACAAACAAATTTCAAAAGCACTTAACATTACCGATAAGTCTGTAAGAGATGCCGTGCGCCATCAACTCGAGATATTACTAAAAAATAAAAGCATTATCGAGGATAAACGAGGCAAATATAAGCTGAACCCCGAAAAACACGCGTCGTATTTTCCGCATCAGTTATCAATCACCGGAACCGTTGATATGAAACAGACCGGCAAGGCATATATCCTCACCGATACACCCGGTCCGGATATATTTATTGCATCTAATAATACAAACAGGGCCCTGAACGGAGATAAAGTCAAGGTTTTACTGCTACCCGGCCGCCATGGCAAAAAACCGGAAGGCCAGATCGTTGAGATTATTAAGCGCGCAAAAGAACAATTTGTCGGAATTCTGCAGGTTTCCAAATATTATTCTTTTCTCATACCTGATAACCAGAGCATCCCCGTTGACATTTATATTCCAAACGATAACACCAAAGAAGCTAAAAATGGCGATAAGGTGCTGGTAAAAATAACCGAATGGCCCGAAAATTCAAAAAATCCTTTTGGCGAAGTATTACAGGTGCTTGGAAAACCCGGCGATAATAACGTGGAGATGCAGTCGATCATCGCTGAATTCGGGTTTCCTCTTTCGTTTCCGAAAAATGTGGAACGTGACGCAGAAAAAATTGACATAAAGATAAAGGCTGAAGAAATAAAAAAACGCCGCGACTTCCGGAAAACCTTTACCATCACTATTGATCCTGAGGATGCAAAAGATTTTGATGATGCTGTTTCCCTCTGTAAATTAACAAATGGCAACTGGGAGGTAGGGGTTCACATTGCTGATGTTTCGCACTATGTGAAAGAAAATTCTATTATCGACCAGGAGGCGTACGAACGCGGAACCTCTATCTACCTTGCCGACCGCGTGGTTCCAATGCTTCCGGAAGTCTTATCAAACAATGTGTGCTCATTAAGGCCAAATGAAGACAAGCTTTGTTTTTCGGCTGTTTTCGAAATGACCGATAAGGCAGAAATTATTAATGAATGGTATGGAAAAACGATCATAAATTCGGATCATCGTTTTAATTACGACGAAGTGCAACTTACAATTGTGAATCAGGAAGGGCTTTATGCAGAAGAAATTCTTACTCTTAACCGGCTGGCCCGCCTTTTAAGAGAAGAACGCTATAAGAATGGTTCATTCGATTTCGATACCGAAGAAGTGCGTTTTAAATACGATGAAAAAGGGAAACCCATTGAGGTTTACATCAAACAGCAAAAAGATTCTAACCGCCTGATCGAAGACTTTATGCTGCTGGCTAACCGAAAGGTAGCTGAACTGATAGGAAAAACAACGAATAACAACAAACCAAAAACTTTTGTTTACCGCATACACGATAAGCCTCTTCCCGAAAAACTGGACATTTTTTCAAAATTTGTTTCAAAGTTTGGATTTAAGATCAATAATAAGAATAACCGTACGCTTGCGGAATCATTCAACACTATGCTATCAAGTGTTAAAGGAAAAGGCGAAGAGAACCTGATCAGCAATCTTGCTATCCGCACAATGGCAAAGGCAGTGTACTCAACAGAAAATATTGGTCACTACGGCCTTTCTTTTAAGTTTTACACGCACTTCACCTCTCCTATTCGTCGTTACCCCGATCTGATGGTTCATCGGCTCCTGGAGCGTTATATGGCCAATAAGCCATCGGTGGATAAAAAAGAGTATGAAGATAAATGCAAACATTCGTCCGATATGGAAAAAATGGCAACCGATGCCGAACGCGCTTCCATAAAGTACAAGCAGGCCGAATACATGGCCGACAAAGTGGGCCAGACTTTCGACGGGCAAATCAGTGGCGTTAGTAAATGGGGAATTTACGTGGAAATCATCGAAAATAAATGTGAAGGGATGGTCTCCATCCGCGACATGGATGATGATAATTATTTTATAGATGAAGAAAACTACGTGGTAGTTGGCCGGTATACAAACAAGAAATACCGCTTAGGCGATAAAGTAAAAATAAAAGTTAAAAAGATACAGCTTGCCAGAAAGCAGATTGATTTTCTGTTTGTTTGAAAATTATAACATATTCAAACGGCCGTAAAGGTCTTTGCGATAAAAATTGCCGACAGGTAATTCTTTCATTGAATTTTCAACGATCAGGCTGGTATATTTTATTGAAAATATTTTATCCATGCGTACAATGAAAGATTTGTGAACCCTTACAAAATCTTTTTCAGGTAAGAATTTCTGAATCTCTTTCATGTTTATGCGGACAGTATAGTTCTCGGTAATGGTGTTGATAGTAATATAATCGCGCAAAGCTTCCACATAGCAGATTTCTTCATACTTCACTCTTTTCAGGCGGCTGTTGGTGCGGATATAAATACTGTCGGCGGTATTTTTATTTTCTATTACCGAATAATAAAGGTCTCTTTCTTTTTTCAGTTGCCTTACTTTAGCGTGTTTATGTAAGGCCATTTCAATAGTTGTCTGTAGTTCTTTCTCATAAAATGGTTTTACCAGATAGCCATAAGGATCTGATTCTTTTGCCATTTCAATGGTTTTCTCATCTGTGTAAGCGGTCAGGAATATTATGGGAACATCCATCATCTCTGCGATTTTTGTAGCAGCTTCAGTACCGTTCATTTTTCCGCTCAGACGGATATCCATAAGTATCAGGTTGGGATTATTTTCTTCTGCATTAAGCACAGCTTCTTCACCCGAGGTATATACTCCTGTTATCTCATAACCCAGATTAGTTAAACACGCTTCTATATATTTTGAAACAATAACTTCGTCTTCAACAATTAAAATTCTTGACTTTGCCATATCTGATATATTTTAATTAAGTGTAAAATTAATATAATATTTTCTATTTATCAACAGTTTTTTCAATTTTATTTCCGTCGTAACTTATTTCAACCCCGTCTTCATAACGAATGGTAATTATTTTAATTCCGTCAAAATCATATATTTGCCAATCCCCTTCTTTTTTGCCCATGATATATTTTCCCTTTTCTCTTACATTGCCATTTTCCCAAAAGTAAACAAATTCTCCATTTGGATTTCCTTCAATATAACTGCCTTCAAAATTAAGCATTTCTCCGGTATAATGTTTCCATTCGCCTTCGCGTTTACCAGCAACATAAGAACCTAATTCCTTTTCGTCACCAACTTCATAAATCCATTCGCCTTCTTCTTCTCCGTCAATATAGTCACCTTTTACGATCACCTTACCTGAGTCGCTTAATTCCACATGTTTTCCATTAAATACTCCGTTCTTAAAATTATCTTCTTTCCGCAGATTTCCCGATTCATAATACCATTTCCATTTTCCATCGGGTTTGCCATCAGCATTGTATTTCCCGGTTTGTTCAATTTTGCCGTTTTTAAAATAAAACTTCCACTCGCCCTGGCGCAAATTATTTAGATATATTCCTTCTGCTTCTTTCTCGCTGCTTTCATAAAAATCTTTCCAAGGGCCTTGCCGCATACCTTTCTCATCAACAACGCCCTCTCCTATTATGATTCCGTTTTTAAAAATAAAGGACTTGGTGATAATACCTTCGGGCGTATACTCCCTTCTGATACCTTCGGGTATGTTGTCTTTATAACTCTGTACTATTTTTACTTTTCCATTTTTATAATAATTGGTCCTTACTTCGTAATTAATTAGCTCAGGTGCATCAATTATCAACTCATCATTACGGTATTTTTCAATTTTCAGAAGATTACCTTTTATATCAAATTCTTTAAAATACCCATCCCTTTTACCATAGCTGTATTCCCCCTCCCATTTTACATTTTCATTATCATAGAATTCTTTCCAAACGCCATGTTTAAGGCCCTCCCTGTAACGGTTAATATTTTCGCTGTTTATTACATAACCTTTTTTGTACTCTATAAGTGAAATGATCAGGCCATCTTTTGAATATTCTTTTGATATTCCTTCTTCACGGCCATTAATAAAGCTGGTTTTTGTTTTAATTTTTCCGTCCGGAAAGCGGTGAAGAGCTGTTCCATTTTTAACATCCTCTATGAAGTTTTCTTCAATGGTTTCGTCTTTCAGATACGTGGTTCTTATTCCGTTTTTCTTTCCATTAGTATAATTTATAGTAAGAACAATTTTGCCTGAATCGCTATAGAACAACCATAGGCTGTCCAGTTCAAAATTTTTACGGTTGCCTTCTGATTTTTTTAAGCCGTTTTCATAATAATTGATCCAATAACCATTTGGTCTGCCATTTTCAAGAGTTCCCTCGCTTTGTTTTTTTCCTGATGGATAGTAAAACACATTAAAACCATTATGATTTATGGTATCCTGAGCGGCAGAACTGAGAGTAATAAAAAATAATATCGGTATCAATAATTTTCTCACAGTATAAAGGTAGCTATATTTTAGTCATTGCTGTAATATCCAGCATTTTTTGAATTGGTTTTCTAGCTAGTTCTATAATCTGTTTATCTAAAACTATTTCAGGTTTTTCTGATTTTAAGCAGTTATATAATTTTTCAAGCGTATTTAGTTTCATAAATTCACAATCATTACAACT
>Ga0116170_10004431_pt1 | contig 12836 bp, 5 predicted proteins | sample AD_JPNHW1_MetaG_FD_89797 | JGI IMG/M metagenome (GOLD analysis project Ga0116170, IMG submission 89797) | Active sludge microbial communities of municipal wastewater-treating anaerobic digesters from Japan - AD_JPNHW1_MetaG | ecosystem: Engineered > Bioreactor > Anaerobic > Digestate | place... | reverse complement strand
TTCAAAGTTGAAAGTGTTAATAGAAGCTTCAAGATCACGTAAAAAATCTGGCCAATGGTGGAGATGGGGTTTAACAGTCTGAAACAGGTTTATTGATTTAAAATCGTTTTCTCTGAGAGCAATTTTCAGCTGGGCAATTTTTTCCTGCAGGTTTTCCTGGTCGTTAATTGCTAATGCTTCTGGTTCTGCTATTTTAAGCGAGTTAATAGTAACAATTGTTTCTTTCAGGGCTGCTATGAGCAATGAAACCGCCAATGACTCTTCAGATATATTGTTTGCTAGCATTGCATCCTGAAGGCTTCGGGCAGTCTGATTGATTCTGGTCAGGCCAAGGTTGGCCGCAACACCCTTTAAAGCGTGCACTTTTTCGCGTGCTACGGCTTTTTGGCCAGCAGCGAGACTCTGGGCAATTTTGTCGCCGCTGGCAGCATGGCTCGCAGCAAATCTTTTCAGCATTGAACACCAGCGCGCAATACTGCCGCCCACACGCATTATAGCGCCGTGAGCGTCGAATTCAGCAAGCTCCTCTGGAACTACAATTTCAGTTTGGGAAATTTTGTCAGTTGCGGTAATTATTATTTTTGCTCCGGTCCAGTGAGCAATGCTGCGGTAGAGATCTGCTGGAACGATTGGCTTGGGAAGGAAATCGTTCATACCCGCTTTAACCGCTTCTTCCTGGTCTTCCTGGGCGACGCCGGCAGTCAGGGCAACAATTGGCAGATTTTTAAATTCGGGTATTTGCCGGATGATTCGGGTGGCAGCGTAACCGTCAAGCCGGGGCATGTGAACATCCATGAGAATCAAATCAGGTGTCTCTTCTTTAACGGCCGCCACAACTTGTTCGCCGTCACCAGCGATCGTAACTGAAACACCTACCATGAGCAGAAGGTCGCGGCAGAGATCCTGATTGATGGGGTTGTCTTCTGCAATCAGAACTTTTTTTCCCTTTAAATGCTGCTCCCACGTTGTTGTAACCCCAACAATCTCTGAAACAGAAGCTGGATGAGCTATTTCATGACCAAAAGCGGTCATTATGGCATCATACCAGGCTGAAGCTGTTGCTGGATGAACAATGTTTCCGACAACTTTCTGATCCTTTGCAAACTTTTGAGCTTCGGCAGCATTGTAGTCAGACGTTATAATGATGGCAGGTTTTGCTGCCGGCATATCTGCCTCAATTCGTTGCAAAAGACCGCTGTAACCTCCGTTCAGGCTGGTATTTGAAACGACGAGCAGGCCAAAGTTGTCATTTTTTTCACGGGCTTCTGAGAGAATTGTTTGAGCTTCAGCGGCAGACTGGCATGTTACAACCCTGCACCTGAAACCTTTGAAAATGTTTTCAAGCGAATTTCTGAGGGTATAGCTTGACTCGACTATCAGAACCGGTTTTGCTTTAATTATTTCTGGAAGCCTGAATGACGATTCAGACCAGTCGGCCTTTGAGAAAGCCATGTCAAAAAAGAATTCTGAACCAATGCCGGGTTCAGATCTGAAAACCAGCTCACTGCCCATCAATTTTACCAGGCTTTTGGAAATCGCCAGGCCCAGGCCGGTGCCGCCATACTTGCGGGTGGTGTTAGGGTCTGCCTGTGCAAATGGTTTAAATAACCTTTTTCTTTGCTCATCAGTGATGCCAATACCGGTGTCTTTAACTGAAAAACGAAGCATAACCTCCTTTTCGGTGTCAGCAATCAGGTTTACCCTGAAGAAGACCTCGCCCTGTGCTGTGAATTTAATTGCATTCGAGAGCAGATTGATTAGAACCTGTGTGAGGCGTAAAGGGTCGCCAATCAAGGGGGAAGGCAAGTCGGGTGGCGTTTCAAAGTATAGACTCAGAGCTTTCGAACGAGCCCTGAATTTAAACATTTCTGCGACGTCAGAAAATACCTGGTTTGGATGCATCTCGATCTGTTCAATTTCTATGCGGCCTTCTTCAACTTTTGACAGATCGAGAACATCATTAATCAGGCGCAGTAACATCTGGCCAGAAGACTGGAGCTTGTCGAGCAGCTGCTTCTGGTGATTGGTCAGCGGGGTATTAAACAGCAGAAAGATCATGCCAAGAATCGCATTCATTGGGGTGCGAATTTCGTGACTCATATTGGCAAGAAAGTGAGTTTTGGCCTGATTTGCGGCCTCTGCCTGCTCTTTTGCCAGTTTAAGGTCTTCAACGGCCTCCCGCCTTTTCATTATCTGGCCGATCTGTGCCCCATGTGCGCAAAGTGAAAAGATGAGTTCATCATCGGGTATCATGGTGTTGTGCCAGAAGAAGGTTATGACGGCGATGCAGCGTTTTGCAAAAACAACTGGCAGGGCAATTACGCTTTTCAGCCCGGCTTCGCTGGCAGCCTCACTCCTGGGAAAAAGGTTGAACGAGTTAATTTGATTGCTCCATTCGGGGATGGCGCTCTCCCAGATTCGGCCAACCATTCCCTCTTTCTTTGCAAAAGTCAGGGTTTGCGAAAACTCCATAAACTTCTCAAGGCCTATCTCAGGGTTACACCAGAACTGACTTCTTGACATTCTTTCGCTTCCGGCCTGGCAATGCCAGAACTCGCCGCAATCCCAATTATTATTCTGACATATTAACTGCAGAATCTGCGCTATGGTGTCTGCAAAATTAATGGTATCGGTAATCAGGGAGCTAATTTCAAATTGCAGGTCTTTCAGCCGGTCCTGCTTTTTGCGCGGGGTTATATTTCGCAGCAGAATTACCGCAAATCTGTTTGGCGATGGTGACTGATCTATGGGGACGCATCTGCCCTCTAACCACAATTCTTCGCCAGCACAAAGTATGGAAAACTCCCTGGTTATGGGCTGGCCAGCTTCGATGGCCTGGTGAAAATTATTGCTGAAAACGCTTGAAGACACCGGGTGAAACCCTCCGATGCTGTGGAAACTTTCAACTGGTTGTTCAAACCTTGATTTAACGGTATTGGACAAGTGGTCAATGATCTGCCCTGTGCTGTCGACGAGGCAAACATCATCTGGTAAGGCCTCAAGAATTGCGCGTTTTCTTGCTTCGCTGGCGAAAAGTTCAGAAGATCTTTCATAAAACATTTTTTCAAGGTGCTGCTGGTTAAGAGCACTTTCTTCAGAAGTGTTTTCCCTGGCCAATTCGCTGCGGTGCAGAGCCAGGCCAACCAAAATCATCAAAAATGTTATTATCAGCGCCGAGAGCAGAGATGCGTAATTTTGGGAAAAAACAATCTTTTCAAGGTCTTTGTCCAGGTTTATCGCAAGAAGGTTTGCCTTTCTGGCTATTGAAGCAAAAGCTGTTTCAGTTAACCGTGAAATTGGTAAGCTTTCTTTTGTCAGTTTTTGCCGCAGTTCGGTTACATCGGTAATAAGATTTGAAAATTCTGCGAAAGCATTCTCACAGAAAGACTTTATGTCTGAGGTTCTCCAATGCTCCGAAAACCCCCTCCTGCCGGTTTCAAGGGCCAGGGAACATTCATAAAGATGAAAGAGAGCGAGCGGTCGGTGTTGCCGTTCTGGGTATTTTTGGCAATTATCTAGAAGAATCTCATTTTGGCTTTTGAAAAGCTTGACCTGAAAGCAGGCAAGGGTATTAATATTGTTTCTTAACTGCAAGCGCTCAGATCGTGAACTATTGTTTTGCACGACATTAACTGCAAAAACCAGCATACTCATCGCCAGGGCCAGAATTGGCCACCAACGTGAAAATCCAGTGGCTGTGGCCGGCGCCGATGCGTTCCGATCATATTTGATAAAGTTGTTCATTGCCGGTTGCCGTTTTCATTTTTCGGTAAGTTTTTTTCTGACAGGCCAAATTTTTTGAGTATGGTGATGTGTTCTGGGCTGCCCAACACATTTCTTTGCGATTCATTCCAGTAATGCAAAAGATTTTTGTCATCTTTGCGAAACGCAAACGCACCAGCCCCAGTTTTTTCGGGTAAATAATTAATTAGTGTTGAAAGAGAACTGATGATTGCAAACTGTTCTGGATCAAAGCTGTTTTGTGGGTTCAGAGCTGCGGCAATTGTCATCGGGAACGCGTCAGCCTCTGAATGGCTGAGCATGTTGAGACCGGTGTTTATGTCCTGCACTTCGATCAGTCTGTCTGGCGCAATGCTCAGCCCAGGCATGAGGTCTTCCGAAAATCCGCCATCCAGCAACACTACCCGGGCCGAGGCATTTGCTGCGAGAGATTCGTAAGAGGTTATCTGCAGCGGGTTTCCCTGGCGGACGACTAATGCCTCGTCCATTATCAGGCTGGGTTCAGAAAAATTGACCAGCAAGCTTCGACTCGCGGTGATAAACATGCCCGAAGCAATAATGTCTATCTCGTTATTGAGAAGCCTGGGAATCAGTGCACTGAAGTTGCTGAGGTACCACTCAGTATTCTTGATTCCGAGGTGTTGAATTATCAAGCGTGCGGTTTCAATGGATTCTCCGGTTGGGTGCCCTGCTGCGTCAAGCATTGCATAGGGTCCTTCGAGTGCAAAGCCAACTCTTATGCAGCTACTGGACTTGATTCTGTAATAGGAGTCGGGTTGCTTCCAATGATTGAGGCATTGCAAAAGTATGAACAGCATGGCAAAGCCTCCAATAAAAAAAAATACCAGGTCCAGATGTTTTCGCATTCTTAAGTTCTTTCCACAGTCACGAACAGTTTCTCAATAAACTTTCGCATTACCGCAAATTCAACCGGTTTAAAGATACAATCGTCCATACCCGATTCCATGCATTTTTTGCGGCCTTGCTCGACAGCGTTGGCGGTAATTGCGACGATTATTGACCTTCTGGAGGTTTTTTTTTCTTGCTCGCGAATTTTCCTGGTCGCTTCGTAACCATCCATGGCTGGCATAAAACAGTCCATGAGAATCAGGTCATAGAATTTTTTAGCTGCCATTTCAACAGCCTCCTGGCCGTTGCGGGCAATTTCGGTTTTTAATCCTAATCTTTCAAGCATCAGGCAGATAACCTTGATATTGATTTCGACATCGTCTACCACAAGAATATTTGCCGATTCGTGACTTCGTCTTTGCAGCCATAAATGCGTCTTTAGCTCAGACTCTGGTTCAGGAGCAATTTTCGGTTCTATATGAGTCTTGGCAAGGGCCAGTGGCAGCTCGACCCTGAAAACTGAGCCAACGCCAGGAATGCTTTCAACTCGGCAATTGCCACCTAATTTTTCAACAAGGTCTTTGGTAATTGCCAGCCCAAGCCCGGTGCCTTCGATTTTGCTGTTTACCGGGGTTATTCTTGAGAATTTTTTAAAGAGGATGGGCATTTTTTCTTGAGGGATTCCGATGCCCGTATCTTCAATGGAAATTCGCAGCACGGCCTCCTTTTTGGAACAGGTAACACAGTCAACGTCAATGAAAATGCTTCCGTGATCGGTAAATTTCACGGCATTACCAAGAAGATTTAACAGTATCTGCCTTATTCTGTTGGCGTCAGAACTGAAGTATTCAGGCAGGTCTGTGCTATATTGAGATTGAATGTGCAGGCCCTTGATTGCTGCGCTGCTGCTGAGAAGTTTAATGACATCTTCAATTTCGTTTTTGAGAGAAAAATCTGAGAATGTCAGGTTCATCTGTCCTGCCTCTATTTTTGAGACATCAAGAATGTTGCTGATCAGATTCATAAGACTGGTGGCAGAAGACCTGATAATCCGCAAAGATTCCTGCTTCTGGTCGTTTTCTTCATTTTCCATCATCAGGCTGACAATCCCAAGGATTCCGTTCATGGGTGTTCTTATTTCATGGCTCATTGAGGCAAGAAAATCGCTCTTTGCTTTGTTCGCGGCTTCGGCAGCGATTTTTGCCTTGATTAGCTCTGCTTCTGCCCTTATTCTCTCTGTCATTTGCCAGGACGACTGAAGTAGAAGCGTCAGCTGCAAAACGTCGGCCTGAATATAATCGGTCTCCTTGTTGGCTACTCCAACCACGCAGACAATTTTTTCATGGTCGATGATCGGAAGAGTAAGAAAGCGACTCAATTTTACGTGCCCCAGGGGATAGCCCTTCTTATGAGGGTTCTCTGCGTGATAATCATTTATGATAATTGGCCGGCGCTGGCGCACCGCTTCGCCCCAGAGACCAGTTTTGTCAAGTTCGTAGCAGGTGTGTGGGTTCATTACTTCACACTCTTTCATAACGTGTTTTGACCACGAATTGAGAATAAAATTTTTGCTCTCTTCATCATAAAAATAAATGTAGCCAATTTTGCTGCCGGTGAGCTTGACAGCTTCATTTAGAGAATAGTCAAGCAGTTCCTGCATACTGTGATTCGTAAAATGGGAAATTTTAACCAGACTCTCAAGGCGTTCAATACTTGCTTTCTGCTCAAAATCAATATTCTTTCGTTCGGTTATGTCAAAACAATAACCGATGTAACCGGCGAATTTGCCTTCAATGCCTTTGTATGGTTTGCCCAGGTCAAGTATCCAGCGGTATTCGCCATCGTAACGGCGAAGACGATATTCCATTTCGAATGCTTCGTGCTTTTTAAATGCAGAAAGATAAATATCAATGCAACGCGGAAGGTCATCGGAGTGAACTCCTTCCGTCCAGCCATTGCCGTACTCCTGTTCCATAGAGCGGCCGGTAAATTTCAGCCAGGAATTGTTAAACCAGTCACACTTTGCATTCTTGTCAGCCCGCCAGATAAGTGCGGGTGTCTGATCGAGAATTTCAAGTAAAAAATCATTCTTTGCCCCATGAAATTTGTCGTTTTCATTGTCGCAATTATTCTCCGCGTGGAGTTCCGGGCGTAATTTCCCAATTTCATTACTTATGTTATCCGGCATATTTTGCTCCAGGCTTGTGCTTGGTTTTGACCATGCTGTTAAATGCCGCAGCCATTACAAAATCATGGGCGGGCAATTATGCGCAAAACTTTCACTGTTTTCAGAAAGAGTTGCCGCGAATTGATGCAGGTTGTAGTTTTAGCCAGTCTTTAAAACTGGAATGATAAAGATAGAAAAATCAAAACTCTTTCCAGGACCCTGTGTGTGTTTTTTCCAGGTTAGGGAACAGATGAAACAATTTCGGAAAGAGAATAACAAGTCCTCGTGAATAGAATACTCCTATAACTCTGACAAGGAAAGTGGCTTCTGATTGATAATATTTTGGGTTGGGGTACCTTGCGGGATTAAAATTTTGCATTATAATTAAAAAATATAGCTTTGCTATAGGTGATTTTTTAGAAATTGCATTTAATTAAACTGTGAAATAACAGAAATTTTCGCTAAAAGTATTGCGGAAAGCAAAACTATCAGTAGAATTAAGTGAAAGCTCATCGGTACACCGGTGGGTTCTATAGTTCTAAAGGCAAGTTGGTCGTTCTGTCAGATGTTTTCAGAAGGAGCGAAAAATATGAGAAAGAAAACGCTTAGAGTTCTTAGTGGTCTGATGTGCATGTTCTTTCTGGTCAGCCTGTTCCAGGCGCCATTGATGGCTGCGATTGAAACCATCCCGGTTCGGGTTGGCAATCAGACGGTTAATGTAACCCCCGGTCAGTGGGTATCAGTGCGCTCAGGCACTCAGATAACCCATTACAACGTTCGTTTCGTTGATGGCAAGCCCGTTGCCCTCGAAATGAGCCAGTATACCAAACTTATTTTCGGTGACGCATCGGTCGCCGGCGCTGCTGGTTCAGCTGCTGATGATGTTGCTCAGGCAACTTCGGGCAAAACCAGTGGTTCTACCAGTGGCAAGACCAGCACTGGTTCTTCTTCTGGTTCATCAAGCTCTACCAGCGGCAAGCCCGTTGGCAGCAGCAGCCAGAGTTCAAGCTCACAGAGCAGCTCAAATGTTTCCAGCTCAGTTGCTGATGATGTTGCTCAGGCTCCCTCAACCTCAGGCAAGACCAGTTCCTCTGGCAAAACTACAACCGGTTCAACTTCACAGAGTTCAAGTTCGCAGAGCAGCAGCGCCGGTTCAGTGGCTGACGATGTTGCCAATGCCGGTTCAGTAGCTGATGATGTTGCCGCCTCAGGCAAAACTACCACCAGCACCCAGCCCAGAGACCCCAAGACTGGTCGCTTCGTTGCCAAAAATTCGACCCAGAGTAGCTCCACCAGCGCTGGTTCAGTAGCTGATGATGTTGCCAATACTTCTGGTTCAACCGGTAATTCAAAAGTTTCAAATTCACAGTCAACCCAGGGTAACTCAGTCAGCGCCGGTTCAGTAGCTGACGATGTCGCCAATGCCGGTTCAGTAGCTGATGATATTGCCGCTTCCGGCAAGACCACCACTACTACCACTAAAACCTCCGAAACTTCCACCACGAAAACAACCTGGGATCCCTCCAAACACCCGAGAGATCCCCAGACTGGCCGCTTCATCTCTCGCGAAGAAGCCGTAAGCCGTGGTCTAATTGATCCCCCCGAAACCTCAGGTTCATCTTCACAGGGTTCTCAGAGTTCACAAAGTTCACAAAGTTCTCAGAGTTCACAGACTGCCGCCGGTTCAACCGCTGACGACGTTGCCGCTGCCGGTTCAACTGCTGACGACGTTGCCGCCGCCGGTTCAACAGCTGATGACGTAGCTCAGGCCGGTGCCGTTTCGGCCGGTTCGACTGCTGATGATGCTGCTGCCGCTACTTCAGGCAAAACCAAGCCCTCGATCGGCGATAAATTTAAAGCCGGTTATGCTACTGGTAAGGGTATGACCAACCAGGGCGTGCAGAACGTTAAAGACAGTCTTAAATCTGGTTTCAGTGCCAAAAACCTGCTGGTAACTGCTGGTATCACCGTTGGTGTTGACCTGGCAACCCAGATCATGCGCGGCGAAAAGCCCAGTGTTAAAAAAGCTCTCAAAACCGTATGCAGCGCCGAATTTGCTGGTGGCGTCGGTGGTGCAGTTCTTGGTGCAGCCGCAGGTTCCTTCTTCGTTCCTTTCCTGAGCGCCGTGCCGGTAGTCGGTGGCGTGCTCAGCGCCCTTGCTCCTTCATTCGGTTCAATCGTCGGTTCTTCAGTCGGTGCTTATGTTGCCGGCGACCTCAAGAACGGCAAGTTCTCAATCAAAGAAGCCTTCAAGAGAATCGACTGGGTTGGCGTAACCGGTCAGGCTATCGGTTCAACTGCCGGTGCAGCTCTCGGTTCGTTCCTCGGCCCGGTTGGTACAATCGTCGGTGGTATGGTCGGTGGTTACCTCGGTAACTGGGCCGCCCAGAAGATCGCCGGTATGTTCCGCAAAGACGGTTCAGCAAATATGCCCGAAATCGCAATGCCCACTGGCGCTCCGGTTGGTGGCAGTGTGATAACTATCGGTGGCGACGATGCAACTACTTCGACCCCGGCCCCCGCTACCTCTAACGAACCCATCACTATCAGCGGCGAAGTTGTTGGTGACTACGAATCAGAAGTTGCCCTGGCTTACAGCAAATACCAGGAACTCTACAAACTCTATGTTGAAATGGTCAACCAGGGTCGCCAGGATGACGCTAACAAGGTTGCTGCCGAAATGAACAACGCCAAGCGCGAATATGACGATCTGCGCACCAAAAGCAGCAAGTAATCAAGGTTATTAAGTTCGATTGATCTCACTCTAAGCGTTAAATATTTAGAGGCTCAGATTTCTGAGCCTCTTTTTCTTTGCCCATTTTATGACCTTTCGACCAGCCAGGGGCTGGCTCAAGGGATCGGGGGGCAATGGCCGGGGCGACCTTTCGACCAGCCAGGGCTGGCTCAAGGATCGGGGGATAATGCAAGGGTGGTGGTGGGGCCAGGAATCAGCCTAGAGTTTTCTGATGATTACCAGGGTTACGTCGTCGGGGTAGGGGCCGGGCACCCTGAAAGCGTCGAGTTGCCGCATCATGCTTATTAAAGCGGCATCGGCGCCTGTTTTTTGTCGCATCAGATCTTCAAAACTCGTTCTGAAGCGCTCGTAGCCGTACATGTCGCCCGTAGTGTCTGAACATTCGATGATGCCGTCGGTATAAAGAATTATGGCGTCACCTGACCGCATGGTGCGGGTTTCTATTTTGGCTTTGCGCTTTTTCATGGCGCCGAGAGGCATGGTCGGCAGCTCGATTTCGGCTGAACTGTCGCTGGCGGCGCAGTAAAATCGCGGGTATGACTGCCCGGCGTTATCGACCTGAACTGCGCCGCTCACCGGGTCGATAACGACTGTTACCAGCGTCATGAATTTGTGGCGGGGCTTGAGTTCGCGGTTGAACAGGGCATTGAGCATATCCATCAGGCCGACTGGAAACAGGCGGCCATCGGCGGCGGCGTAATTAACCGTAGCCTTGGCCATTGCCATGGCGAGGGCCGCCGAGATGCCGTGCCCGGTGACGTCGCCGAGAATTATGGCCAGACGGCCGTCGTCAAGCATGACGCAGTCATGGTAATCGCCGGCCAGGTCGGTAGCCGAAGTTTTGAAAAAGGCGATGTCGTAGCCGGCCGGTACAATTGGTGCGGCTGGTAGCAGGCTTTCCTGGACAATGCGGCCGTATTCAAGTTCTTTCAGTTCGCCAATGACCTTGTTGAATGCGAGTGACACCGCGCCCAGTTCATCGTTGCGCCGCACCGGAATACGGAAATCCTGGCGCCGTTCACGGATCGCCCTGATACCATCGCTTAAATCGCCGATCGGCAGAATAATCAGCCGGGTTATCAGCAGTGCGCCGAGCAATGAGATAACCAGGGCGAAGACGCCGCCGGTCAGCAGGCGCCATTTGAATGGTTCGAGACTGCGCAGTCTGGCGGGTTGTGAGATCAGGTGCATGAAAACATGTGAATTGATGATTTTTTCGGGTTTGCAGGTGGCCCAGAAGGTCTGGCCATCAGCTTCGATCTCGCGAAAAAGAATGCGATTGGTGCGGAAGCTGGCGATGGCCGTCTGAAGAAGTTCTTTTTCGGGAATGCTTTCGAGGTGTGGGATAACCCGGAAACTGCTGAATTGATAGTTCAATTCAGTCGCAAACTGCATTGAATCGCTGCTGGTCTGTGGTTTTTGAAGGGTTTCTTTGACCTGGGCGAGATAAACCTCGAGCAGCTGATTGCTCTGACACATAAAACCCGGGCCGGTAGCGATATCGGGGTAGACATCCCAATACCAGGTTGTCGGGAAGGCGCCCATGTGAAACTGCCATTGTCTGCCCCTGAGGCGCATGATGGTCGCCATGCCGATTTCGTCAGTTGACATGACTGATTCGCTGACAATTTCGGCCGGTGAGACCTTGCCTGAAGCCATGCTGCTCATGCGGGCCGGGGCGTGCAGTTTGATAGTCATGCGGCTGAAGACGTCCATGGCTTCGGCAACCCCGTGAACTTCGCGGTCATCGGTCGAAAAGATGGTCACCCCGTCACCGCCACGCACCTCGAGACGGGCAAGATATCGGGGCAGCGAATGTTTTTTGAGGTATTTCTGAAACATGGCTTCAGACGGGGGTTCGTTGATAAGGGCCTGCCGGAGGTCTTTGTTAAGGTCTTCTGCCTGTGCGATGCGAATGTTGAACATTTTTTCGAGTGGTTCGATGGCTGCAATGCTTTCGGCAATCACGCTATTTTCTATGACTTCGCGGCGGTCAGCCAGTGAGGTTGCTCCGATCAGGGTGGTGTAGAGAACCGGAAACACTGATGCCATGGCGAACAGCCCGATTACGCGATAGCGGATCGAAAGTGAATCGAGCCATGTACACACCGTGGAGCCTGGGGGCAGGCCAATTACCGAAGAAGCGTAAAGAAGCAGTACGGCCACGAACAGCGCGAAAGCTACCAGGGTGAGACTGGCTGCCCAGCGTGGCTGCAAAGATTCGGCCAGCGCCTGAGGCATGACTCTGAACCAGCACGAACCGGTTTCATCATCGAGAAAATACCACAGATGATCGTTTGCCTGGGTATGGTTCTGCCCGCCAAGTTTTGCTTTCAGATGTGCGGCGGCGGCCTGATCTTCAGAAATGCCGGCCGGAGCCAGCCATTGCATTTTGCCAGGGTTCCCGGCGCCGAATTTTTCGGTGTCGGGTGCGGCAAGTTTGAAGCGTTCAAGAAAACCCGGCAAGGTTGTGGCGATGAAGAAGACGCTCAGACCGTCAGGCCAGGTGTTCCAGTAGTAGAACCGGTCGCCTTCCTTGAATTTATAGCGTCTCTGCACGCCTTTCGCCTCCCGCATAAGTTCGAGTCGGTGCCCGGCACCGAAGGTGCTCAAAAGCGACTGGTGAACGCGGCGCTGGGCTTCTGCAAAGCCTGGCCCGGTCATGTTCAGGTCGGCGAGCAGTTCGCTGAATAATTTGATTTCTGAATTGTCGGCGTTAAAAGTTTTTTGAAGGGCCAGATCTTTATAAAAAAAGGCTTTGACCGGCACCTTGAAGGTCTCTGAGGCGGCCATCACTGCGGCAGCCAGGCCGGGGCTGTCGAGACCATTGAGACGCGCCGCATCGACCAGCGGCATCAGCCTGTTGTAAACGAAAGCTTCGTCAGATGTGCTGGAAATGACCGGATACAGACTGCCTTCGAGGGTTTTTTGCATGCGGCGTTCGTGGGCGCGGTCAATTTTTTCGGCAGTTTGCATGGCGGTCAGGGTAAGAACCAGGAACATTATCCCGGCAAATATCATGGCCAGACGGCCGAATGACGCTGATCTGTATTGGTTTTCAGCTGACATTGGCAGTTTCTCCGGGGTGGCGTTTTAAGGCAAAAATTGAAATATCATCAGACTGGCGGTCGCTGCACCAGTTTCTGAACCTGGCTTCAAGCTGAAATACCTGCTCTCTGGCATCGAGATGCACGGTTTCGCAGGCCCAGCTCTCAATGCCATCAAAGCCGATGGTTCGCAACTGCTTGTTATGAGCTTCAAGAAAACCGTCGGTCATGCAGAGCAACCCGTCACCGGGGTGCATGCTGAAGGTAAGCGAACGCG
>Ga0116170_10004429_pt1 | contig 12838 bp, 9 predicted proteins | sample AD_JPNHW1_MetaG_FD_89797 | JGI IMG/M metagenome (GOLD analysis project Ga0116170, IMG submission 89797) | Active sludge microbial communities of municipal wastewater-treating anaerobic digesters from Japan - AD_JPNHW1_MetaG | ecosystem: Engineered > Bioreactor > Anaerobic > Digestate | place... | reverse complement strand
TGTTCCTGTAAGGGCTACGGGATGTCTACGCCCACGATGTCAACGCCATCCAGATGGCTGACCTCGTGGGCGTTGAAGCTCGATCGCACCAGCGGTCCCGCGTAGACCGCGCGGAAGCCCAGTGCTTTGGCCTGGTGTCCCAGTTCTGCGAATTCATGGGGGGGCACGTAGCGGTGGACCGGCAGTTGATGGCGCGTGGGACGCAGATACTGGCCGAGGGTCAAGATGTCCACCTCGGCTTTGGCCAGGGCGCGCAGGGCGTCCATGAGCTCCGGCTCCGTCTCCCCCAGGCCCAGCATCAGGCCGGACTTGGTGCGGAAGTCCGATCCATGCATCGCCCGTCCCAGCCGCTTGGCCTCGCGCAAGACCACAAGGCTGCGATCGAAGCGGGCCGAGGGTCGGACCCTGGGATACAGGCTGGGCACCGTCTCCAGGTTGTGGTTGAACACCGCGGGTGCGGCCGCCACAACTCGGGCGACGCTTTCGATGTCGCCCTGGAAATCCGGGACCAGGACTTCGACGGGCACACCGGGGCAGCGCGCGTGGATGGCGTGGAGGGTGGCCGCGAAGTGCCCCGCACCGCCATCTGGCAGATCATCGCGGTTCACGGAGGTCAGCACAGCGAACTTCAATCCCAGCGCCGCGACCTTTTCCGCTGTCGAGATCGGCTCGCCGGGATCTGGCGCGGCGGGCCGCCCGCTTTGAACCGCACAGAAGCCGCAGGCGCGGGTGCAGGTGTCGCCTAGCAGCAGGAACGTGGCCGTGCCATGGGAGAAACAATGGGTGCGGTTCGGGCAGCGGGCTTCCTCGCAGACGGTGTGCAGGCCGGATTGGCGCAGCCCGACTTTCATGCGATGCAGCTCGCCCAGCTTCTGGCGCTCCTGCACGATCCAGGGCGGCAGGCGCGCATGGTCCTCCATCACTTCGCGGCCGGAGCGTTGGGGGAATCGAGGCATGGCGAATCCTGAACCAGATGAAGGAAAGCTGAATCGCCCAAAAGGGGGATCCGAGAGAACCAAGATAACGGGTGGGGCGCAGGGGCCGGTAGGGTCGGTAGGATCGGCCCGCGCGAGGCCGCGGTAGACTTGGATGAAGAAGCTGCCACGAGGATCTCTTGGCGCTGTTTACGCATGAACCTCGGGCTGGGATGGGCCCCTGGAGGAAATCATGAGCTGGATTCGGAAATCCCTACCCCTTCTCGTCGCGTTGATGATGGGCCCCCTGCACGCGCAGGTGATCCCCCCGCTGCCGAACATCGCGCCTGTTTCGGCGGGTTTCTCACCCGAAGGGCTGGATCGCCTGCATCGCAGCCTCAACGGCGTGGTGGATGGCGGGAAGTACGCGGGCTACGTCATGCTCATCGCGCGCAACGGCCGGGTCGTGGATTGGCAGGCCTATGGCAGCCGCGACGCGGTGGCGAAGCTGCCCATGGAAAAGGATTCCATCGTCCGCATCTACTCGATGTCCAAACTGGTGACCTCGGTGGCGGCGCTGATGCTGGTGGAGGAAGGTCGCCTGGGCCTGCAGGATCCCGTGGAGCGCTATCTTCCGGCCCTCAAGGGGCGAAAGGTGCTGACGGGCGGAAAGGTGGATGCGCCGGTTCTGGTGGATGCGCGCCAGCCCATGACGATTCGACAGTTGCTGACGCATACCTCCGGTCTCTACTACGATTCGACCTCCGATGACGTGGCTCGCAAGCTCCAGGAGCGCGCCAACATCTGGGAGGCGAAGAACCTGGATGACTTTGTCCAGCGGGTGGCGACCCTGCCGCTCCACGATCAGCCGGGAGAGCGATTCCGCTACAGCGTCAGCACGGACATCCTGGGTGCGGTGATCGAGAAGGCATCGGGCCAAAGCCTGGACGCCTTCTTTCAATCCCGGATCTTCGATCCCCTGAAGATGCGCGATACGGGCTTCGCGATCGGTGCGGTCAAACGCTCCCGGCTGGCGCGGATCCATGCCCTGGATCCCGCCACGGGCAGGCTGGCCTTGAAGCCGGAGGAGAAGCTGGCTTTCCCCAGCGGCGGGGGCGGCCTCTATTCCACGGCGGGCGACTACGCGCGCTTCGCCCAGATGCTGCTCAATGGCGGCGAGCTGGAAGGCGCACGGATCCTGGGGCGCAAGACCGTGGAACTCATGACCCAGAACCATCTCTCGGGCCTCGCCCAGCCGTGGACCAACTTCAACGAGGCACGGGGCTTCGGCCTGGGCGTCGCGGTGCTCAACGATCTGGGCAAGAGCCACACGCTGGGTTCCCGCGGGCAGTTTGGATGGGAGGGCATGGCCACCACGATCGTCCAGATCGATCCCCGGGAACAGATCGTGGCGATCCTGCTCTGCCAGCACCTGCCCTTCAACGAAGGCGATATGTTCTCGCGCTTCTCGAACGGCTACTACGCGGCGCTCAGGGATTGATCTACGCGCCCTCGAACATGCGGAGCGTCTCATCCACCTTGCGCAGCACCTGAAGGATGCGGAAGGGCTCGACCACAAGGTAGTCCACGGCGCCCGCCGCAATGGCGCGGTTCTGCTTGAGCTCGATGTCTTCGTCCGTGCCCGCCATCAGGACCGGCAGGGTGCATTTTTCGTGTTCGACGATCTGCCGGGTCAGTTCCAGGGGGCTCGCCAGGCGAAGCTGATTGTGGACAAGCACCATGCGGACGCGGCCCCAGTTGCCCTGCTTGCCACCCCCGGCGGCCAGGAAGGAGCGAACGCTGCCCTTGATGTAGTCGAGGGCGAGGATGCCGAACTTCCGCCCCAGCCCTTCCGCCAAGCGCTTGGCGAAATCGTCGTTCTCGGTGATCACCAGCAGCAGTGGGTCGCGGTCCACCAGCAGGCGAGCCTGGGGCAGTTCCATGGGCTTTTTCCGCGGCTTGTTTCCTGTCTCTGCTTCGAAACTCTCGCGGTCATTCTGGGCCTGGATGCGCTGCTGGTGGGCCAACCACGACCGGTACTGGCAGAGCAGCGCATTGTCGGCTTGTTCAGTGAACTTCAAGCCCACATATGTGTCGCCAAAATACGCCACGCGCGTGGGCGCCAGCAGGCGGAGGTTGTTGTCCAGCGGCACCTCGATGGTGGATTCCTCCCCCATGCGCAGCACGTCCTGGATGTGCTGTCGGGGGTCGCGCAGCGCCAGCTCAAGGCCGTCGGCGCCGAAGCCCTTGACGTGGGCGTCGACCAGGGCGCTGCGGCTGTTGCAGAAGGTGGCGGCCAGGGCTGTGTCCGGGGCGAATTCGGCCAACCGATGTCCATCGGCCCGGCGCAGGGTGCGGGGCACGGATATCCGCACGCAGGGAAGTCCGTCCACGTCCTCCATGCCTAGGCATTCGACGACGGTTTCGTACTTGAACCCGCGGTCCTCCATGGAGACGGCGATCTTCTCGCCCGGCGTCAGCTTCCAGGTCGAAATATCCAGGCGGGCGAGGTTGGCGGCCAGATGATCCGCCTCCAGCGCAAGGATCTGGAATTCGCCGCGCTGTTCGCGGTAGGCCAGGGTGATCGTGGCGGCCGCCAGGTAAACCCGCTGCAGCACCATTTGGATGGACAGCTTGTCTTCCAGCACCTGGATCATGGACGATCCTCCGATGAGGGCGCATGGAGCCATTGCTTCAGCGTGGTCTGAATGGATTCCAAGGTCACGGGCTTGGGGATGTAGTCATCCATGCCCGCGTCCAGGCAGCGCTCGCGGTCGCCCTGCATGGCGTTCGCCGTCATGGCGATGATGGGGGTGCGGCACTCGGCGCCCTGCCCTTCGCGGATGCGCTGCGTGGCTTCAAAGCCATCCATGCCCGGCATCTGGCAATCCATGAGGATCAAGTCGTAGCCGCCCTTGAGAGCCAGCTTCACGGATTCCGCGCCGTTATCGACGATATCGCAGCGGTAGCCCAGGCGCCCGAGCATGGCGCGGCCCACCTTCTGGTTCACCGGGTTGTCTTCGACCAGCAGCAGGCGGAACGGCAGGATTTCCTGTGCCGCCACGGGCTTGACCTCGGCCTGGGCGATCAGTGCCTGGGGGGCCTGGAGGACGAGCTTGCGCAGATGGCTTGGGCGCAAAGGCAGCGTGACGAATTCCCGGAAGCCCTGGCGTCCGCCTTCGGTGCGCTCCATGAAGCTGTAGAGCGAGACCAGCAGCACCGCGCGCGGGCCGTTTTCCGAGGCCTTCTCCAGCACCACTTTCTGGAACGCCCGCGCAGCGTCATCCAGCGTTGGCCCGAAGACCACCACGGAGGAATCGAGGGCCATCGAGCCATCGAAATCGCGTCCGAAGACATGAACCTGAACCCCCCAGGCCCGGAGCTGCCGCTCCGCGCTGCGCGCGGCGGCGGCGGGGAGGCCGCACAGGATCACGGGGGCAATGCGCGCATCATTCCCTCCGCCCAGTTCGGCCTGCGGCGAGAGGGGCGTCAGTTCGAGCGTGAACCAGAAGGTGCTGCCCGCTCCCGGCTGGCTTTCCACGCCGATCTCGCCACCCATCAATCCGCACAGCTTGCGGCAGATGGCCAGCCCAAGTCCCGTGCCGCCGTATTGTCGCGTGGTGGAGGAATCCCCCTGCGAGAAGGGCTGGAAGAGTTTTGCCACCACCTCGGGGCTCATGCCCACGCCGGAATCCACCACTTCGACCCGCAGCTTGGGCGATTGGGCGTCGAGGCCGGGCTGAAGACCCACGCGGATCTCGACGGCACCCTCCTGCGTGAACTTGATGGCGTTGTCCGTGAGATTGGTCAGGATCTGTCGAAGCCGGCCCGGGTCGCCCTGGGTCTTGGCGGGAACCTGGGGAGACAGGTAGGTGACCAGCTCGATGTTCTTGGCGTGGGCTTTGACGCCCACCACTGCCAGGACGTCTTCCAGCACGTTCTCCACGTCGTACGGGATGTTCTCGATGAGAAGCTTGCCCGCTTCGATCTTGCTGAAATCCAGGATGTCGTTGATGAGCCGCAGCAGGCTCTCCGCACTGCTCCGGACGGTTTCGGCGTATTCGCGCTGTTCGGGCTTCAGGTCGCTATCCAGCAGCAGCGCCGTCATGCCGATGACGCCGTTCATGGGGGTGCGGATCTCGTGGCTCATGTTGGCCAGGAATTCGCTCTTCATGCCGGCAAGCTGGATGGCTTGATCCCGGGCGTGCGCCAGTTCGGTGTTCTTGGCTTCGAGGTCCGTGGCGGCGTGCGTCAGCATTTCCTCGGCCCACTTGCGCTCCGAGACATCGTGGAACTGCCAGAACCGCCCCTGGAAGTCCGAGCCCACGGTGATGGGAACGAAGTCCATCGATAGCACGCGGCCGTTGCGAAGGGGCCATTCCACGCCGCTGACGGCGGATCCTGCCTCGAGGATGGCTCGGATCTGGTCGGCGGCTGAGGCGTCCTGCGCCTGCTCCAGGCACATCTCGAACATCTCGGCGGCGTCGTTGCCCGATAGCATGTGCGCGGGCACGGGGATACCGAATTGCGCGCAGAACGTCTCGTTGATCAGCGCGATCTCGCGGTCCTGCGTCTCCACCAGGATGCCGGCCTGCATGTTCTCGATCAGCGCGCGCAGGCGCGAGGTGATGGTCGTCAGCACGGCCTCGGATCGCTTGCGCGCCGTGATGTCGTCCAGCGTGCCCGAGACGCCGATGATCAACCCGTCGGGCCCTGCGGTGATGCGGTTGTAGACCTCCATCCAGATCGGCGCGCCCGAGCGGGTGAGGAAGCGGAATTCGCCCCGGACCGTGTCCTCGCCCGTCTCCAGCGCGTAGGTCAGCACATTCAGGTAGCGCCCCTTGTCATCGGGGTGCATGTGATCCAGGAAGGGCCGCTTCAGGCTTTCCTCGGTGGTGAAGCCGGTGAGGGTGGTCCAGGCGGGGCTCAGGAAGGACCAGCAACCTTCCCGGTCGATCTGGAAGACGACCTCTTTCAGGTGGGCCACCAGGGATTGATAGCGGACGCACTCGAGTTGCGCGGCATCCCGTTCATCCAGGGCGCATCCGATGTCTGCCAGGAACCCATCCCAGGCCGGTCCCGACGGCAGCTCAAGCCCGGCCTGGGCCAAAGCCGATGACAGCCGGGAGAGGGATGGTTCCATTCGAGAGTGGGGCATGGCGGGTCCAGTCCCAATCCTATCGGCGTCCACCGGCCTTCGCTCCTTGGAAGGATGGCGATGGAAATTTTTCTTGTTTTTTTCGCCTTTTGATTCATGCTGATGGCCTCACGTCGCACGAGGAGTCCCCATGGCCGCCGCCAATGCCACCGAACAAGACGATCGCCTGAAAGTGTTGAACCGGACCCTGGCGGACATTGAACGCGCCTTTGGCAAGGGCGCCATCATGAAGCTGGGCGATCATCAGAACGCCGAGGGCCTGGAAGTCATCTCCACGGGCTCCATCGCGCTGGATGCTGCCCTGGGCGTGGGTGGCGTTCCGAAGGGCCGCATCGTGGAAGTCTACGGTCCCGAAGCCAGCGGCAAGACCACCCTGGCCCTGCACATGGTGGCCCAGGCCCAGAAGAAAGGCGGACTTGCCGCCTACATCGACGCGGAGCACGCGCTGGACCCCGAATACGCCCGCAAGCTGGGCGTGGATATCGACAACCTTTTCATCAGCCAGCCCGATAGCGGCGAGCAGGCCCTGGAAATCTGCGACCAGCTGGTGCGCAGCGGCGCCCTGGACATCATCGTGATCGATTCTGTCGCCGCCCTGGTGCCCAAGGCCGAGATCGACGGTGAGATGGGCGATGCCCACGTGGGTCTGCAGGCCCGTCTCATGAGCCAGGCCCTGCGCAAGATGACCGCGACCATCAGCCGCACCAATAGCTGCGTCGTATTCATCAACCAGATCCGCATGAAGATTGGCGTGATGTTCGGCAATCCCGAGACCACCACCGGCGGAAACGCCCTGAAGTTCTACGCCTCCGTGCGCCTCGACGTTCGCAGCATCCAGAGCATCAAGGGCAACACCGGTGATCCCCTGGTCGCCGCCAAGGACGAAGACTCCAGCGTCGTCGGGAAGAAGACCAAGGTGAAGGTCGTCAAGAACAAGGTGGCCCCGCCCCTCAAGGTCGCAACCTTCGACATCATGTATGGCGAAGGCATCAGCCACACCAGCGAACTGGTGGAACTTGGCACCCAGCTGGAGATCATCCAGAAGAGCGGTTCCTGGTACTCCTACAAGGACAGCCGCCTGGGACAGGGCGCCGACAACGTGAAGATCCTTTTGAAGGACAACCCGGAACTGGCGGATGAAATCGAACTGAAGATCCGGGAGAAGCTGGGCCTGAAGATCAGCGAGGCCTGATTCCACGAGGCGCGCCCTCGGGAAACAGCCAGCTGGCGATCCAGCCGGAACAGCGCGGGGACGCGGGATGAACCAGGGTGAGAGCTGGCCATCCCGAGGGGCATCCTTGTCGCTGTTTCCGGTTGGACGATTGCTATGGGTTCAGGCCTGGGCTGAGAAGGCGCGTTCCGCCCAGGGTTCCAGGCCTTCGATGACATCGCGCACGCCGGGGCCAAAGCGCGCATTGCTGACCCAGTCCAGCCCGGCCGGCAGGCCTCCCAGGGCGCGGCGCAGCCGATCCCGGTGCCCCAACTCCGCCCGGGGGATCGCGTTGGGGCTGGTCTCCTCGCGCGCCTGGAAGGGATCAGCGAGATTGGGTACCCAGCGCCGCAGCTGCCGGAGGGTCCAGGCCCAATCCTTCTCGATATCGGGGTGCGGATCCTTCCAGAGGGCGGAATCCCCGATGAAGCTGCGCAGCTGCATCACGCCTGCGGGGGCGCATTGCTTGTCGATCCACGAGGGCACCAGGCTTCCGAGATACGGCTTGCCTTCGTCGGGATGGATCAGGAAACCAAAGCCATCGGAAAACGGCGCCAAGGCGGGGTGGCGGCTGTGCCACAGCTTCACGCTGGTGTATGGGATCGCAGCCAGGGCTTCGGCGCTCAGAGGTGCCAGGGGGCTGAGCAGGGCCGCGGCTTCGTACGCCGGTAGGGCCATCACCACGCGATCGAATTTCGCCGTGTGCTGCCCGGCGGATACGCGCCAACGGCCGTTCTGGGTGCGCTCGATGGCCTGGGCGCGCAGGCCGGTGCGCACATTGGGCAACTGTTCCGAGAGTCTGCGCGGCAGGCTGCCCATGCCGCCCTCGGGCACCATCAAGTGGCTCAGTCCGCTCTTCCGTACGCCATTGAAAAGGCTCCCGTGGGCTTCCCACTGGCGCAGGCGGGGGATGGCGTCCACGCTCAGCAGCTTGGGGGGCGCCGCCAGGATGCCCGCGACCATGGCGGGCAGGAGTTCGTCCGCCATGCCACGGCCTGCGCGACGCGCGATGAACGCGTGCAGCCCCTCCTCGGGTTCCTGGGCGCCTATGGCCTGGAAGGGTTCCAGCATCATCCGGGCCTTGGTCCTCCAGGACATGAGCGAGGACGCGAGCAGCTTCACGGGGTGGCTGGGCACGGGGATCAGCCGATTTTCCTTGCCCACCCACCGGGCGCCGCGGCCGGGACAATCCAGCCTCAGATCCAGCGTCCTGAACAGGCGCTCCGCGGGTGATCCGGGGCTGACCAGGATGCCCTGGGGGCCGCGCTCCAGGTGCCCTTCCAGGCCTTCCTCCGAAGGCCATGGCAGTGTCTGCACCCAGCCGCCCAACTGGGGCGCGGCCTCCCAAACCTCCGTGTTCTGGCCGCGGCGATGCAAGTGCCAGGCGGCCAGCAGACCGGAAACCCCACCCCCAAGCACCAGCGTATCCATGGACGCCCCCTGTTCATTCCCAGGCTATCCCAGGTGGCGGCCGGGTGGGATTTCCCATCGGGCGGGTGCAGGCTCTTGTAACCTGGAGCCATGGCCATGCTTCCCCAGAAACGCGTGCGCAAGCCCTGGATGCCGTGGGTGAAGGTCGCCCTCGTCGGCGGACTGGTCTTCGCCGCAGGCTGGGGTGCCATGGAGGTCGGACAACGCTACCTGGGGCTCCAAAAACTGGTCATCGAACAGATCAATATCAGCGGGTGCCAGGGGGACCGGCACAGCGAGATCCAGCGCATCGCCAACCAGGTGGCCCTGGGCAAGCCGCTGTTCTGGTTCGACGCCGAGCGCCTGCGGCAGGCGGTGGAACGCCAGCGCTGGGTCAAGGGCTTGCTGATCCGCCGCGATCCGCCGGATCGCCTGAGCCTTGTGGTCGAGGAGCGCAAGCCGCTCTTGTGGCTGGCGCGGCCCGAGGGGGTGTTCCTGCTGTCGGATGACGGGATCCTGCTGGATCGCGTCAGCGCGGCGAACCTGTCGCCGATTCCTGTGGTGGCCGACGCGCAAAGCCAGGAGGACGCGACGCTGGTCAACCTCATCCGCGCCGCGACGGCGCTGCGCGAGCATCAGCGGGCATTCTACGAACGCCTCGCCGAGTTGCGCTGGAGCGATCGCGGTCCCGTGGCCTACCTCGAAGACCTGCCCGCGCCTATTTACCTGAGCCGCCTGGACCCGACCAAGAACATCCCGAATTTCCAGATGCTGTATCTCAATGTCCTATCGCAGCGCCCGGACAAGAACCAGCTGCGCTATATCGATCTGCGCTGGGACGACGAAGCGGTCGTGGGTGAGCCGCAAGAAGATTCAGCGCCGATGGGGAAGGATGGATCGGCCGATGAATAGTCGCTGGGCTCCGTGATCCCCGCGCGGGCTTGATCTGGCCGAGGTCTTCCGTGATCTTCAACCCAGGACATCCTGGTATCATCTGCAATTAAGGAACTGGATACACACATGGTTCAACCCGCCGTTCTACTCGGTCTGGATCTCGGAGCAAGCAAAGTCGTAGCTGTCGTCGCCGTGCAGGACGAGAACGGCGTCCTGAACGTTACGGGAGCCAGCCTCGCCAGTTCAGAGGGCGGGATTCGCCAGGGCGAGATCACCGACATCAATCTGACGGTCTCGGCCATCAATCGCGCGGTGGAAGAAGCCATGCGCACGGCGGGCCAGACGCACGTGGATGGCATTCGCGTATCCGTGGACGGCAACCAGTTCAAGGGCGAGAACCTGCGCGATTCCATTACCATCGCGTCGGCGGACCGCGTCATCACGACGGCGGATCGCGACCGCGTGATGGAGCAGGCCACCAACGGCTGCAAGCTGGCCAAGGAAGAAACCGTCCTGCACCGCATCCCCCAGATGTTCCATATCAAGGGCCAGCGGGAGATCCGCAATCCCGTGAACATGGTGGGCGAGACGCTGGAGGCCGAAGTTCGCATCATCGTGGCGCCGGGATCGGTGCTGGAAAACATCAATCGGGCCCTGCAACTGGCCAGCCTTCAGGGCGCGACCCTGATGTATTCGCCGCTGGCTTCCGCCGAGGCGGTGCTGACGCGCGAGGACGCAGAAAACGGCGCCGTGGTCGTGGATATCGGTGATCAGCTCACCCATCTGGGCGTCTTCCTGCGCGGCTCCCTGTTCCATTCCGCCGTGATTCCCATCGGCGGCATGCACTTCACGAAGGATCTGGAGATCACGAAGCACCTGGGCGGTATCAGTGCCGCCGAGCGGATCAAGCGCGTCTACGGCACGGCGCTTCCCATGCAGGTGGACGCCGTTGAGATGATCGAACTGGAGGAAGAGGGCCGTCAGGTCTCTCGCCGTGAGCTGGCCGAGGTGTTGCATGCGCGCGCCATTGAACTGCTGAACATGGTGCTTGTGGAGATCGGCCGCAGCGGTCTGGTCCACGAGATCCACGGAGGCGTGCATATGGTCGGCGGCGGCGCGCTGCTGCCACATCTGCCCGTGCTCGCGCAGAACATCCTGGGACGTCCCCGCGTCGTGTTGGGCCGCGTTTCAGGCATCCAGGGGCTGCCGCAAGTGGTGGCCAACCCGCTTTACACCAATGCGCTCGGCGCGGTGAAGGCCCTCGCCCGCAACATCGGCGGCGGTACCAAGCCCGCGCGCAGTGGAAGTTTCCTCGACAAGCTCAAGAACCTGCTTTAGGCCCTGCGGAGTACCCATGCAAGAAATTCCGTTCCTCCCCAGCCCCGTCCATCTTCCCGGCGCCAGCATCAAGGTCGTCGGAGCCGGCGGCGCTGGCTGCAACGCCCTGGACCGCATGGCCCAGAGCGGGGCGAGCGGCGTCCAACTCATCGCCATGAATACCGATCAGCAGAGCCTTTCCCAAAGCCAGGCGCATGTGAAGATCCCCCTGGGGCCCATGAGCATGCGCGGTCTGGGTGCGGGCGGGAACGCCGATCGTGGAGCCGTGGCCGCAGAGGAGAGCCGCGAGGAGATCCTGGCCGCCCTGCAGGGTGCGGATATGGTCTTCATCACCGCCGGCATGGGCGGTGGCACCGGCACGGGCGCCGCTCCCGTCATCGCCAGCTGCGCGCGCGAACTGGGTGCGCTGACCGTCGCGGTGGTGCTGACGCCCTTCCGCTACGAAGGCCCCGGCAAGAACGCCAAGGCCCTGCAGGGGCTGGAGAACCTGCGCAGCACCGCAGACACGGTGATCGTCGTCTCAAACCAGAAGCTGCTCTCCATGTGCGATCGCAACGTCAAGACGAAGGAAGCCTTCCGCGTGGCGGATGGCGTCCTGATCCAGGGCGTTCGCGGCATCACGGACCTGATCCTGCGCCCCGGCACCATCAACGGCGATTTCGCCGATGTGGAGGCGGTGCTGCGCAACGGCGGCGAAGCCTTGATCGGCACGGGCCAGGGCCGCGGCGACGAGGCCATCCTGGACGCCGTGCAGCGCGCCCTGGACTGCCCCCTGCTGGAACAGAGCCTCGATGGCGTCGCCACCAAGGTCATCGTCTCCATCATGGCCAACTGGGATCGCATCGAACTCAGCGCGCTCGAGACCGCCATGAACTTCCTGAGCGACCATTACCGAGGCCTCGCAGATATCAAGCCCTGCCAGGTGGATGCGCCGGAACTGGAAGACCGCGTGCTGGTCACCGTGCTGGCTTCCGGCTTCGAAGGACCGGAGAGCCAGAATGCGGAAGTGGCCCCGGAATTCGAGTTCCAGGCCATGGCGGAACGCCCCGACCACGGGGAACGGCCCATGCCTGCGGCGGTATCCGCGTCCTCCTCGCAGGAGTTCCGGGTGGATACGCGATCCGAGGTGCGCATGGATACGGGGCGGATCTACGGCGAGGTTCCGTCGTCGCTGAACGATCCCGCGCCCCACACGCTGACGCCGACGCGGCTGCTTCCGCAGGCGCCGACCCCCAGCGGCGAGCTGATGGGCGGCGCGGATGATCTGCACGTCCCCGCCATCATCCGCATGAGCATGAAGGACGGCCGCCTGCCGCTGGAATAGCCTGGGATGGGTCTACGGCTACGGGGCCATCCGCCCCTGCTTCCATTCACCAGGGTAATTGTGGGCGGATAGCGCGATGAGTTCTCGGCGGTTTTGAATGCCGACGTACCACGGCTTGGCTTCTGGCAAACAGCCTGTCTCCTGAAAGGCCCGGTCCAGATTCGCGATGCGGATGGAGAATTGGGGGTGCGTCGCAAAGACATCCTCCAGGCCATCCATGACGCCAAACTGGACTTCCTCGCCGAGGTGACGCGGCACGGGGCGTTGGCCTTCGTATTTCGATTGCATTCGAAGGAACAATGTTTGCCCGGCCTGGGGATGGTAGCCCACGCTGGCCGCGATCTGCATGCCCCAGCGATCCGCTTCGGCCTCCTGGTCGTCCTGGTAGCCCTGCAGCATCAGGCGGGTACCCAGCGAAGCCATCGCCTCCAATTCTTTGCCTCCAATGCGTTTGGCTTGGATCCGATATTGGTAGCGTTCGATGCAATGCCTCAGATCAACGTGCGCCATCTCGTGACCGATCACGAGATGGCGCACGTTGATCTGAGGCATTGCATCGAACGCTACCAATATCGGATCAACGTGCGCCA
>Ga0116170_10004428_pt1 | contig 12838 bp, 12 predicted proteins | sample AD_JPNHW1_MetaG_FD_89797 | JGI IMG/M metagenome (GOLD analysis project Ga0116170, IMG submission 89797) | Active sludge microbial communities of municipal wastewater-treating anaerobic digesters from Japan - AD_JPNHW1_MetaG | ecosystem: Engineered > Bioreactor > Anaerobic > Digestate | place... | reverse complement strand
CGAGTCGTGGTTGTTCGTACACCAACTCCTCTTCAAAGACCGCGCCGCCGGTTATGCCTCCCTGAACCGTTTCTTCGACGCACGTCTGCACGGAGCCGACCAACTCGCCGCATTCCAGTCCGCGTTCGGCAAAGACACCACCGCCGCCGACGCGGAACTGAAACGCTACTTCAGCCGCGGAGGGTTCGGCCTGACCAAGCTCCCGTTCCCGCCCGAGGCCAAGGTCGCCAGCCCATTCGCTCCGGCCACACCGCAGACTGTGGAGCTCGCCCTCGCCCGGCTCGCCATCGGAGCCGACAACATCGAGCTCGCCCGCACCCACATCGACAAGGCACTTGCCATCGATCCCGCCCCACCGGCCGTCCATGAACTCCTCGCGATGCTCGAAAGCAGCCGAAGAAACCTCGAGGCTGCCGCCACAGCAGCCGCCACCGCACTCAACCACGGCTCAAAAGACGCGTGGATGCACATGATCGTCGCCCAGAACCTCTGGAAACAGCAATCCGACCGCGGCACGCTCACCTCCGCGGCACGCGAGATCGCCGATCACTACGCCAAGGCGCTCGAACTCCAGCCGAACCTTCGCAACGCCTATTCCAATTACGCGCGCATCGCCCAATCGCTGCCGTCCGTCACCCAGGCCGACGCAAGTCTGCTCTCCGCGGGCTTCAAGATCTACCCCGATGCCGCCGACCTGCTCCTCGGCATCGCTGTCGTGCTCCATAAAGGCAACAACGACGCACAAGCGGCCCAACTGCTCGGCCTCGCCCTCTCCCGCAGCTCCGACCTCTCACAAGAGGACATCTCATACGCCGAGCGGCTCCGCTCCGAGTGGAGGATCGAACCGCTCGCGCGCAAGATCGAGGAACTCTCCAAGAACAAGCTCTACGCCGAAGCCCTCGCCGAATGCGAAAAGCTCCTCCAGGAACCCATGCAGATGAACCAGCAACGCCTGTGGGAACGCCGCCGCAACGATCTCCGCTTCCAAGTCGCCCTCGACGAGATCCAACGATCCGAGAACTCCGGCAATCTGGAGGAAGCCATCCGCCAACTGGAAGCCCTCATCGCCCGCTCCGATCTCGCACAAGGTCAGCTCTCCTTCGCCCGTCGCCAACTGGAACGTATCCGCAAGCGTCTGCCGACGGCGGAAGCTACCCCATGAGATTCGAACACACCGCCCTCAACGTCCCCACCTCGTCGCCGCTGGTGTAACCCGCCTCACCGAGGAGACGCTGCCCGACGGCTCCGTGCTCGCCATGCTCCGCGGCCCCTGGGGCGTCGCCCTCCAGCGCTGCCAGCGCGACACCGTTCTCGGGACGCGCGCCGCCACCACGGTCTGACTGTGCCGGTGGCGCGACCTCGGTCGCGCCACACGCAGGGGAATCGTCGCCTCAAGCCGCAGCAGCAACCGGCTGCGGCTGGGCGGCGGCGGTGCCGTTGCGGAATTGTTCCATGCGGCTCAGGTGCGGCGGCAAGGGGATCAGGCCGACGTTCTCAACCTCGGTCGAGGCAGGCAGTTCCTGGAACGAAAGGACCGTGAGCCGTGGCAGCGACGACTCGAAGAACCGCTTGATCGCCAGGCGAGTCTCGGCGCCGACGACGAGCACGGGCGGCAGGCCCTGCTGCGTCATCTCCGCGGTGCGGCGGTTGAGCTCCTCCAAGAGGTGCTGCGCGGTGCCGGGGTCGAGCGCGAGTCCGGTCTCCGTGGGCGTGCGCTGGACACGGCCGGAGAGCCACTGCTCCAAACGCGGATCGAGCGTGAGCGCCTTCACCTTGCCCGGCTCCGCCTCGAACTCGGACACGAAATAGAGGCCGAGGCGGCGGCGAACGAGTTCGGAAAGCTCGTCGGCGTTCTTGGTCACGGGGGCGTAGTCGGCGATGCCCTCGAGGATGACCGGGAGGTTGAGGATGTTGACACCTTCGCGCAGGAGGTTCTGGAGCACACGCTGGATCAAGCCGAGGTTGGCCAGATCGGGGATGAGCTCGGTGACGAGCGCCGGGTGTTTCTCCTTCACGTGGTCGACGAGGTGCTGGACGTCCTGGCGGCCGAGGATGAGCCAGATGTTGTTCTTCAACGTCTCGGAGAGATGGGTGATGAGCACCGAGGCCGGATCGACGACGGTGAAGCCGTTGATCTCGGCGGTCGTCTTCTCGTCCTGCCCGATCCAACTGGCATCGAGACCGAAGACCGGTTCGCGGGTCGGCACGCCCTTCAGGCGAATGGTGCTTCCATTGACGTTCATGGCCAGCCAGCGACCGGGCATTACCTGGCCGCGGGCGATCGGCTTGCCGCGCAGGAGGAAGCGGTAGTCGTTGGCGTCGAGCTCCAGGTTGTCGCGCACGGAGATCGGCGGAACCATGACGCCTTTCTCGTGGGAAACGGAGCGGCGCAGGCCGGTGATGCGCTGGAGCAGATCGCCGCCCTTCTTGTCGTCGGCCAGCGGGAGCAGTCCATAGCCGATCTCGATGGCGAAGACGTCGAGATCGATGGCGCGGGACATCTCCTCGTCGGTGCTGCGGGCGGGGGCGCCGGCTTTGCCGGCGGTCTCGCCAGCGGCTGGAGCAGCCTTGCCGCCCTTGCCCGTGGCGGAGGCCTCCTTCGCGGAAGCCTCCTCGCTGGCCACCTGCTTGTGCAATTTCATCGCAAGATAGCCGCCGAGACCGGCGAGCCCCAGGAAAGGCACGAGAGGCATGCCGGGCAGCAGGCCGAAGACGCCGAGCATGGCGGAGGCGATGGCCATCGCACGCGGGTAACGGGTGAGCTGCTGGGTGACCTGCACGCCCAGCGTCTCGTTCTCGGCGGCGCGGGTGACGAGGATACCGGCGGCCACGGATACGAGCAGCGCGGGGATCTGGGAGACCAGGCCGTCGCCGATGGACAGAAGGGTGAACTTCTTCGCGGCATCGGCGAAGGACAGGTCCATCTGAAGCACGCCGATGGCAAAGCCGCCGATGATGTTGATGAAGGTGATGAGGATGCCGGCGATGGCGTCGCCGCGGACGAACTTGTTGGCGCCGTCCATCGAGCCATAGAAGTCGGTCTCCTTCTGGAGCTTCTTGCGGCGTTCCATCGCCTTCGCCTCGTCGATGATGCCCGCGTTGAGCTCGGCATCGATGGCCATCTGCTTGCCGGGCAGGGCGTCCAAGGTGAAGCGCGCGGCGACCTCGGCGATGCGGCCGGCGCCCTTGGTGATGACGACGAAGTTGATGATCACCAGGATCGCGAAGACGACGGTGCCGACGACGTAGTTGCCTTGGACGACGAACTTGCCGAAGGAGTCGATGATGTGGCCGGCGTAGCCGTGGACGAGGATCAGGCGCGTGGAGGTGATGTTGAGCGCGAGGCGGAACAGCGTGATGCCCAGCAGCAGCGTGGGGAAGACGGAGAACTCCGCGGGCTCCTTCACATAGGTGATGAGCAGCAGGATCAGCAGCGACAGGCCGATGCTCACGGCCAGCAGCGCATCCAGCAGGAAAGCCGGCAGCGGCAGGATCAGCATCAGCACCACGCCGAAGAGCGCGACGGTGAAGGCGAGATCGGAGCGGCGGATACCTCCGATGCTGGGAAGGGAGAGCGAACTGGCGTTGGCGGCCATGGCGGGTGGGGGAAGAGATCGGGTTTCCGGGAGTCAGACGGGGACCGGGTTCAGGAGCCGGACATCGCGGCGAGAGCGCGGCGCTGGCGCAGCTGGTGGAAGTAGTAGCGGTGGGTGCGGTAGACGAAGGCGAGGATCTCGGCCACGGCCTGATAGAGCGCCATGGGGACGGGTTCGCCCACCTCGCCGATCTTGAAGAGCATGCGGGCGACGGGCTTGTTCTCGATCATCGGCACGCCGTGCTCGGCGGCGATGGCCTTGAGGCGGCGGGCGAAGGCGCCCTCGCCCTTGGCGAGCACGACCGGCGCCTCGTCCCTGCCGCGCTCGTACTTGAGGGCGACGGCGAAGTGGGTCGGGTTGGTGACGACGACGTCGGCATTGGGCACGGCCTGGAGCATCTGCTTCTGCATGAGCCGGCGGGCGAGGCGGCGGCGCTGGCCCTTGATCATCGGATCGCCTTCCTGCTGGCGGTGCTCCTCCTTCACCTCCTGCTTGGTCATGCGCAGATCCTTCTCGGTCTTGAAATGCTGGTAGCTGTAGGTGGCGATGGCGATGACGACCATCGCGCCGCAGATCCAGGTGAGGAACAGCAGCGTGGACTGGTTGAGGAAGCGGGCGAGGTGCGCGGGCTCCATCGGCACCTGGAAGAGCGGGTCCTTCATCACACGCTTGATGGCCAGCCAAAGGGCCAAGCCGATGCCAGAGAGCTTCAGCAGATCGAACGGCAGTGTCATCAGCGACTGGACGCTGAAGATGTTCTTGAGGCCGTTGACGAAGTTCAGCTTGTCGAACTTCGGCTCGAGCACCTCGGTGGTGAGGCGAAACCGCGTCTGGAAGCCGCCGCCGAGCACGCAGGCGACAAAGCAGGCGATGAGCAGCGGCGCCATCAGCGAGAGGCCGTTGCTGATCGATTCGTCGAGCCGGGAAAGCATGATCTCGTTGCTGAGCGAGGTGCGCCCGAGATTCTGGAAACTGTAGGCGGCATAATCCCGCAGGGAGCGCGCAATCGATGGTGCCGAGAAGAGCATGACGACCAGCGCCGCGACAAGCGAGGCCGCCACCTGGATGTCCGGGCTGCGGGCGAACTGCCCGCGCTTGAACGCCTCGTCGCGCCGCCTGTCGGTCGCGGGTTCGGTTTTCTGGTCTTTGTCCTCGTCGGCCATGGCTGTGGGGGGCGGGGCTTACGGCCGCGGGAGATAGACGAGCATGTCGCTGGGCAGCCGTTCGAAGGCCGCCAGCAGGTAGCGGGCGATGAGCACGCCGGCACCACCGAGCAACGCCAGACCGGCGAGCGAACGGGCTCCCATGCTCAGGATGAAGACGTTGACCTTCGAGACCGTGCGGCCGAGCAGGCCGAAGGCCAAGGTCAGAAGGTAGTTGAGTGCGATGAACGGCGCCGCCAACTGCACGCCGACACTGAACGTCTTCGCGGTGATCACGATGAGCTGGTCGGCCGCCGCGGAGTTGAGCCCGGCCAGGCCCGGCGGGGCGAACGTGAAGCTGCGGGCGAAGGCCCCGATCGCCAGCAGGTGCGCGCCCACGGCGAAGTACAGGACGACGGCAAAGCGGTGCATGAGCGAGGCGAAGGGCTCGTTCGAGGCCGTGGGCGCCTCGATGCCCGGCGTGGCCGTGAGCCCAACTTCCGTGGCGATGACACGGCCGGCCATCTCCGTCGCGTAGAACGCCATCCGCCCCACGAAGCCCATCAGCAACCCCACCAGCACCTCGCCGCCGATCGCGGCCAGCAGCGCAAGGAGCGTTGTCGGGATCTGGGCCGGTATCGGGACAACGGGAGCAAGCAGCATCGCCACCGTCAGGCCCAGCGCCAGCCGCATCGTCACCGGCATCGGCTGTCCAGTGAGCCCGGGCAGGAGCATCAGGAACGATGTCGCTCGGATCGAGATCAGCAGCCAGGCGATGAGCATTGCGACAGGCATGATTTCGGGTGGCGGAAGCCGGCGCCTAGTGCGCCATGTCCGCCATGCGGGCGATGCAGGTGATCGTGAATTCGGTGAGCGTGCGCACCACCCAGGGGGACAGGAACAGGAACACGCCCACGGTGACGAGCAGCTTGGGGATGAAGACCAGCGTCTGTTCCTGAAGGCTGGTGACCGACTGGATCAGGCTGATGACCAACCCGGTGATCAGCGCGGCCGCCAGGAAGGGCGCCACCAGGATGAGCGCCTTGAACATGGTGAGCTTGAACAGCTCGATCGCGAGGTCGGGGTTCATACGGAGAAGCTCTGCACGAGCGAGCGCACGACCAGCTCCCACCCGTCGACGAGCACGAACAGGAGCAGTTTGAAGGGCAACGCCACGATGGTGGGCGGCATCATCATCATGCCCAGCGCCATCAGGACGGTGGATACCAGGAAATCGACGACGACGAACGGCAGGAAGATCAGGAATCCCATCTGGAACGCCGTCTGGAGCTCGCTCAGCACGAAGGCGGGGATGACGATGCGCATCGGCAGCTGCTTGACCGGCGTGGGCCCGTAGCCGCCGAGCTCGAGGAAGAACTCGATGTCGCGGGTGCGCGTCTGCCGCAGCATGAACTCCTTCAGCGGCGCCTGCGCTCGCTCGAACGCCTCCATCGATTTGATCTGCCCGTCGAAGTACGGCTTGAGCGCGTCGTCGTGGATGCGGTCCACGACCGGCGTCATGATGAAGAACGTGAGAAACAGCGACAGGCCGATGATGATCTGGTTGGACGGCGCCGAGGTCACGCCGATGGCCTGCCGCACGAAACCGAGCACGATCACGATGCGAGTGAAGCTCGTCATCAGCATGATGATCGAGGGCGCGAGCGTGAGCAGCGTCATCAGGATGACGATCTGCACGGTCACGCTCACATCGCCGATGCCGCCCGTTCCGCCGGAGAGATCGATGCTAAGCTTCAACGGCTGAGCCGTGCTTTGCGCGGCAGACGCCGCGGTCGCGAGAAGCAACGGGATCAACAATCCCGAAACTCGGCGCAGCCATCGACGGGGTTTGGGCGTGGAGGACATCGGAGGCAAGTTAGCAATGCCGATGCCAAGCCCGGCGGTGGCACTGTTAACCGTTGATATCCAGCGGCTCGTGCCCACATCGGAAACTGATCCCAGCGTGGGCGTCTTCCCGCGCCGCCTCGGCGGCAAGATGTGCCCGGCCTCTGCCCTGGCTGGCTTCGCCGCAGCCGCTCCTCGGCCTCGAGTTGGATCGGCGAGAGTCGGCAGCCTCCACGCCCAACACACACCCAGCCCTGGTCCTTTCTAGTCCGGGCAAACGCGGGGCGCGGCGCGGGCGGCATTGCCGTAGCTCAATCGCCGAACATCTGATCGACACGAGCGAGAAGCTGCTCGGGCGTGAACGGCTTGGGCAGCAGATTCACGCCCGGTCCAACAACATCGGAGGCATAGCCGGAGACAAACAGGACCTTGAGCTGCGGATGCGTTCGGCGAAGCCGCTCATGCAACTCCAGACCGCTCATCCCCGGCATCACAACATCGGTGACCAGCAGATCGACCGGCGTGCCCTGCGCACTGGCCAACGCCAATGCCTCGTCGCCACAGCCTGCAAGCAGGACCCGGTATCCGGACCGGCCAAGAACCTTCGCGACCAGGAGCCGCACCTGCTCCTGGTCCTCGGCCACAAGAACCGTGCCGTTTCGCGAGGGGGCCTCGACCGGCGCAACCGGCTTGGCGGCCAAGACCGGGACCGAATCGGGATCGAGGCGCGGGAAGTACAGTTCGAAGCTCGTGCCCCGCCCCGGCTCGCTCTCGACCAGCATGTTTCCGCCGTGCTGTTGCACGATGCCGTAAGCCGAAGGAAGCCCAAGCCCGGTCCCCTTCCCCATCCCCTTGGTCGTGAAGAACGGCTCGAAGATCCGGGCCTGAGTCGCAGCATCCATCCCGATTCCCGTATCGGTCACCCGGAGCAGCACATGCGGCCCAGCCGGCAGGCCCGACTTGACGCATCCCTGGGGATAATCCGCGGTGGCAATTGTGAGCGCCCCGCCACGGGGCATGGCGTCCTGCGCGTTGACGACTAGATTCATGACCGCCTGCTCGATCTGTCCAATGTCGCCGGAGATGCACACGGGCGCGGGCGAGAGCTTGAGCCGCAGATCGATGTCCTCGCGCAGGACGCGCCGAAGCATGCGCTCGAAACCACGGATCATGCCGTTCATGTCGAGCGTCCGCAGCTCGAAGGTCTGCCGCCGGGCGAAGGCGAGCAGCTGCCGCACCAGATCCCGCGCCCGCTCGGCGGAACGCACGATCTCCCCCAGATCCACACTGCGTTCGTCGCCGGCCGGGAGGTCGTCGCGCAACATGATCGCATAGCTGAGGATGGGGGTGAGCATGTTGTTGAAGTCGTGCGCCACGCCGCCGGCCAGCCGCCCGATCGACTCGAGGCGCTGCAACTGCGCCACCTCCGTCTCGAGACGGCGACGCTCCGCTTCGGCCCGCTTCCGCTCCGTGATGTCGCGCACGACACCGACGCCAACCTCGCGACCGGCCCAGAACGCCGGGTGCAGCGCCACTTCAACGTCGAATTCTCCTCCATCGAGCGGACGCCGGCAGCGCCATTCGAAGAGCAGGTCCTTCCCTCCGTTCCTGAGTTCGGCGAGGATCGTGGGGAGGCGTTCGAGCTGCTCGCCCGGAGCCGAATAGTCGGCGATCGTGAATTCCAGCGCGCGCTCCCGTGGGACGCGGTAGAGCGCGAGCATCGGGTCGTTCACCTCCTCGATCCGCCCCTCGTAGTCGTGGATGAAGATCGCGTCGTGCGTGCTGTTGAAGACGGTCCGCAGCTTCTCCGCGGTGTCCTTCAGCTCGGCGAGGCGGCGCTGGAGTTCGGGATAATAGCTTTTCCGCGACGACTGTTCGCCCAGCCCGATGATGCTCGCGCGCCACTGCGTCCACTGGGCGTTCTCGGGCCCGTTGTCGTTGCCGGCGCTCATCGGTTATCAGAGGGCTTCGCCGAGGATCGTCTCCAGATCGCCGACGGAGGGGCGGCGGGGATTGGTGGCGTTGCACGGGTCGTTGATCGCCTTGCGGGCGAGGATGGGGATGTCCTTCTCGGCCAGACCTCGGGCACGCAGACCGTCGGCGATGCCGAGGGAGCGGCGCAGCTCCAGCAGATGGTCGCACAACCGCCGGCGCGCCTCCGGCTCCGCCAGCCCGCCGAAATCCAGCCCGAGCGACTCGCCGAGACGCCGGTACCGCTCGGGCACGCTCGCGAAGTTGTAGTCGACCACGTGCGGGAGCAGGAGCGCGTTGCATTCGCCGTGCGGCAGATCGAGGTAGCCGCCAAGGCTGTGCGCCAGCGCGTGGACACAGCCGAGGCTGGCGTTGGAAAAGGCGAGGCCGGCCTCGAGGCTGGCGAGCATCACGCCGCCTCGCGCCTCCAGATTCTCCGCATCCGCCACAGCCACGGCGAGGTGGGTGCGCAGCAGCCGCAGCGCCTGCATCGCATGGACATCGGTCAACTGGCTGGAGGCGTTGGACACGATGGCCTCGACCGCATGGACCAGCGCGTCCATCCCGGTGGCGGCGATCGTGGCTGCGTTGAGCGAGGAGAGCGTCACGGGGTCGATCAGCGAGGCATCCGGCACCAGCGCCTTGCTGACGATGGCGATCTTCACACGCGCCGCCGTGTTGTTGATGATGGCGAACTGGGAGACATCGGCCGAGGAGCCGCACGTGGTAGGGATGCACAGCAGCGGCGGCATGGGCACGGGCACACGATCGATGCCCTCGTAGTCGAGGATGTTGCCGCCGTTGCTCGCCACGATGCCGATTCCCTTGGCCGCATCCATCGCACTGCCCCCGCCAACGGCGACGATGAAGTCGCAATCGCCCCGGCGGAAGGCCTCCACACCAGCCATCACCTCGAAGTCGCGCGGGTTCGGCGAAACCCCGGCGAACTGCGCCACCTCGATGTGCTCGTCGCGGAGACTAGCAACCGCCTCCTCGGACCAGCCGGCGCGCAACACGCCCGGATCGGTGACAAGCAGCACGCGCGCCGCACCGAGGTTGCGCGCGTAGCGGCCGACAAGTTTCCGAGCGTCGATGCCGAAGACGAATTCCGGAGCAACGAACTTCCGCAATTCCCAGGTGGTCGGAGGGGGCATGGCTCGTGTGGGTGGGCCGCGAAGGTTGCCCGAAACGATCCCCTGTCAATCCGCCCGCCCAGTACAGCGGGGCCGGGGCGCGGCCACCCGCTCAATCCACATCGACCGCTCGGCCGCCCTCTCGTTTATCGTAGCTGCGGAAGGCGAACATCGTCTCGCTGTCGAGTATCCCCTCGGTCTTGAGGAGCTGGTCGGTGATCACACACTCGATTTTGTCGAGCTGGGCGCAGCGGATCATGACGAGCAGATCGTAGCGACCGGAGACCGAGTAGACCTCCGAGATGTCGGGCATCTCGAGGATGCGTTCGGCAATCCCGGTGACGCGCTGGTGGTCGGTCTTGAGGAGAACAATGGCGGTAGGCATGGCAGGGAGTATGGGAGATCGCCGGCGCTCGGCGATAGCGGAGACTCGGGATGCATCGCAAAGCGACAGGCCGCAGGGCGGCTAGGTGCCTGCAACCGTGATCCTGCGCACCTGCCGTGGCCGGAGACGCACCGGCACGGAGGCCGGCGCACGCGGGGAATTCAACCCGGCCCCAGCGGCGTCTCGCGGCGAGCGGGCTCGGTGGAGGCCGGGGCGGCGGGACCGTCGTCGAGACGGCAAAGAAAGTCGATACGGCCGGGGCAGACGGACAGGAGAAGCTTGCGTTCGCCGTAGGCGGCGACGGCAAGGAACTGCTTGTTGCCGAGCGCCCGCGTCTCCTCGATGGCGAGGCGCTGGTGGGCAGCCGCTCCGGCACGCGACCCGAGCTGGCCGCGCTTGAGCAGCCAGAAGCCGGCGCCGCCGAGCACGGCAATCACGCCGAGCATGCCCCACATTGGAAACGAGTTGTCGCTGGCACGAAGCTTGTGGGACTCGGGCGAGTTGCGCGGGTAGACGACGCCATCGTCCCCGAGCGAGGCGGGCGTGGAATCCGCGGCGCGCACGACGGCCGCGGGCAGCACGAGCGAGGCGGCAAGCACCAGGGGCAGCAGATAGCGGTGAAGCACCATGGCAAGAAGGCGGCTCAATGGGCGGTGCCCACGAGCTCGGTGATCTTGATGCCGAAGTTGTCCTCGACCACGACGACCTCGCCATAGGCGATAAGCTTGTCGTTGACGTAGAGGCCGACGGGGTCGTTGGCCAGCTGGTTGAGCTGGATGACCGAGCCGGGCTGGAGCTCCATGACTTCGCGCATCGGCAGCTGGCTGCTGCCGAGCTGGACGGTGATCTTCACCTTAACGTCGAGAAGGATGTCGAGATTCCTGTCTTCCATGGGGAAAGGGGTCAGCGTTTCTTGGGTGTTTCCTGGGCTTCGATACGGCCGGTGAGCTCGACGGCGACCTTGCCGTCCTCCTGGCCGGCGCGGCCGACGAACTTGGGCGTGCCCGCCAGTGTGACGCGGGTCTTCTCGATGATGTCGCGCGGGAGCTGGACAACATCGCCCACGCGCAACAGCGAGATCTCGCGGGCGGTGAGCTCGAAGGCGTCCCACTCGGCGCGGACGGGGACGGTGATGCCGTCGTACGAGGCGAGCCAGGCGGCCTTCTTCTCGATCTGGGAGATCTCGGTCTCCTTCTGCCGGCGAGCCTGCATCTTCTTCACAACCGGCTCGATCGTGTAGTACGGCACGCCGATCTGGATCTGCTCGGAGCAGTCGCCCAGCGCGGCCTCGAGGGCGAGCACGAGCACGATGGCGTTCTTGGGGGAAGTCTGGAGAAACCGGCCGCTGTTCTCATGGCCGATGATGAGGGGGCGAAGCTCCTGCTCGGCGCGCCACTGGTTGCACCATTCCTCGAGGAGGATCATCAGGACGTCCTCTATGAGGGCGATCTCGATCTCGGTGAGGTAGCGCTCGGCCTTGATGGAGTGGCCGCGGCCGCCGAGCATGCGATCGGCGATGGTGAGGGCGAGGCGGGGGTTGACGTCGATGATGCCCACGCCGAGGAGCGGCTCGGCCTTGAAGAGCGAGATGTGCGTGGGGCTGGGGAGGCTCTCGGTGAACTTCTCGTAGGTGAGCGTCGTAAGCCGGGCCATCTTCAGCGAGAACTCCATGCGCAGGAACAGGGAGAGGCGCGCGGAGAGGTAGCGGATGAAGTCCCCGTGGAGCATGCGTAGCCGGCGCAGCTCGACCTCGGTGAGGAAGACGGGGTTGCGAAAATCGTACGCATCGATCTTCAGGCCCTCGAGCGACTCGAACTGAGTGCCGTCGCACCGGAACACCTTGAACTCCGGCGCCTTCAGGGTGTCGGCGAGCAGCTTGTCGATCTCGGACTGATCGAGAATCTCGGAGGGCTTTTTTTGGTCGTCGGCCACGGTGGGGAGGGGATGACGGTTAAGGAGGCAGGCGGCGCCGAAACGCGGCCGCGTCTATTGCACAACGAACTCGGAGAAGTAGATCTGTTCGACGACGCGCACCCCGATCACCTCGTTGTACGCGGCGATCAAGCGGGCACGGATGAGGTTCCGGGAGCCGACCTCCTCGAGATCGGCCAGGGTGAGGGAACCGAGGGTGTTGAGGGTGGCGTCGAGCAGCTCGGGGTGGCGTTTCTCGAAGAGTTCGGCGAGGTTCTCCTTGCCGGTGATGAGGAACGACGTCTTGAGATAGCGGGTACCCATCGTGCCGGAGAGGTTCACCACGATGTTGTCGAACTGGTAGCTGCCGGGGCTATCGGCGGCGCTGTGTTCGCCTTTCTTGGCCTCGCCCTTCTTCGCCTCCGTCTTCTTGCCTTCGGACTTCTTGGGCTCGGCCTTCGGCTCGGCTTTCGGCTCGGTCGCCACAGCTTCGCCATGGCCGGCCGCAACAGCGGCGGCCGGTTGTCCCCCGCCGGCGGCGGCGAGCAACTGGCTCTTCATGCGCGGCAGCATGACGAACTCGAAGACGACCCACGAAAGCACGGGAGCCACGATCAAGGCGATGATGAGCGGGATGAATCCCGCTATGCCGCCCCCCTTTGGAGCAGCTGCGGCTTCGGCTGCCGCCGGCGCGGGCGCCGGCGCTGGTGCAGCCTCTGGCTTCTCGGTTTTCTCGGCGGCCATGGTGGGCGGGCGGGGTTACCGCTTCAAGTTGACGATGTCCTGAAGGATCTCGTCGGAGGTGGTGATCAGCTTCGAGGCGGCCTGGAAGGCGCGCTGCGTCGTGATCATGTT
>Ga0116170_10004427_pt1 | contig 12839 bp, 10 predicted proteins | sample AD_JPNHW1_MetaG_FD_89797 | JGI IMG/M metagenome (GOLD analysis project Ga0116170, IMG submission 89797) | Active sludge microbial communities of municipal wastewater-treating anaerobic digesters from Japan - AD_JPNHW1_MetaG | ecosystem: Engineered > Bioreactor > Anaerobic > Digestate | place... | reverse complement strand
TCCACCAAATACCGGCATCGCCGAGGTTGTGAAAACGACCATCGTAGTATCGGTAACCACCCGGAAGAGCTGCAAAACCACTTTTGTTGTTTGCTGATAAATCATTGCCAATTGCACCCGTTATCGATGACGTATTCCAATCTGTTGATGCTGCCATAGATTTTGCAATTTTATTTCCTTTTATTGTTCCATCAAAATTATAGCCATTTACAATTAAAAATTCAAATAACCTGGCCCATTCCGCATCACTCGGCAAGTGCCAGCCGTCGGGACATACGTTACAGGCGGTTTCCCAGTCATATAATCTGCCGTATTTTTCGCAATTTGCAGGGTCATCACCGTAACACCATGAACCACGGGTTGTGGCATAATTTAAGTTTTCTGCCATCCATTCCTGATTCCCGATTTTTACGGTTTTGTATTTTTTACCATTTTTATCTTTCATAGTACCACCACTTCCGCATGATGTAAAAAATAGCACACCTGTTAACAAAAGGGTTGCTAAAAATGATATTTCCTTTTTCATATAATTTAAATTTCTTTATTGTATTACAAATAAATTGGGTGTTTTTAATTTGTTTAAAGGCTTTTAATGCTTTTTTTAGTAAACTAATTTGTTAAGCAGTGAAGCAACTAAATATCTAGAGTAATAATTCATTAGCGTATTAATAGATGGTCTACGCATTATAAATATAATTATAATAGCCCTTGAAAAATAAAAAATAAGCCGATAGAAAAAGCCAAGTGGGAGTTTTGTCATAAAACGAATTAATGGAATAGTAAATGGAATTTTTACGCCCATATAAAACAGATAGTACAATCGTTCTATTTGCCTTTTTTCTTTTAAATTTATCAGGCATTCGCCTGATAGTTTGTCAAAAGAATCTGCCTTTCCATCATAAAAATTGTTTTCAATGGCAAATTTTGTCAGGTCTATATTGGGGAATGGGTGAAACATAAAAACCATTGGATAGGTAATCTTGCATCTTGCATTTAACGTTAATGTTTCAAATGCGTTAGAAAGTGTTTCACCAGGTAGTCCCAGCATATTTGACCCCAGTATTTTTATTTTGTTTTCTCTTAATAATGTTGTTTTATCAATTATCAGCTGGTCATCAATTTTTCTTTTTAATATTTCATTTCTGATTTTTTCATTTCCCGATTCAATACCAACGCATGAAATGATATATCCCATTTTACGTAATAATTGTACGGTATCGTTATCAATCTCGTTAACACGGGTAAAGGCCTGAAATGGGAGATTTATATGTTCCATATATTTCGGGGCAAACTCGTCAAGCCATTCTTTATCTAATGTAAAGATTTCATCAACAAAATATAATATTTGGGGGCTGATCCTGTTTTTCACTATTTTCAGCTCTTCGATAACATTGTCTACTGATCTTCTTCTGACATATTTCCCCTTTCCTGAAAATAAATTTCTGTAAAAATGATTGATACAATAAGGACAATTATATGGACAACCTCTTGACGTGATAATATGATAAATATCAAATGATTTGTAGGCCTTATATTTAGTTGCAAATTCATAATCAGGAAATGGAATGCTGTCGAGCTCAGACACAAGATTTCTAATCTCGTTTTTATATATTACCCCGTTTTGTTTGACCCATAAATTCTTAATTCCGGTAATATCCTGATTGTTCTGAAGTTTATTGGCAAGTTCTGCCAATGCCAGCTCTCCCTCTCCAATACAAACGGCATCCACACCTTCTTCATTTATAATGTCTGGGGTTATAGTACAGTGAGGTCCTCCGAAAATTGAAAAAAAGTTAAACTGTTTTTTAATTTTTTTATTAAAATCCCTATAAAATTTCCAGAGAAAACTTTCTATAGAATAACCAATTATATCCGGCTTAAATTTTTCAATTTTCTTTAAATAATTTATCTCAAGTTTTAAGTCAATAATTTCACAGCAATGGCCCTCTTTTTTTAATACCGACGAAAGAGTCCTGATTCCCAGCGGAATAATTAAAAAATCGCTTTTAAAAACAAATAAAATTTTCATTTTTGATATTCATACTTCATTCACACCTATTCATTTTGGGACAGAACAATAAAACAAATATAGCATTATATAACAATTTATAATCGTAAATAATTCTATCTGGTTTATCAAGAATCGAAGTTTAAACAAGTTTCACGTCCATATTCCATAAATACATTTTTCTCTCGAAATCTCACAATAAGAAATGGACATATAATAGACAGATGCTAGTATATTTCGGGAAACAAAAAACAACAAATTTTCATCCCGATAAGCGGGAGCTATATTTTTGAAGTAGCCTCAGCGTATTGGTGAAAATAATAAAAAGAAATCCTGTTATCATTATACCCATAAAGAAAAATATATATGCGCTTAAACAATAATTAAAGGGCAAGTTACTTATATCGCAACTGTCGTAGAACATTTGTATGCCTTTATTATGAAATACACATATTTTTGCCCTCACGATAATAAGGTCAACGATCGGATACAGAAAATTTAAGACTATTATGAGTAAAATCCGCAAGATGCCTTTTGCGAAAAAATGAATTTTCAAACGCCTGATGAACAATTCCTGAACAAATAGTATCATACAAAAATAAAGTGCCCCGATAATAACCATTGACAAAGGAAGCCTTGTAAATGGCACAAATACTTTGGCATAATATATTACTTGAGCAACGTATAAATCAATCCAAACGCAGAACATGCCAACAAGAAAACTTGAAATATAAAGAGGGATCATTTTTTTTCTATGCTTGCTTAAAACAGCAAACACTCCAAACAAGAAACCCGCAACTAATAATATTATCTCGTACACAACAACCATTTATAATTTCTTAAATAAAAAGTATAGGTTTAGTACAAAGAATTCATGGGGGCAATATTTGAACCCGAAAAGTACCCGCAGTTGGAACAATCCATATTAAGGCATGCTTGTCTTTCCTGCATCAGCGAGTTATAATGCTTTACTTTATCTCTCCAGTAGCATTTATTTTTATGATTACTAGAAGCATACCAGTTAAGAGAAAATTTATTCATTTTTATCAAGGCCGGGTATTTCTTTTTGGCTTCAATAATGGCATTAATAATATTTTTTCTTGAAGCGTCATCAAAATAAAGTTCTTCATCGCTATTCATAGGCGTAAAGAGCGAAAAAACCAATGATTGAAGCTTATTTCTGAAAGCAAATTCTGCCACATAACCCATATCTTTATAATTTAGGTTATTTAAAGTCATTAAAACAACAACCCTTTTATCATTATAATAATTTTCGGATATCTTTTTTAATATTTCTCTTCCTCTATATTGTTTATTATATGCATCTGTTCCGTCAATAGAGATAAAAATTCGGTGATTTATTTCTTCTGGAATCCTGATCAAACCATTTGAACAAATATCAATGTAAGGGAATATATTATTTGCCAGCCGTAAAACTTCTATTTTTAAAGATGGCTCACCACCAACAATACACAATCTTCTAATTCCATTTTTGTATATTTCTTTTAATTTCGCCTCCCATTCTTCAAGAGACAGTTCAGTGACAGGAACATATTCGGGATTTTTAAAATAAAAACAGTGATTGCAAGAAAGATTACACTTGCTTGTAACATCAATTTCTGCAATATATGAAGTATTTTTCAGTATCCTTTTCAGTTCAAGATATGATACCATCAGTAAGCGAGAAAAATTTACCCTGTAATTTTTATCCCACAACATTACCGGGTTTTTGTATTTGAGGAACATAGTTTACTTAAATAATGTGATACATGTGAAAACGGCTCCGCTAATAAGAAAAATTATCCTGTAAATCAACCTGTAATTTAATCTCGCTTTAAAATCAATTTCAAATTTTTTGTTTAAAAACAGAAAAAGTATCAATAGAAAAATTGCGATCGATCCGAATATAATATAGATTAAAATATCGATGGTCTGGGTCATGAATAATAATGTCAAAAAAATATAAGCCAGCACAAACATCCCGAAAGAAAAATATTTAATTTTTTTGATACCCCATAAAACAGTGCTTGTTTTTATTGAGTTTTTAGCATCAACCTCATAATCAATAATTTCGTGATGCAGATGTCCCGCGCTAAAAATAAAGCCAAAGTAGCAGGAAATCAAAAAAGAATCCATAGAAATGGGGCTGAAAAAACTATATGCAAAATTAAACTGAACTAAAGCAAGTAGAAAATGAATAATTGTGCCTAAAACCGGAAGGTGTTTTCCAAAACCGGGAACAGCATATAAAAACCACAAAACAAATATGAGTAGATGAAGATATGAATTCCAGAAATTCATAAAAAGGCTTATAACTATTGACATTGAATAAAACACAATAGTGCTTGTCAGAAAATGGTTTCTGGATAAAAAAGAAAGTTCTTTTAAACGCGGATTGGCTTTATCATCAATAAATCCGAGATATGCATTGAATGAATAGATTGATAGCATCAATGTATATGAGATAAAAGCAACGCCAGCAAGAACCGAAAGGTTGTATGTGCCAGCTTTATATATTCCAAATAAACCACCGATAAAAATAAACCCGCTAACCAATAAAGCCTCCAGCATCCTTAAGGATTTAATAATTTTATACATGGTGCTTTCTTTCTTTAGAATGTTTTTTTTCAAAATTATGAAAAATTAATTGAAACATATCACACAATACTTCGATTAACGTTGCTTTAAATAAAAAAAATATTTTTTAAGTGTTTGGGGGAAAACTCTTTTTAACAACAACCTCAAACAAAGCAAAATCGTTTGATTCGGAAATCAAATGAAGCATATTACTATCTTCTAAAGACTTCAAAATATCTTCTTGGGGAGTTAAGACCATATTTTTATAAAAAATAATATGTGTCATTCCAGATGTTATTAATTGTTGTAAAGATGTTTCTTTCGGTAATTCCTCAATATAAGACTGCAGGAGCACCCTGGTTTTGGGATAGTATCCATTAAGTCCGTTAAACATATTCCGTTTGAAATACGTCTGGTGTATCATATAAATAATTTCTCTGGAATATGTCAATGAACCTGTATACTTATCGCCAAAAATATTTTTTGAAGGAAGACATAAAACCGCGCTATTCTTATCAATATGATTAACGGCTTCAGATAACTTATCATTTGGGATGAAGTTAATCGGGCAAAAGCCATCACCCAATTTTATGTCTTTTTTTACTAATGCTTCTTGTTGAACCGTCTCGAAATTTGCTAACGGAAATGGATAGGGAATGTTTTCAATAAGATGTATCGAAAGAATAACAACCGTAATTAGTAGTTGTTTTCTGGTAGATATTTTTTTAAACAGGGACCCAATGCCTATTGATGCCAAGATTGAAAAAGCAATAATAGTAATGAAATATGCACGATAAGGAACTCTCAATACTCCTAAAAAAGGGAATAATGAATAGATTATATTTGTTGAAAGCAATAGCCCAATAAAAACAAAGAGCACCCAGATAAAATACTTACGAAAATATCTTATAACACAAAATAATGAAATACCCATGAATAAAAATCCAATAAAAGCAGATCTTCTTATCTCAAACAAAATACTGGATTCCTGAAAGGAAGAACTGTAAAATAAACTATTGGGCATTACCTTAAATAAATCAGAAAATTTGATTGTGTAAAGAGAAACGACTCCTTGCCACATATCATTTGGGTCGAAAAAATTAGGGGACATTTTGGTTCGCAAATAAAATAAAATTAAAGGAGCAATTATTATTAAATATATGGTTGCACAACATGCAACAATAATAATTTTTTTGTATTTAATCTTTCTGAAATAGTTTAATGAATATATAAAAACGACAACAAAAATGATTGAGCCGTATGCAAAAGCATAAAGTGAAGTATAAATTTGCAAACCCATCAAAACAGATGAGATCAATAAAAACTTATTTTTTTGAGTCTCCTTATGCTTTAATAAGAAAAAGATTGCTAAAAACGTTAAAAAATAAAAAAAGACATGGATGTCGTCTATATTTATAAATACAAAATTTGAACATGTGAGAAAAAAACCGGCTATAATTGAAGCATGAAAATTTTTCGTAAAGTGGTATGATACCAAAAACATTCCCAGTCCGTTAAGTGCAAACAGAGTAACAACAAAAAAATACCAGCTATAAATATCGCTGCATCCGATCAATTTGAAAAACATAATTATTATCAAACACCCAAATGAGCTTTCACCATATTGAAATATATTTTCAACAGGAAACATAGAGGTGGTAAAATGGACTCCGGTAAAAATACAACCTAAATAATTGAACATGCTATTGGATATCGTTACCGCCAGCAATCCATCACAATGAGCACCAATACTGTTATTTAAAGGAAATTGAAGAAATAATAGCAAATAAAACAATGCATAAATAATGAAAGCAAAAGCAGCAAGTTTTCTTAGCTTCATAATTGGCGCTTGATTTTAAAAACTTTTATTAAAGTAGTATTTTTAAGTCCGAGTTTGGCCCTTTAGTAATGCCACAAAGATAAATATTAATTCATAAAAAATCAATTAAACCCGGTCCTAACTATTGTATCTGAAATTATACTTTATAGATCAATCAAGGTCTTTTATGCTTCAAGTAATCTATTAGCAAATTCGCAAAACTTTTTTATAATGTACTTATTTTTCAATAATTTTGAACGCGTCGTAAAAAAAATTCATTTTAAATTTAAACTATAAGAAGATTTTATGACTTCTATAAAAAAAATTATTGACCAGAGAACTTTTACTGAAGAAGTTGAATCCACACTTAAGAAAATATACCTAAAGGATAAAATCACCTATCCAAATCTTCTTGGGAAAAACAAGGATTATGGGAAATTTCTGATTATTTCGACAGAAAGGAGTGGCTCTTCGTTTTTGACAACTTTATTACAATCACATCCTTCAATTGTTTGCTATACTGAGTTATTTTCAGTAGAACAATGCAGTTTTGGTTATCCTTTTTTCTTATCAGAAAATGATAAAACAATCCTATTGCTTAGAAATAAAAACAATATAAAATTTCTTAAAAAAATTGTATTTCGGGGATATTTCGATGATTTCAAAGCAGTTGGTTTTAAGGCTCATTATTATCAGTTAGCGAATCCTTTTTTTGAAAAAGCATTCAAATATTTAAAAAAACATAGTGAGATTCAAATTATTCATTTAATTCGAAGAAATTTTTTGCTGACACTTGTATCCAATGAATTAGCAAAAGAAACAAAGCAATATTTTAAACCAGACCCCATTATTGCTGAAAAAATTAATAACTCGGGATTATTAAACGAGCAGTTCTCTGGCTCAAAAAGGGAAAAAGATTCAGAGTTTTCCTGTATTTCTTTGGATTTTGAAAAAGTCAGGAATTATTTTGAGACAACTGAACGTTCAATTGAATTATATAAACATGATTTTCGCCAACATGATATTATTGAAATCTATTATGAGGATCTGGTGCAAAACTTACAAAATGAAACAAATAAGCTATTGAATTTTCTGGGTGTTGAAAACAAGCCGTTATCCAGTGTCCTTATTAAACAAAACACAAGAAACATCAAAGAAATACTGTTAAATTACGAGGATCTGAAAGAAAAGTTTGCTAATTCGAAATGGTCTGTTTTTTTTACTGATTAATTATTTGTTTTTATTACACCCTAATGGTACGCTAATATTTATAAATTAGGAGCAGCTATTAATAGCTCATTTTGTATTTTTGCAAAAAGATTATTTTGAAAAAATATATTTCCATAGCAGTCCTGTTTTTTCTTGCATCCTTTTCGTTTTCCCAAAATTCTGTTTCATATAAAGTAACAGGGCTGAAGAGCGAAAAGGCCTATTTATCTGCCATTTATGGCAGTTTGCAAACAATTGTTGATTCCTGCACGATATCAAAAGGTCTGATAGAATTTAAAAACACATCCGCCCTCCCTGTTGGTGTGTATCGTATTTCCTTTGAAGACAGCCTCTACACCGATATCATAATTAATAATGAAACAATAATAATGTCAAATAATGTGGCTGACCAGCTCGACAGCATCAAAATCATCAGCTCGCGTGAAAATAAAGTCTATTACGATTACTGGCGCATGTCAACCTATATTAACGATTCCGTTCAGATGATCACAAAAATTGGTAATGCCATTTACGAAGCGAACCACCATAAACTCACTCCCGACCTTGACAGCATGGCGCGGAAAGCATATAGGCTGACGGCAACACTCGACAGTTTTACCAGCCAGCTAATTAATGCAAATCCCGGGTTGTATGCAAGTAAATTACTAAAGGCATACATTACTCCTGACTGGACGGAGTATAAAAAAACGCCGGGAGCAAAAATTTATAAAAACAAATCTGGTTTTTTAAAAGAGCATTTTTTTGATAATATCGATTTTTCTGATTCCACTTTACTCAACTCTGAAGTTTTTTATGTTTTGTGCAACGATTATCTCACCAGATTTGTGGATCCCGAAACCGATTCAAATTATATTGCTGCTGTTGATTTTATTTTAAATAAAGCATTACCATACCAGCCTGTTTATAAATACATTCTTAATTTGTTTGTGAACACGTTCAGCGATACCGAATGGGAGGAAACGTTTATACATCTCATTGATAATTATGTATTAAAAAACACTTGTGGCCCCGGTGAACACGACAAAAAAATGTCGGAACGGGCAGCGGCATTAAAAAGGCTGAAACCAGGAAATAAGGCCCCGGAAATAATTTTAAATGATGTAAATGGTACTTCAAGAAACCTTTATGAAATAAATGCCAAGGTTATCCTAATAATGTTTTGGTCGTCGGAGTGTGAACATTGCGAAGAAGTGATACCGCAGATCATTCATATTTATTCTGTTTATAAACCTTTAGGGCTGGAAGTTTTTGCTGTTTCGGTTGACACAGATAGGAAATCCTGGACAAACGCGGTCAGTAAAAATGGATCTGATTGGATAAATGTTTCCGATCTAAAGGGCTTTCAAAGTCCGGTCATTGCTGCTTACAATGCATACAGCACACCGACTTTTTATTTGCTTGATGCAGAGAAAAAAATAATTTCACATCCTTATTCTCCCAAGCAAATGTCGGATGGCCTGCAAAATGCTTTCGGAAAATAATTTTTTAATTTTCGTTAAAATAATCTGCTATTTTCTCCATGATGATTGATGTGGCGCCGGCATTATTAACGACAAAATTGCGGCATATTTCCGAGCATTTTTTCCTGAAATTATCATCAATAGAGAGTTTTGAAACGATCTGTTCAAATCCTTCATAATTATTAACAGGAAAAGCGCCTTCAAGTTTAATCAAATCGATCGCTTCCTGAAATTTATGATAGTTTGGCCCAAAAACAACAGGGACACCGAAAGTTGCCGCTTCAAGGATATTATGAACGTTTTTACCAAAACCGCCGCCGATATAAGCAAAACGCGCATATTGATATAAATGCAATAAAATGCCAATACTGTCAATTATCAGAACATCTGCTGTTTTAATATTTTGTTCATTTGCCTCTGAAAATTTTAATGAAGTTGCTTTTAACATTTTCTGAAAAAAGCTGATGCGTTCCATATTTATTTCATGAGGTGCAATAATAAATTTAAATCTCCCTGTAAATTTATTGATAATGTGTACCATCATATCTTCGTCCGGTGGCCATGTGCTACCGGCAACCATTATATCTTTATTTCGGCAAAACAGTTCGATAAGCGGGAAAGCCTTTTTCTGTGATGAAACACTTAAAACTCTATCGAAACGTGTATCTCCTGAAACGGAACATTTTTTAAGACCGATACTAAGTAGTAGTTTTTTTGAATTTTCATCCTGCACAAAAATCCAGCTTATTTTTTTCAGCATTTTACGGAACCATCCGCCATACCATTTAAAAAAATGTTGTCCCGGTCGAAATTTTACAGAAAAAAAGAATATCGGAATATTTTTTTTATGCAGTACCTGAATATAGTTAAACCAGAATTCATATTTTATAAAAAAAGCCATAGCAGGGTTGACTATTTCAATGAATTTTCTGGCATTATGGCTCGTATCGGCTGGCAGATAACAAACATAGTCTGCCCCGGTATAATTTTTCCGGACTTCAAATCCCGAAGGAGAAAAAAATGTCAGTACTATTTTGTATTGCGGATAGTTGGAGCGAAATTCTTCAATTACCGGCCGGCCCTGCTCAAACTCGCCCAATGATGAGGCGTGAAACCATATATATTTATGTTCCTTTTGAAATGCATTTTTTAAATGTTTTTGCCAGTCTTTCCGCCCGGAAACCCATTTTTTGGCTTTCTGGTTAACTAACGAAGCCGTTTTAATAAAGCCTGTATAGAGATGTATGGATAAATTATATAGAAGGAACATCCCTGCCTGTTTTAGTAATAATATCCCTTGGGAGCTCTTTTGTAAAGTGGGATCAGCCATCCGAAGCGGAACGAATAAAAGAAATCATATTTTTGTTCCTTATCGCGGCTCATAGTGTTAAAATTATATTCCCTGCGGAATTTAGTAAAGGCTTGTGTAAATTCAAATCCGGCATAAAAAGAAATAAGTCGTTTGTTTCCCATATACATGTAGCCGATAAATTCTGTGGCCGATATTCCGTTGGCTAATTCGTCATAACCTTTTCTGTAGTCACCCCTGATCGATGGAATAGTATTGCCGGGATTATTAATCCTTATTTTGTGTTGCAAGAATCCGGGTTGTAATGAAATCATAATGCCACTGTTCGGATTAGACCCAAAAACGGGAAATATTTTTCCGGCTTTCAATCCAATTTGAAAACCCTGTTCACCAAAAAAAACATTACCATATTCTCCGGCCTGAGTAATAAGAAACCCATCAGATGTTGAAATGCTTGATAATATTGACATTTCATCTTTTACTTTGTTTCCAAAGAGATAATTATATTCAACGCCAAAAAGCCAGTTTTTTTTTGTTTTTATTTGAAAGCCTCCACCCACGGCTGAGTTGCTGCCAAATCGCGTTGCAATATTACCAGAGGTAAGCTGGTAGGCATACGTGGCATAAAACATAGTTGAAAATATGCACGAATCTTTTACGCTAACTTGCGTTTTTGCCTGAAGGCAATATACTATTAAAACCGATAAGAGGATCGTTTTTCTCATTTGTGTTTATGTCCGCAAAAATAACCAAAATAAATACTGAATAGATTAACAGACCTTAAATAATAATATTGCACTGTTCATTTTTTTTTTGATATTAGCTAAACTTTATCAGCCATATTAAATGTTTAATCCCTAAAAACCCTATCTTTGCACCCTTAAAATACAAAATCCTATTTAACACAATACAAACATGCGCAAACTAATGATGGTTGACCTAAAAAGTCAATATGAAGAAATCAAGCCGGAAATTGATGCAGCCATCCGCGAAGTTATTGATTCAACAGCATTTATAAATGGACCCGCCGTTAATAAATTCCAGCAAAACTTAGAAACTTATCTGGGTGTTAAACATGTAATCCCCTGCGCCAATGGCACAGATGCTTTGCAGGTTTCAATGATGGCTTTGGGTTTGAAACCCGGTGATGAGGTAATTACGACTTCTTTTACATTTATTGCAACAGCAGAAGTTATTGCATTATTAGGATTGACGCCGGTTTTAGTTGATATTGAACCCAACACCTTCAATATTGATCCGCAGGCAATAGAACGCGCCATAACACCCAAAACCAAGGCAATTGTGCCGGTACATCTTTTCGGTCAGTCGGCTGATATGGAAGCCATTATAAAGATTGCCGAGAAACACAAACTTCATGTTATTGAAGACAACTGTCAGGCAATAGGTGCTGATTATATTTTTACAGACGGAACTAAGAAAAAGACCGGAACCATAAGTATTGTGGGCTGTACTTCGTTTTTCCCATCGAAAAATCTTGGCTGTTACGGCGATGGTGGCGCGGTTTTTACAAATGATGATGCCCTGGCAACCAAATTACGCCAGATTGTAAATCACGGGATGACTGTCCGTTATTACCACGATATGATCGGAGTAAATTCACGTCTCGACAGTATTCAGGCCGCCGTTCTTGACATAAAACTCAAACGCCTTGATGAGTATGCACAAAAGCGCAATCAGGCCGCGGCTTATTATGATAAAGCATTCGAAAATGAACCCCATTTAAAAACACCCGTCCGTTTTAACAAATCAACCCATGTTTTTCATCAATACACGTTGGTTACCAATGGAATAGATCGTAATAAGCTTCAGGAATTTCTGACATCAAAAGGAGTTCCCGCCATGATTTATTATCCGGTTCCATTACACCTGCAAAAGGCTTATCTTGATCCCCGATACAAAGAAGGTGATTTTCCTGTAACTGAAATGTTATGCAAAACGGTAATTTCGCTTCCGATGCATACCGAACTGGATGAGGAACAATTAAATTATATAACCTCTTCCGTTCTTGAATTCTTTAAACAATAATTTTATATGAATAAAGATTTTTTTGCACACGAAACCGCTGTAATTGACGAGGGTTGCCAGATCGGGAAAGGCACGAAAATATGGCATTTCACGCATATCATGCCGGATTGCCGGATCGGCGAAAATTGCAATATCGGGCAAAATGTTGTCGTGTCGCCCGGAGTGATACTTGGAAAAAATGTAAAAATTCAAAATAATGTTTCACTCTATACTGGCGTAATTTGCGAGGATGATGTTTTTCTTGGACCTTCCATGGTCTTTACCAATATTGTGAATCCACGAAGCGCTGTTATACGCAAGGATCAATATGTAAAAACCATCGTAAAAAAAGGTGCTTCCATCGGGGCAAATGCAACAATTGTGTGCGGACATGATATCGGCGACTATGCT
>Ga0116170_10004426_pt1 | contig 12839 bp, 6 predicted proteins | sample AD_JPNHW1_MetaG_FD_89797 | JGI IMG/M metagenome (GOLD analysis project Ga0116170, IMG submission 89797) | Active sludge microbial communities of municipal wastewater-treating anaerobic digesters from Japan - AD_JPNHW1_MetaG | ecosystem: Engineered > Bioreactor > Anaerobic > Digestate | place... | reverse complement strand
TTCGGACGTCGCGATATCCTTACCATCCGTCAGAACCTCGTGGCCAAGATCCAGGAATACGAAAAGAATAATATCTTCCAGAAATATAAAGATAAAATCGGCGAGATCATCGCCGGTGAAGTGTACCAGGTATGGAAAAAAGAGATCCTGGTGCTCGACGATGAAGGGATTGAACTGATCATCCCCAAATCGGAACAGATCCCATCCGACTTCTACCGAAAAGGAGATACGGTACGCGCCGTCGTCTCCCGGGTGGAAATGAGGAACAATAACCCGGTCATCATCCTCTCACGCACCTCGGAATCTTTCCTCGAACGACTCTTCGAAGCAGAAGTTCCGGAAGTGTACGACGGTCTGATCAGCATCCGGAAAATCGTCAGGGTCCCCGGCGAACGCGCTAAAATCGCCGTCGAATCTTACGATGACCGTATCGACCCCGTCGGCGCCTGCGTCGGGATGAAGGGATCACGTATTCACGGTATCGTTCGCGAGCTGAAAAACGAAAATATCGACGTGATCAACTTTACCACTAACCCCTCCCTTTTTATCCAACGCGCCCTGAGCCCCGCTAAGGTGACATCCATCATCATCGACGACGAAAACAAAAAAGCCGATGTGTACATGAAACCCGATCAGGTCTCCCTCGCTATCGGAAAAGGCGGATTCAACATCAAACTGGCCGGAAAACTGACCGGCTATGAAATCGATGTCTACCGCGATACCGACGTGGATAATGAAGATGTTGACCTGCAGGAATTCTCTGATGAAATCGATCAGTGGATCATCGACGAACTGAAAAATATCGGCTGTGATACCGCTAAGAGCGTTCTGAACCTTGACGTGGATGAACTCGTCAAAAGGACCGACCTCGAAGAGGAAACCATCAATGAAGTTATCCGTATTTTGAAAGCTGAATTTGAATAAAAATATTAATTTTACTGACTGTTTAAAGGACAGGACGTAGCAATTGCCTATGAGTGAAAGCATTACAGCAATAAGACTAAGTAAAGCAGCACGCGAATTCAACATCGGGGTGAGCACCATTGTGGATTTCCTTACCAAAAAGGGATTCAAGCTTGGAAGTGATCCCAATGGGAAGCTGACGGTGGAGATGTATAATCTCCTGCTGAAAGAATTTGCCTCTGAAAAGCATGTGAAGGAAGAGGCGAAGAAAATCGGCCTTCAATTCAATCCGAATGAGACTATTACGATTGATTCAAAGAAGACGTCGCAAAGAGAATCTGAAAAAGATCACGACGATCTCTTTATCAAAAACATCTCCATCGGTTTTGAAAAGAAAGGCTACGAACCTCCCAAGCCCAAAGAAGAGCCTGTCAAAGAGATCAAAAAAGAGGAGCCCAAACCCCAGCCCGAACCCGAACCCTCCAAACCGCCGGTCATCCGGGAAGAGGCGCCTGTCGTCGTACCCGAACCTGTAAAAGAAGAACTTCCACCGCCTCCCAAGCCCGTCATCCCGGCAGAACCGGTCGTGGAGAAAGAGCCCGAAGTCATCCCGGCATCTGCTGAACCGGAATCTCCCGAAAAGGGAAAGGGTGTGCAGGAGTTGACGATCCTTGGTAAGATCAACCTCGAAGATCTTGAAAAAAAGACGACGCGCAAAGGCAAAACGAAAGAAGAGCCTGAAAAAGAAGCAGTCGCACCCAAAGGAAAAACGAAGAAAGAACCTGAAGTTGCTCCGGCTCCTGAAAAAGAAGTTGCTGCACCGGCTCCGGCTCCGGCTCCGGCGCCTGTTGCCGAAGTTCACGTAGAAGAAACAACCCCTGTTGCAGCTGAAGTGTCTGAACCTCCCGTGGTCCCCGAAACTCCGGCGCCGGTGGTGACACCTGAAACACCCGTCGTCGTTGAGCCACCCAAAGCCCCTGAGGACAATATCTTCCGGAGCGAGAAGATCATCCTCGAAGGACCTACGATCCTCGGTTCCATTGTACTGCCTGAACCACGGAAACCGTCGGACAAGAAAAAGCCTGTCGCCTCTTCTTCCGATGATGCCAAAGGAAAGAAAAAGAAGAGAAAGAGAATCCGCAACCAGGGAGGCACTGAGACACCGGCCACAGAAACAAAACCGGATCAGCAACCAAAACCAAAATTCAAGGATAAGAAGTTTCACAAAGATATCGTCAAGCCCGAAATCTCGCAAGAAGATATCCAGCGTCATATAAAAGAAACCCTCTCCCGCCTGTCGCCCATGGGCAAATCCAAAGCTTCAAAGCATCGCCGCCTGAAACGGGAATCCATCAGCCAGCACATGCAGGAAGAGCAGGAACGTCTGGAAGAAGAAAAGAAAGTGATCCGCGTCACCGAGTTCGTGACAGCCAATGAACTGGCTACCATGATGAACGTGAATGTCACTCAGGTCATTTCCACCTGTATGGCCCTCGGCCTCTTCGTCTCCATCAACCAACGACTTGATGCGGAAACACTGGCCGTCGTCGCTGAAGAGTTCGGATATAAAGTTGAATTCGTCAGCGTGGAAGTGCAGGAAGCCATCCACCATCACGATGAACAAGACAACCTGGAGAACCAGAAAGATCGTCCGCCGATCGTAACGGTTATGGGTCATGTCGACCACGGGAAAACCAAACTGCTCGACTACATCCGTAATACTAACGTGGTGGCAGGCGAAGCCGGCGGCATCACCCAACACATCGGGGCCTATGAAGTGCAGCTCGAGAACGGGAAGACCATCTCCTTCCTCGATACTCCCGGTCACGAGGCTTTTACCGCCATGCGCGCCCGCGGAGCCCAAGTCACTGACATCGTTATTGTCGTCATCGCGGCCGATGAAACCGTCATGCCGCAGACCAAGGAAGCCATCAACCATGCTCTGGCTGCCGGCGTACCCATCGTCTTTGCCTTCAATAAAATCGATAAGCCCAACGCCAATACAGACCGGTTGCGCGAAGAACTTTCGAAGATGAACATCCTGGTGGAAGAATGGGGCGGCAAATACCAAACCCAGGAGATCTCCGCCAAACTCGGGACCAACGTCAACCTGCTACTCGACAAAGTGCTGCTGGAAGCCGAAATGCTCAACCTGAAAGCCAACCCCGACAGGTTAGCTACCGGTACCGTCATCGAATCGGCCCTCGACAAAGGCCGGGGCTATGTCTCTAAACTGCTGGTCCAAAACGGCACCCTCCACATCGGAGATATCGTGCTCGCCGGATCTACTTACGGTCGTGTCAAAGCCATGTATAACGAGAGAAACCTGCCCGTCAAAGAAGCAGGCCCCTCCTCGCCCCTCCTGATGCTCGGACTTGGCGGTGCGCCGCAGCCGGGTGATGTCTTTAACGTCATGACCGACGAGAAAGAAGCTAAAAATATTGCCAACAAACGTTTCCAACTGCAACGCGAACAAGGTATCCGCACCCAGAAACATATCACGCTGGACGAGATCGGACGCCGCATCGCCATTGGCGACTTCAAGGAACTGAATATCATCGTGAAAGCCGATGTCGACGGTTCTGTCGAGGCTCTCTCCGACTCCCTGATCAAACTCAGTACAAAAAATATCCTGGTCAACGTGATCCACAAATCGGTAGGACAGATAACCGAATCGGATGTCCTGCTGGCTTCTGCCTCCAACGCCGTCATCGTGGGCTTCCAGGTACGTCCTTCCCTCGCCGCCCGTAAACTGGCCGAACAGGAACAAATCGATATCCGTCTGTACTCTATCATTTACCAGGCCATCGAAGAAATCAAGGACGCCATGGAAGGGATGCTCTCTCCGGAGATCGAAGAGAAGATCGTGTGCAACGTGGAGATCCGCGAGACCTTCAAGATCACCAAGGTGGGTACTATCGCCGGATGTTATGTGCTGGATGGAAAAATCAACCGTCATACCAGGATCCGGATCATCCGCGATGGAATCGTGGTGTACACCGGAACACTGGCTTCCCTGAAACGGTTCAAAGATGATGTGAAAGAGGTGCTTGCCGGCTACGAATGCGGTCTCAATATCGAGAACTTCAACGACATCAAAGTCGGTGACATCATCGAAGGATACGAAACAGTTGAAGTAAAACGGAAATTATAATCTTACCGCGATATCGTCTGTTCCCTGTCGGGACCGACTGACACCATGGTGACGGGAACACCCGTTACCTTTTCGATAAAGCGGATATACTCGTTGATTTCTGACGGGAAGTTTTCTGCCGCGGTCATTTTCGAAAGATCTGAGCTCCATCCTTTCATCGGAGTATAAACCGGTACGAGTTTTTCCGGGGAGAGATCCCAGGGAAGCTCTTCCGTGCGTTTTCCTTCCACCTCATACTGCGTACAGATATTGACCGGATCAATGGAAGTGAGGACATCGGCCTTCATCATGATCAGGGAATTGACACCATTCAGCATGATTGCATATTTCAGGGCAGGGATATCAAGCCATCCGCAACGCCGTGGCCGACCGGTAGTAGCGCCGAATTCGTGACCGCTCTTGCGCATGAGTTCCCCGGTGGCATCATGGAGTTCCGTCGGGAAAGGTCCACTGCCGACACGGGTGCAGTAGGCTTTGAAAACGCCGAAAACCGTTCCGATCCGGTGTGGCGACACGCCCAGGCCGGAGCAAACGCCGGCGGTGATCGTGTTGGAAGAGGTCACAAAAGGATACGAGCCGAAATCCACATCCAGCATACTCCCTTGCGCACCCTCCGCCAGAACGCTCTTCCCGCTGTCGAGGCAACGATTCAGGTAAAATTCACTGTCGATGAGCTGAAAGCCCTTCAGCCTTTCCACTGCCCGGAACCAGGCCGACTCATAATCTTCAAAAGAAAGACCGTCGATCAGTTGTGATGCATAGTCGAAATGAAGACCGCGGATAATATCCAAGTGGGTTTCTTTTAACTGATCATATTTCATGCGGAAATCATGATCATGGATAGCTCCTGTCCGAAGACCGGTCCGCGCATATTTATCCGTGTACGTCGGTCCGATCCCTTTCAGGGTGGAACCGATCCTGGCATCTCCCTTCTGCGCCTCGTAAGCAGCATCGAGCAGGCGGTGTGTCGGCAGGATCATGTGGGAGCGGCGCGAGATCAACAGGTTTTTTTCGGGATGAATCCCCGCTTCCAATAGATTATCTACTTCCTGAAAAAAGATGAATGGATCAATAATGACTCCATTCCCGATCACATTGGTTTTTTCAGCATGAAAAATACCGGAAGGGATGGTATGCAATACAAATTTCCGATGATCGAATTCAATAGTATGTCCGGCATTCGGACCGCCCTGAAAACGGGCAATAACATCATAACGGGGGGTAAGGACGTCTACTATCTTCCCTTTTCCTTCATCTCCCCACTGTAGTCCAAGAATAACATCAACATTCATTTCGAAGGGATTTACTTAACGGCTTTGGAATGGCCGTAAAAAGTGAGTGAATAATTGGCAACTTCAACGTTATGGATCTTCTCAAGATCTGCCCGGATCTCTTCAATCCTGGGGTCATAAAATTCAATGACGTCGCCGTTGTCAAGAAATATAAAATGATCGTGCTGACGGACTTTGGTGGATTTTTCAAACTGGGCATAATTAGTCCCAAACTGATGTTTGGTCACCAGTCCGCAATCAAGCAATAGTTCGATGGTGTTGTACAGGGTGGCCCTGCTGACCCGGTACTTATGGTTTTTCATACGGATGTACAGGGTCTCGATGTCGAAATGACCTTCGGTGGCGAAAATTTCCTTCAGGATGGTAAACCTTTCAGGTGTCTTACGGTGCCCATGCTTTTCAAGGTACTCAGTAAAGATTTTTCGGACAGCTTCGAAAGCATCTTCCGGCATCTTTTTTGTCATAATAAATTAATTTGCAATCAATCTGTCAAAATTAAAATAAATTAAGAACAAATAAAAACAGATTTTGTTAATCATTGCGGGAGACATTACGGATACCTTCCAGTTGACGAAGATTTTTGATCAGCCGGTTCAGAATATCCACATCGGGAACATATAATGTCACTTCGCCTTCTGTAAAGCCATTACGGGCTTCGAGGTGGAATGATTGAATATTCAGATTATGTTCGGAAGTGATCACCCTGGTCAGATCGCTGATCATGCCCATCCGGTCAATTCCCGAGATCTTCACTTTCGTCAGGAAAGAGATCGATTCCTTGGCAGCCCAGCGCAGTTTAACCGCCTTGTTGCCGAAACTGCTGACCAGCTCGATCACCTTAGGGCAGTTGGTGCGGTGGATCTGAATCGGCAGTGAATCGGAAGCGATCAGCCCGATGACTTCATCGCCGGGTATCGGGTTGCAGCAGGAGGCTATCTCAAAGCCCATCCTGGCGCCGGTCGTCTCCATGGCCCTTTCGGCCGAACGGGTCCCGATGACAGGTTCGAGCATCTTCTCGCGGTCGTCGTGTTCGCGGGTGGAGGTCTTCGACTTGGAACGGGTGAGAAACGTGAGCCAGCCGTTTTTCTCTTTGGAACTGGCAAAGAGTTTCACATCACGTTGACCGATCTTATCCTGCGAGACGGCATAATAAAGGTCGATCAGGGAAGTAAAATTCACTGCCTGGATGAACTCCTTGATATTTTCATGCGTGAACGGGATCTCTCCCTGCTGGAACATCTTCTCCAACTTTTCTTTCCCATCCCGGAAGTGACTTTTCTTCTCTGTTTTGATCGACAGCTTGATATTGGTTCTGGCCCGGGTAGTCCGCGCATAGGTAAGCCATTCCTCTTTCGGCGTTTGCTTTCCCGAGGTGATGATCTCGACCTGCTGTCCGTTCTTCAGCTGATAATTGATGGGGACAAGCTTTTTATCCACCTTAGCCCCGATGCAGGTGTTGCCGATCTCGGAATGGATGGCATAAGCAAAATCGAGAACCGTTGAGTTGGCCGGGAGGGTACGCAGTTCGCCATGTGGTGTAAAGACGGATATCTCATCGAGGAAGAAATATCCTTTCACATCATCAATGAACTGCAGGGCATTCTCATCCGGACTTTCGATCATCTCCCGGATACGATCGAGCCAATGATCCAGCTGGCTGCTGACACCCAGTGATTCCTTGTATTTCCAGTGCGCAGCATACCCGCGTTCAGCGATGTCGTCCATCTTCCGGGAACGTATCTGGATCTCCACCCACTGTCCCGAGTGGCTCATCACCGTTGTATGCAATGCCTCATAGCCATTGGCTTTCGGGATAGATATCCAGTCACGCAGCCGGTCCATATTGGGGCGGTAATGATCGGTGATGATGGAGTAAACCTTCCAGCAGTCGGCCTTTTCGTTTTCCACCGGGGTATCGATGACAATGCGGATGGCAAAGACATCATAGACCTCTTCGAAGGGGATCTCTTTCTTTTTCATCTTCTCCCAAATCGAATAGATCGATTTTTCGCGGGCCGTGATGGTGAATTTGAATCCCTGTTCGGTAAGGGCTTTTTTCAGGGGGAAGATGAATTTATGGATAAATCGTTTTCTGCTCTCGGCCGATTCTTTCAGTTTATTCAGGATGGAAGCATAGATCTCCGGGTCGGTGTATTTCAACGCCAGGTCTTCCATCTCGCTTTTGATCGCATGCAGTCCCAGCCGGTGTGCCAGCGGGGCATACATATAGATCGTTTCACCCGCCACTTTGAGTTGTTTCTCGGGCGGAAGCGCATCCAGGGTGCGCATGTTATGCAGCCGGTCGGCGAGTTTGATCAGGATCACCCTGACGTCGTCGGAAAGGGTGATCAGGATCTTTTTAAAGTTTTCTGCCTGAATGGAAGGCGAGTGCTGATCGAGGATGCCTTTGATCTTGGTCAGCCCGTCGATGATCGAGGCCACCTTGTCGCCAAACAAGCCCCTGATATCTTCGAGGGTGTAGTCGGTATCTTCGACCACATCATGCAACAGGGCGCAGACCACGGAGGTGGTCCCGAGACCGATCTCCGACACCGCGATGGTAGCCACGGCCAGCGGGTGATAGATATACGGCTCCCCGCTTTTCCGCCGCATGTCTTTATGAGCCTCCACCGCCATGTTGAAGGCCTTCCGCACCAACTGTTTATCCTGTGGCTGTTTGGGTTTATATACTTTTAAAAGATTCCGGTATAATTTCAGGATCTCTTTTTTTTCGGCTTCCGGGTCAATCTCGTACATTCCGTGCATCCTCTTTGAGCACAACAAAGTTAGGAAAAATCCGGGCAGGATTGTTACCTTTGTTCATCTCATTCAAACGCACCATCCGGATGCCTCTCATGAAAAGGATATTCTCCTTGGCCTGGCTACTCGGTTTCAGCCTGACACCCCTGTTGGTCCTGGCGACTCACCAACGCGCCGCAGAGATCACGTACACCCATGTCTCTGGGCTGACTTATGAGATCACCCTCATCTCATACACCTACACCCTGAGTCCTGTCAACGCGTACCGTGATTACCTGACCATCGACTGGGGCGACGGAACGACCAGCGATATTCCCCGGAAAAAGGTCATCGATCTTGATAATGACATCTCCTATAACATGTACAAGGGCCAGCATACCTTTCCCGGCCCCTCTTCCTATATCATCTCCTGCGAGGACCCTAACCGCAACGGCGGCATTGTGAATATCCCCAACTCTATCAATGTCCCGCTTTTTATTTATTCCGAGCTGGTGATCAACCCCTTCACAGGATACAATAACTCCCCGGTGCTGCTGATGCCACCCGTCGACAATGCCTGTGTCGGGCAACCATTTTACCACAACCCGGGAGCATATGATGTAGATGGCGACAGCCTCTCCTATCACCTGGTGTCCTGCTACGGCGCCATGGGTCTTCCCATCCCGGGCTATACCCTGCCAGCGGCCTCCGACTTCTTTACCCTCGACCCCGTCACCGGCGACCTGGTATGGGACAGCCCCACTGCCCAGGGAGAGTACAACATCGCGATCCTGATCGAAGAATGGAGAGACGGAGCTAAGATCGGGAGTATCCTACGCGACATGCAGATCGAGGTGGTGGCCTGCAACAACACACCACCCGTAATCGACCCGATCGCCGACACCTGCGTCGAAGCGGGCCGGCAACTTACTTTCTCCGTGCATGCAACCGATAACCCCAACGACCTCATCACCCTCACCGGCACCGGCGGACCTTTTATCCTGAATGAAAACCATGCCACGCTCTCTCCTTCTCCGGCCACCGGCACCGGCGATGTGACCGCACTCTTTACCTGGAATACCGTATGCAATCATGTCAAAAAATCAAGTTACCAGGTCTATTTTAAAGCCATCGATGACGGCGTGCCTGTTAACCTGGTCAGCATGCGTTCCATGAAGATCCGCGTCGTGGGACCGGCTCCGGAGAACCTGGCAGCCGTTCCGCTCGGCAACAACATCACCCTCAGCTGGGATGCCTATGCCTGTCAGAATGCCACCGGGTATCTCATCTATCGCAAAGCTGATTCTACCGGGTATGTTCATGGGTATTGCGAGACCGGCGTTCCACCCTACCTGGGATACCGGCAGATCGGGAGTATCAGTGATATCACCCAGACCACGTTCCTCGACAACAACGGGGGAACAGGACTCTTCCAGGGTATCCGCTATTGCTACCTGGTAGTGGCCGTTTATGCCGACAAAGCCGAAGGATACGCTTCCAATGAAGCCTGTACCCAGCTGCGACGCGATGTCCCCGTGTTGACCAACGTCAGTATTAATACCACCGATGTCGCCACCGGATCGGTGTACATCGCCTGGTCGAAACCGACGGAGATTGACACCCTCCAGGCACCCGGACCCTACAAATACAAACTGCTCCGGTCACGGTCCGACCTGCCTGTCTCCTTTACCGCTATCGATTCCACCGAAAACCTGAACGACACCCTTTACACCGATACGCTTCTTAACACCAGGGATTACGGATTCATCTACCGGGTCGACATCTACAACATCACACCCGGAAACCGTTTCCTGATCGGCTCGTCGCAACCCGCCTCCTCGATGTTCCTCACCATCAGTCCCACCGACGAAACACTCATCCTCTCCTGGAATAATGATGTTCCCTGGACCAACGACACCTTCGCCATCTACCGCCGGGAACCTCTCTCCGGCACCTTTGAGCTGGCCGGATACAGCGTCACAAACGCATACAGAGACAAGGGACTCCGTAACGGAGACGAATATTGTTATCTGGTAAAGAGCGTAGGGCATTACTCGGCTTCGGGTTTTATAGATCCCATTATCAACTTTTCACAGATCAACTGCGGGATACCGGTGGATAATATCCCTCCCTGTACACCCGACCTGAATGTCGCTACCGACTGCGATAAGCATCTCAACACCTTAAGCTGGACTTTTGCCGGTGACAGCTGCTCGCATGATATCTCGAAGGTCCTGATCTACTATGCGCAGCAGTCGTCGCAACCATTAACCCTGATCGACAGCATCCCGGGTACCGCCGATACCAGTTATACCCATACTCCTCCTTATTCCGTGATCGGCTGTTACGTCATCTGCGCGATCGACTCGACGGGGAATGTCGGCCCGTTCAGCGACACCATCTGTGTGCCGCCGTGCAACGCCTACCGGCTGCCGAATGTCTTCACGCCCAACGGAGATGACAAAAACGACCTCTTCGTCCCCTTTGACCCGACGGTGGCGGAAAAGATCAACCTGGTGATCGTAAACAGATGGGGCAAACAGGTGTTCCATACTTCCGACCCGTACATCCAATGGAACGGCGAAGATGAAGATACGGGACAACCTTGCAGCGACGGAGTGTACCTGTATGTATGCGATGTTTTTGAGCTAACGCTGGAAGGAACGAGGATGTACACCTTGCATGGATTCGTCACCATCCTCCGGTGATCATGAGATGCGATAATTTGTTATCTTTGCGCCCGTGAAAAACATCCGCAATTTTTCCATCATCGCTCACATTGACCATGGCAAAAGCACCCTGGCCGATCGCCTGTTGGAGATGACCAATACCATCTCGGCCCGTGATTTTCAGGAGCAGGTGCTTGACGACATGGACCTGGAACGGGAGCGCGGCATCACCATCAAGAGCCACGCCATCCAGATGAATTACGAGTCAGGAGGAGAGAAGTACATTCTCAACCTGATCGACACTCCCGGGCATGTGGATTTCTCCTACGAGGTATCAAGGGCCATCGCGGCCTGCGAAGGAGCTCTCCTGGTGGTGGATGCCACCCAGGGAATCCAGGCGCAGACCATCTCCAACCTCTACCTGGCCATCGAACATGACCTGACCATCATACCGGTATTGAACAAGATCGACATGGACAACGCCATGATCGAAGAGGTGAAAGATCAGATCGTGGACCTCATCGGGTGCGACCGGGCCGACATCATCGAGGCCAGCGCCAAGACCGGCGCGGGTGTCGATACCATCCTTCAGCATATCATCCACCGCATCCCCGCCCCCACCGGCGATCCCGATGCGCCGCTCCAGGCACTGATCTTCGATTCCGTGTTTAATTCCTACCGCGGCATCATCGCCTACTTCCGCATCATGAATGGAACGCTGAAGACCGGTGATCATGTGAAATTCGTCAACACCGGCAAAGATTACCACGCCGACGAGATCGGCATCCTGCAGTTACGCCCTCAGCCGCGTCAGGAGCTGCTGGCAGGCGATGTCGGGTACATCATCTCGGGGATCAAAACCAGCAAGGAGGTAAAAGTCGGCGATACCATCACCCAGGTGGACCGTCCCTGTGAAAAAGCCATCGCCGGATACGAAGCGGTCAAACCGATGGTGTTCGCCGGTATCTATCCCGTTGATGCCGACGACTATGAGGTGCTGCGCGATTCCCTCGAGAAGCTCCACCTCAATGATGCTTCGCTCACCTTCGAGCCGGAATCATCCGCTGCCCTGGGTTTCGGCTTCCGCTGCGGATTCCTGGGACTCCTCCACATGGAGATCGTCCAGGAAAGACTCGATCGTGAGTTCGATATGGATGTGATCACCACCGTCCCTAACGTCTCCTACAAAGCGTTCACGACGAAAGGGGAAGAAATGGAAGTTCACAATCCCTCGGGGCTCCCGCCCATCACCAGTATCGACCACATCGAAGAACCTTATATCAACGCCAACATCATCACCCGCTCGGAATACATGGGCGCCATCATGAAGCTCTGCATCGATAAGAGGGGAACGCTGAAGAATCAGGTCTATCTCACCACCGACCGCATCGAGCTGACCGTAGAACTCCCGCTGGGAGAGATCGTGTTCGACTTCTACGACCGGCTGAAAAGCATCTCCAAAGGCTACGCCTCTTTCGATTATTATACCTCCGGCTTCAAAATGGCCGACCTGGTTAAACTCGACATCCTCCTGAACGGCGACCCCGTGGATGCCCTCTCTACCTTGTTGCATCGCGACAACGCTTATGACTTCGGAAGAAAATTCTGTCTCAAACTGAAAGAATATATCCCACGTCAGCAGTTCGATGTCGCCATCCAGGCCGCTATCGGAGCCAAGATCATCGCCCGGGAAACCGTCAAGGCCGTCAGGAAAGATGTGACCGCCAAGTGTTACGGAGGCGATATCACCCGTAAACGGAAACTCCTCGAAAAACAGAAGAAAGGGAAGAAACGTATGCGCCAGATTGGTAACGTGGAAGTCCCTCAAAAAGCATTCCTGGCTGTCCTTAAACTGGATTCCTGATTAGATTGTAACATTTTTTTTCGATCTTCGTCTTATGACAAATAATAAAATTAAATGTTATGAAGACAATGAAGAATTATGTAGCCGTTGCCTTATCAATGGCGTTTATGTTTATGCTGACTTCCGCCAGTGCGCAGGATCAGGAAGAAAAAAAATGTGACCGCCATGAGAAAGGTAATTTCGAGGTGGGAAACGTAAAAGTCGAAACCAGTGACAAC
>Ga0116170_10004425_pt1 | contig 12844 bp, 15 predicted proteins | sample AD_JPNHW1_MetaG_FD_89797 | JGI IMG/M metagenome (GOLD analysis project Ga0116170, IMG submission 89797) | Active sludge microbial communities of municipal wastewater-treating anaerobic digesters from Japan - AD_JPNHW1_MetaG | ecosystem: Engineered > Bioreactor > Anaerobic > Digestate | place... | reverse complement strand
ATGACAACGCCAAGGTTATCTCTGTCAAGAATCATGAGGTCGAGTCTTGAACGGCAGAGGACTGATTCTAGATACAAACCTTTTGCTTTTATTGGTAGTTGGCACTGCATCCAAGAAATATATCTCCAGGCATAAACGACTTCGAGCTTATTCTGAAATGGACTTTGATCTTCTAATAAGAATTATATCAGATGCACCAGCAATCTTGGTTACCCCAAATACACTAACTGAAACATCTAACCTCATCGGGCACATAGATGAACAAGCAAGAACCAAAATATTTATGGTGTTTTGCGATTTTATCCGATCTGCTGATGAACACTACTGTGAAAGCCGGCAGGCCATTGCTCGAAAGGAATTTGTACGGCTAGGGCTGACCAACTCCGTTCTCTTGCATGAAGCAACTGATTCCTTTATCTTGCTGACTGCTGACTTAAAATTATATCTCGCGGCAGCAAAGGAAGGTTATCTTGTTCAAAATTTTAATCATTTGCGGGAGATAGCATATTTATAATTGAGAAGGATGAGAATATGTCGTCAGCAGCCTGATATGATAAATCGACTGCCGACGTCCACCACAAAGGCAAAAACCAAAAAGGTGCACAAAGAAAAAAATTCAAAAGATAAAAGAATAGATGACAGCCTAAGCTGCAATCGCTTTGTACTCCACGCTTACATAGGCTGTGACCCTGGCCTTTCCCGCCGGGATGTAGTCCACTTCCATGTAATCGGTCAGAAATCCGTCCATCATGGGCCAGGAGTCCATCCACATCGAATGTCTGCCCATCCAGGATCCGTGCCCGTCCATTCCATCCATTCCGCTGTTTCTCCACATGCGGTGCATGCCCCAGGGAGAGCCTGAGCTCCAATAGCCCCCGCCGTAGGATGGCCCGACCTCGATATCGATATCCGGGTATGCCGCATCCTCGATGTAGGCGGCCTCACCAAGGCTGTATCCCATAGCCGAAGCATAGTCCTCTGCTTTGGCTTTAGCGTTCTCCAGGGCCTTCTTCCTGGCCTGCTCATAGGCCGCGGACGAATCGTTCAAAGCATACCCTATGACGGCAGCATCCGCTCCAGCCGATTTTGCTGCTTCTATGGTCTGGTTGACCCGGCTCCGGTCAGTGGTCTTCAGTCTGATGAGCATCTGCTCTGTGACTTTATTGGTGATCACATCGCGACAGGATGTGGTGTTGTTCGCAGTATTGCAGATCACCCTGTGATAAGCAGAGAATCCCCTGGACCGGTCCTTCATCATCTCCTCATTTTTCACTCCTGCGGAGATCAGGGATTTCTCTGCCGCGGCCAGCACACGGGAGTTGGCCTGCTGGGCAATGGTTGAATTGTTGCTGCTATTGTCAGCGCTCACGGCGATTATTACCGTGTCGGCATCGGTCAGAACTGAGCCCGTGCCGGTTACTCGAAGCGAGCTGTCCTGCGCTGTGGCTCCAGCCGCAAGCAAGGCTATCGCCAGCAGACCCATAAAGATCGACTTCAAGCTCATTTTTTTTGCCTCCTTAATGCCAATAGATATTATTCCCGCAAAGGGGAATTATCGCTGAACTGATGCGTTGAGAATATTTAAGATTTACGCTGATAGTCGATATATCTTATCACATTATTTCGACTGGATGCGGGATGCAAAATATCGGCTATGTTACCAAAATGCAGTTTTTGTGAGTTCTCTGTGCCCTGCACAGGATTGATATAGATAGCAGAAAGATCAGAGTCCAGAAAGAAAAGAGAGGTAATAATCGTGTCCGAGTCCGAAAAGAATCTAAAAGCGGCATTTGCCGGAGAGTCGCAGGCCAATCGCAAGTACAGTGCCTTTGCAGCCAAAGCAGACAAAGAGGGCTTCGCACAGGCGGCAAGGCTCTTCCGGGCGGCTGCCGCTGCCGAAGAGGTCCACGCTGTGAATCACCTCCGGGCGCTGAAAGCCATCAAGTCCACCAAAGACAACCTTCAGGCAGCCATCTCCGGAGAAGACGAGGAGTGGGAGGCGATGTATCCCAAGATGATCGAGACGGCCAGGCTGGAGGCCAACAAGGCAGCAGAGACTTCGTTTCATTATGCCAACGAGGTGGAGAAGATCCACTCCGTTCTCTACAAAAAAATGCTGGCGGGCCTCGCAGCCGGGCAGGAGTCATTCCCTTACTACATCTGCCCCTACTGCGGAAATACAGTGGAGAAGGAGGCACCCGGAGTCTGCCCGGTCTGCGGAGCCGAGGGCAAGCTGTTCATAAGGGTGGACTGAACATTTGATTTGAATTGATTTGACCTTTGATTTGCAAATCTCATGAACGAAGAGAAAAGAATTGAAGTAATCCTGGCCAGGTCCTGGCTAAAAGATCAGATAGTAGATCTCTATCGTGCCGGAGGATGGTGGACGGAGGAGATGGACCCCTCCAGGATCGGCGATCTGATGCAGGCCAGCTTTGCCTTCGCCCTGGCGATTGATATTTCTACCGGCAGGGCTGTGGGTATGGGGCGTGTGATATCAGATGGAATGGCGGACGCATACGTTCAGGATCTTGTGGTGCTGGAAGAGTGGAGAAGCTCCGGGGTGGGAAGGATGATCTTAAGGAGGCTACTGGAGGAATGCCGAAATCATAAGCTGACCTGGATCGCCCTCATCGCCGAGCCGGGCAAGGAGGACTTCTACCGCTCCATGGGATTTCGGCCCATGCCCGGCCATGTGCCCATGATCCTCTCCGGGGAGGAAGAGTGATGCTTAGCGCCACCTCTTTTCAGCCCGTCTCTCTCATGGACCGGGAGTTCTTTGCCAGGCACTACGCCGCTTATCCCCAGTTGCACAGCGACAACACCTTCATCAACATGGTCTGCTGGAACAACTACGCCCATTACCGTTATGCCTATCTGGATGGCTGCCTGCTCATCTCCAGCACCATCGCCGGCAAGACCCGCTACCGCCCACCCATCGGCCCCCAAAATCCGGAGCTGCTTGCCGACCTGCTGCATCTTGCCTCTCAAAGCGAAGACGATATTCCCTTTGTGATCCTCGATCCGGATAGCCTCAAGTGGATCTCTGAGCTGTATCCCGAACTGCAATTTTACGCCGAGAGAAATTACTTCGATTATGTCTATCTGGCCTCAGACCTGGCGGAGCTGCCCGGCAAAAAGTATCTCACCATTCGCCATCAACTCAACAAGTTCCAGAAGACCTGCCAGCCCCAGGTGGAGATGATCGGCGAAGGCAATATAGGAGAGGTGGCCGAATTTCTGGAGCTGTGGTGTGACTGGAAGGACTGCGACTCCGACCCGGTGCTGGCCGGAGAGAAGCTGGCCGTGGACTATGCCCTCACTCATTTCCGGGAGCTGGGTCTGTCGGGGCTGGCCATCAGGGCCGAGGGCAAGATCGGGGCCATCTCCCTATTTGAAGGGCTGAACAGCGATACGGCTCTGGTCCACTTTGAAAAGGGGCTGCCGGACTGCAAGGGAATCTATCGGGCGGTGAATGCCGAGACTGCCCGGACCCTGGCGGGCAAATTCACCTACATCAACCGGGAGAGCGATATGGGAGTGGAGGGCATACGCGAGGCCAAGATGCGCTACCATCCTCATCATATGATCGAGGTCCATATGCTGAAGCGAGAGGAGCTGGTGGAGGTACTCTGAGAAGGAACTCAAAGAAAGAACCAGAGATCCTTGCTTAATTCTTATTTCTTATTTCTTAAAACGGAATCCGCAGGTATGGATATTGGCCACGTCCTCCGGCGTCAGGGGAAAGGCCTTGCAGATGCTGGGGCGTATTCGGTAAATTCTGCATCGCTTATTTTTGCTGTCATGGGCCAGGCATAGGCTGCAGCATCTGCCGCATCTGGTGCATGCGCCGATGCGCTTCGTCCGCCAGGCCATTACCTCTTTATTCTTCAAGTACCATACGATCCTTCTTCTAATCCATCCGTCCCACATGGCAAACCCGCATTCTCGGCCACCGCCTTTTTGACCTGGGCCGATTTTCTATCCCTGGATTCGCCCTTTTTGCCACGGAAACGGTTAAAAGGATTGCGGCCCATAAGGGGATGGCAACACAAGAAGATGGCAATCGACAATATCAGGAGATGCTGAAAATGAAGAGCCTTAAGGGTACTGAGACTGAGAAGAACCTCATGACGGCATTTGCCGGGGAATCGCAGGCCAGGAATAGATACCATTATTTCGGATCCCAGGCTAAAAAGGAGGGCTTTGAGCAGATAGCAGCCATCTTCCTGGACACCGCCGACAATGAAAAAGAGCATGCTAAGGTCATATTCAAGCTCCTGGAAGGCGGAGAGGCAATGGTCGCGGCAAGCTTTCCGGCGGGGGTCATCGCCGGCACTGCTGCCAATTTGATGGGCTCGGCAGCGGGAGAGAGGCATGAATACTCTGAGATGTATCCGGCCTTTGCCGAGGTGGCCAGGAAGGAGGGATTTCCGGAGATCGCCGCCACGCTGCTCAATATTGCTGCCGCCGAGAAGGGGCACGAGCGGAGATTTCTCGCCCTGAAGAAGAATTTGGATGAGGGCTCAGTCTTCAAGAGGGAGAAGAAGATCGTCTGGCGCTGCAGAAATTGCGGATATATGCATGAGGGAACTGAGGCTCCGGATGAGTGCCCGGCCTGCAAGCATGAAAAGGCTTACTTCGAGGCATTTGGCGAAGTTTACTGACGGGGTGAAATGATAAAGAGGACATCGATTTCAGGCCCAATGCCGGCTGCCATCCTCCTGAGCGCCCTGGTTTTATGTGCTCTGTTGATGTTGACGGCGGCGGAGGGCAGGCCGACCTTCAGCCTGGGGGGCAAGGACGGCCTAGATCTTTTTGGGCAGCTTGCCAACAATTCCAGTCTCAATTCAAGTTTCAATTCCACGTCCACAGCCAATTCGTCGATCAATGTCTCCCGGAACGCCTCCGGCGTCTCCCTGGGCGGAGAGGATGGTGGCATTCTCTTCCAGGACCTGCAAAACGCTTCCAAGAACCTGTCCGACTGGGGAGCAGAGCCTCCCAAAGCGCCAAAGACACCCGGCTACGATTCCCGGGCCGCTCAGACCTATGAGGTTTTGAGGATGAACCACGTAGGCTATTGATTCGACCAATAATTTAATTAGCTAAGAGAAATGGCAAGGTATTGGATGAAAACTATATCGCTGGCTGTGCTCTGCCTGTTTCTGGGATTGATGGCCGCGGGCTCATCGATCGGCTATCAGGATGTGGGATCGGAGTATGGGACATCCTGGCTGCAAAAGTACGGCACGATGCCGGCAAGCACCCTAGAGCAGAATAGCCTCTGGAACTGGGCAATGCACCAAAGGGCTTCGGCCTTCATAACGGTGTCCTCTATCCGCCCGGAACCGAGCCGCAATGGTACTATCCCAGCAGCTACAACTCTTACACGCCCATTGTCATAAACAAAACCGATTCCAAGAATCTTCAGTCCTCCTACGGGACTGATACGGATCCGTGGCTCATAGCCCAGCTCTACGGCAGGCCGGTAGCTGTGGTCAAAGATCCCCCTGGGACTCTATTTTGATCTTCTTATCTATTTTAGTTTTCTTTATTTATTTTGATTTCTTTAATTTCTTTATCTCCTTCTCTTCACCGAAAAATCTTTACAGTAGTGCGGCCCTGAGCCTGCCATGAATTCGGGAAGAATTGCAGTGGGCGACATCAAGATGTACTATCAGATCCTGGGCGGGGGAGAGCCTGTTGTCATGATCATGGGTCTGGCCGGCCACAGCCTCGACTGGGGCCAGACCCTGCCCCGGCGGCTGGCAAAGCGCTATCAGACCGTTCTCTTTGACAACCGTGGAGCGGGAAGGAGCGACCAGGCCTCTGGCCCCCTCACCATCAAGCAGATGGCGGATGACGCCTCCGGGCTGATGGGGGCGCTGGGGATCGACAGCGCCCATGTCTTCGGAGCGAGCATGGGAGGCATGATCGCCCTGCAACTGGCCCTGGACCATCCGCAGAGGGTGAGAAAGCTGCTGCTGGGGGCCACAGCCGCCGGGGGACCGTCGCGGGTCTTCCCGCCGCCGGAGATTGAGAATTATTTCACCCCCAGGCCGGACCTGTCGGCCCATGACTATCTCCTCTGGACGGCACCGGCATGCTATCCCCCTGAGTTCATAGCAGCCCATCCCGATGTGGTGGAGGAGAAGATCGCCGCCAACCTGGCCCATCCTGGGACGCTTGAGTCATACCTCAGCCAACTGGAGGCCTTCCGCAGCTTCGATGTGGCCGACCGGCTCGGCTCCATCAGGGCGGAGACGATGGTCCTGTTCGGCAGCAGAGATGCTCTCATTCCTCCCGAGAACAGCCTTTTGCTGGCCCAGGCTATTCCTGGGACAGAGATCAGGGAGATCGAGGGGGCGGGGCACATCTTCTGGATCAGCCATCCCCAGGAGACGGCGGAGATAGTTGAGGGATTTTTGGGGTGAAGAAAATATATTTTTTGGAATACTTAGCTCTCAGAGGATAGAGAAATGATTCATTGTCTCTGTGTCTCTGCGTCTCTGTGGTTTAGTTGGTAATTTGCCGGCAATTTGAGCCTGCTGCTACCCAGCTAAACCACAGAGGCACAGAGACAATCTGATAAACTGAAAGATCGAATTACCCAAGTTTAGCAGCGAGTTTGAAAAGACTATAATCGACAGGGTCAAAAGGATTTATTTACTCGTCTCTCCACACCATAATTCAATTGGGAACGTGGTGGTAATGGACCCTCTAATCATCTTAGCCGCGAAAGGCGCACAGGCCCTGGCAGGGAAGGCAGGGGAGCGGCTGGGCGGGCGGCCGGCAGGCGACCTCTCCCGGTTGGTTGCTGGCAAGTTCAAGGGCGATTCCTATGCCCAGCAAACTCTTGCCCGCGCTCAGGAAAAGCCGGATTCCAAGCAAAGGCAGGCTGCTCTGCAGGAGGTGCTGGCAGAGAAGATGCAGATCGACCCTGCTTTCAGTCCAACCGCTCAAAGATGCCTGCCAAGCATTTCCTTGAAACGGCGAAAATAGCAGAGCCTCTCCTCAAGCAGTCTGGTATCCAGTTCAGCCAGAATCTGGAATGAACGCTTTCCTTTTTCGTACCCTTTGTCCTTTCCGCAGTCCCTGGTAGCAGACCTGAGGGTCTCCAATAGCTCCTGCCTGGGCCGCTCCTCCAAACCGTTTGTAGGGATGAGATTTCCTTCCCGAAGGCATGGGCCGAATACCTTATGCAGTGCCTCATGGTCAGCCATTATCCAGGTCTCCATGCAGGTAGCCATCATCTGAGCCTGCTCATCCTCCGCCCCGGCAGGCCAATCCCAGCCGTCGCGGGCATGAAGATGATCCCACGGGCCTGCTGCAACCGGATCTTCGCTGTCGACCAGCAGCACCGGATATTCTTCAAATCCTGCCGATGCCTGGGAGATGCTGAACATGCTGTAGGCCTTATCTCGCCCTCCGCAGGCAACGATCCTTGGCATCCTTCCAGCAAAGCCCATGTTCCTGATGAGCTTGGAAAATCCCTCCCGGCACCGAGTTCGAAGCTCTTTGCTTTCGCCTCCCCCTTCCACAAATATGGCTGTCCTCACCATCTCGTCCCCCCCAGCGCTCCGCGGGTCCACAGCTCGCCCAGACGGTAGTCTTTCAGCCACTTCTCCAGATCTTCTGCGTCCAGTCTCTTGATCTCCGTCCGGCTTCCATGCTTCTCACAGATCAGGACCGCATCAGGTCGCTCGGTCATGGCGTCCACTAAAATGTCGGAATGGGTGGTAACAATCAACTGAGTGCGCTGTGAGGCGGCGATGAGCAGGTCCGCCAGTTTGGGCAGGATGTCGGGATGAAGGCCGAGTTCCGGCTCCTCGATGCAGATGAGCGGAGGCGGTGACGGGTCGCAGAGCACCGCCAGCAAGCAGAGATATCGCAGAGTTCCATCGGATAGCCTGGTGGCAGGGATTGCGAAATCACCCTCGGTAAAGAATACCTGGACGGCTCCGCCCTCGATGCTCACATCGAAGTCGTCAATCCCCTCGTAGAGGTCGCGGAGAGCTTCCAGAATCATGTTCTTCGCCCTGGGCACTCTTCTCAGCCTGCTTAAGAAGAGGCCCAGGTTCGAGAAGTCCTCCTCCAGCCGGTCGCTCCTCATGTCGGCCTTTTGAGGCTCGCGGAAGATTGCGTTTCTCCCAAAGCGCCAATCCCGAAATATTCTGATCCGTTCATAGATGTCTGCGAGATATGATATTTCCGGGTAGATCTCAGGCTCTCTCCTCTGGGCGAGTATGGACTGATCTGCTTGAACGGTCTCAGGCTTCAACAGGCGCTGCTCGGACTTGATGTTTATGACCGGATTGCCGTTGCCATAATCGTAATAGAAATTCGGCTTTTTGGAGCCAGGATGGGACTTGAAGTCCTCGATCCGCTCATCCACCAGGCGGAAGGACTGATTGTCATTCCGGAAGGCCAGGACGTGACGCAGAGGCACGCTTGCCTGCGGATTTCTGATAACGGCATTGATGGTGGCAAATCCCTCCAAATCGCCTTTCCAGATCCAATCGCCAACGCCCCCGCCCCGACGGATGACGGCACGCATGTCGCCAGGAGCGGAGCGCAGAAGGGATATTGCCTCTATGAAGTTGGACTTTCCCGATCCATTGGGGCCTATGAGCACATTCAGACTTTTTAGAGCAATAGTCTCTGCATCCGGTCCGAAGGACAGCAGATTGTGAAGTGAAATCGCCTCAATCGTTCGCATTTCCTCGTCTTTGATGCTCATGGTTCCTCTTATTTTGACATAATCTCTCCAAATACATGCTTCAGTAAGGACATTATGATATTTTATTCTATCTATTCGGAGACCAGAGTTGAGAAAAAGTTGGCCGAGTGGAGATAATAGCTTCTCATGGACGATCGGCCCGCAATCAGTGTCCAATCCGGGCTCATGGACCTCTGTGCCCCGGCCTCCTCCCTTTCCCCCCGCATTCCGGGCATCTCTCCAGCCTCTCCACGATCTCCGTGCAGACGGCAGCATAACCGGCCACGACCTTGCCCCTGCCAAAGCAGGTCGGGCACGGCTGCAATGGAGTGCTGCTGCCGCTATTTCCACCCGTCATAAACGACTACGTCTTCCAGCTTCTTTCTCGGCCTGGCCGCCGGAGACTCGGCCGGATAGCCCAGAGTCATCATGGATGTCACCCTCATCTCTGCCGGCACGCCCAGGATCTCCTTGACCTGCTCCTCGTAGAAGGCCCCTATCCAGCAGGTGCCCAGCCCCTCGGCGACGGCTGCCAGGCTCATGTGGTCCAAGGCAATGGACAGGTCGATGGGATAGCACCTCTGGCCGCAGGGCATGATGTTGTCCGGCTTGGTGGCGCAGGCGGCGATCACCACGGGGGCTGCCGCCACCCAGGGCTGGCCCATGGCCGCCTCGGAAAGCCTCCTGCGCTTGTCCGCGTCTTTCACTACAATGAACTTCCAGTCCTGCAGGTTCTTGGCGGACGGGGCGATCCTTCCCGCATCCAGGACGCGCATGAGCCTCTCCGGCTCGACTGATCGGTCCTGATACTTGCGAATGCTCCTCCGGGATACAACAGCCTCCATTAACTCCATGGTACTTCACCCTGAAAGTGTAGTCTCTCTTGAATTATAAACTGACTGCTCCGGGATAGAATCGTTAGATCGAAAGGTTCCTCGCTATTTTATGTGGGTGGCGAGGTTGTTCTTGTCTCTATGTCTCTGCGCCTCTGTGGTTTAGTTAGCGAAGAGCCACTAAAGGTTATTTAAGCATGAGGCTCGCAAGCATTGGATGGAGGTTATATCGATGAGACTTCTAATTGGCATCATGCTATTGCTGCTCATCTTCGGACTGGCGGAATCCGTACAGGTGGGAGGGACCGCGGGGAGGACGATCGCCCTCGGCAGCCTCTCCCGGGAAGCCCCGATAGAAACGGATGCATTGAATCAGACCAATATCACAGATCAGATCAACGTCACAGACCTGGCCAACATCACCGATCAGGTCAATGCCACCGAGCAGCCCATTAACGCAGGCTCAGGCAGAAGCGCAGTTGCCATTAAAAATCCGATGAGCACCATCCCGGTATCCAATGCCAGGAAGAGCGCATTCTCTCCCGATTCCGCACAGGCCAATTCGATAGCATACCAATTCACAACATAGACTTCTCAAATCTTTTTTATCGAATTGAAATCATTCAGCTCCTGACGATCCGCACCCGCCTGCCCTTGCCCATGAGCCACCTCGCGGCCAGTGCGAGGGCCAAAAGCAGCACCAGCCCTGCCCCGACCGGATATAACCACGCCAGCCATTCCTCCTCGCCCACGTAAACCAGAGCCACCAGCTCCTCCCGACGCGGCTCGCCGGCCTGCCATGGCTGCCCGCTCACATCATCCTCTTCACCCACTTCATCCTTTTCATTGCCGTTATCCACCTCACCCTGCCCATCCTCTGGCAGCCTGCTCCTGCCATACGGGACCGCACCCAGAATGACGCCCATCGTTTGATGCAGCAGTCCGGCCAGCCAGCCGTCCTGCACCGCCTCCTCTCCATCCCGGTAGGTGATGGTGCAGGGCAGGGCGTAGTAACCTGATTGGGCATTTTCATCTACGAAGACCGAGACGGCCAGGGCGGCGCTCTCTCCGGGAGCGACTCTGACCTCATCCTCTCCGTTCTCCACCATGAGAAAGGGGGGGCTGGGCCGCGCTTCCAGCTTCAGCCGCCCGGCAGGCTCGTCTCCCCTGTTCTCAATAGTCAGCCTTATCTTTGACTCGCCTCCGGCCTCTGCTGACACATCCGTCTCCGCCAGAACCATCTTCGGCCCCTGCACCACCTCCGCCTGGAGGGGTAGCTCCCCAGTCAGCCTCTGGTAATTGAAGGTAAAGCCGGTCAGCCCATCTTCCTGGGAAGCAGCGGCTGCCGAGAGCCGCGAATAATTCAAACGAAGCGCCAGAGGATAGATGCCGAGAGGCGCGCCCCGCACCAGAGCCGAGAACTGCACCGTCACATTCTCGCCAGGGGCCAGGAGTCCCGCCATCTGGGGGCTGGAGAGAATTTCGATTCTGTCGTCGGCGCTCAAGAGCACTGCCTCAATGCTGCGCGCCGTCCGCCGGTCGTAGCCCGCCCCACCCGGTCCAATAAATCCGCCGGCCAAATCGGAGGATTCGGAAGGCTGGGCATTGTTTTGCAGCACCACGAAGATGCTGGAAGGCCGGCCTATCTCGAAGTTTCCGTAAAGCCCTCCAATCTGGAGATCGGGGCTATCGCCCCCCAGGGCCTTCGCCGCCTCGCCACCCTGCACGCCGGATTCGATTCCTCCCGCCTCCTCCACCTGGCCGACGGCCTGGGCCGGCGCTGAAAGGATCAGGAAGATGAGCGAGGACGCGATCATGAATAAAAAAAGAGCAAGCCTGCACAGAGACCCCGGCGCTTTCATCCCTCTCTTAAAGCAACTGCGCCTTTTTATCTTTGCTGCTTCGGGCCATAAGTTCAAGAAGTCCAGGTCAGCATCAGCAATGATTCAAATGGCTATTCTCTGCTCTTCTCTCTGTGTAGTACAGAAATGACATCTTTGTGAGTTCTTTGTGAGTTCTTTGTGCGCTCTGTGTCCTTTGTGGTTGATCAGTAGAAAACATATAGACTAATCATAACCTGGAAATTTAACCACAAAGATCACAAAGCTCACAAAGGACGCACAAAGGATGAAAGCTCAATTTCATGCGCATGGGTGACCTAATGTCATGATCGAACTCTGTGCCTCTGTGGTTTAGTCGGTCCTTTTGAGATCATTAAGCCCACTAAGATCTATTCCGCCGACGCGATCAGCGCCGCTTGCTCGGCTGTCAGCCCCTTGTGAACCACTGCGCAGATGCGCCTGGTGATCAGCGCCGGGCTTTCATGCTGAAACACATTTCTGCCGATGGCAACACCCCGCGCTCCGGCGGCGATGGCCCCTTCTACCATGGACAATAGCTGCAGCTCGGACTCGACCCTCGGCCCTCCGGCGATGACCACGGGCACCGGGCAGCCCTCCACCACCCTGGCAAAGCTGTCCTGGTCTCCGGTGTAGTTGGTCTTGATGATGTCAGCCCCCAGCTCCGCCCCAACGCGGGCGGCGTGGGCGATGTACTCCTCGGAGTATTCGTCCTTGATCTTCTTTCCCCGGGGGTACATCATGGCCAAAAGTGGCATGCCCCAATCCTGGCAGCTCCGGGAGACCTCTCCTAAGGTGGCAAGCATGTGGCTCTCGTCCTCTGCTCCCACGTTGACATGAATGCTCACTGCATCCGCCCCGATCTTGAGGGCCTCCTCCACTGTGGCCACCAGGACCTTGTTGTTGGGATCAGGCCCCAATGCCGTGGAGGCGGAGAGGTGAATGATCAGCCCCAGGTCCCGGCCGTAGCCACGGTGGCCGAAGACCGCCGCCCCCTTGTGGACGATGGCTGCATCCGCCCCTCCGGAGGCCACTGTATCGGCCATGGCCTTGACGCTCTTGATGCCTTTGATGGGGCCTACTGTGACCCCGTGGTCCATTGGTATGATGACTGCGTTTCCTGTGCGGCGGGAAAATATCCGCTCCATGCGAATCGATGTTCCTCTCAATCTCCTCTCTCCTTCCCTTTCTCCTGACCTTCTCCGAGCTTTCTCCTTGTCGTCTCCTTCTTTTGCACCATGTCAATGCTTAACATTGTACATCATAGTACTTATTATTACTAGAATGAACAATTAAGGCGTATTTATACTTTCCCTTCTCGTAAGCCGCAATGTGTAGTCCCGAAACCTTTGACTTTATATACCCATCAATGTGGCATGGGAAAGAAGAATAAAGTCGTAAAGCTAACAGAGAGGAAGATCAGATACATCATT
>Ga0116170_10004423_pt1 | contig 12847 bp, 15 predicted proteins | sample AD_JPNHW1_MetaG_FD_89797 | JGI IMG/M metagenome (GOLD analysis project Ga0116170, IMG submission 89797) | Active sludge microbial communities of municipal wastewater-treating anaerobic digesters from Japan - AD_JPNHW1_MetaG | ecosystem: Engineered > Bioreactor > Anaerobic > Digestate | place... | reverse complement strand
GCCTTGACGCCCACCGATTCAATGGCGAGCGAGAGCGGTTCGGGCAGCATAAGCATGCCGGGAACGTGCTTTTCATTGACGGCGCCGTAAGGTTTGTCATCGCAGGACCGATGCTTGTTAAAGGCAAAGTCCCGGATATTTACCAGGTTGTAGGCGATAATTCCCCGTTGAACCGCCTTGGCCATTATCGAACTCTCGAAAAAGGCCCGCGGTATCTCGGGAAACAAGGTCAGCACATGGAATTTCATGGAATCACTCCAGAATCCAGCGGTGCGTCAGCTCGATGGTCCGTGCCTGCATGTCGATCTTGCCGACAAACTCCTTGCGGAGCGGCACAAGGCGCTTCTCGCCCTCGGTTAGGGAAACCTCGAGTAGGTCTCCAGCCCCGCCTTCCATTACACCCGTAATTTTTCCTATCGGCGTCCCGTCGTACACGAGAACGCATGTGCAAAGATCGCAGACATAGTACTCGCCCTCTTCAAGGGGACAAGCCCTGTCGCGGGGAACCAAGATCTCGGAACCAGCCAGTTTCTTGGCTTGCTCGAGCGTGTCGACTCCCCGAAATTTGATCAACAGGCAATGGGCGCTGCCCTCAGCGGCCTCGATCTCGAAGCGCTTCGTGGTTCCGCCCTCGCCGCCGGTCCTCAAAAGAACCTCGTCAAGGTCGCCAAAATGGGAAACCTCGCCGGAAGAACTTTCTACCTTAACGAATCCGTCAATCCCGTGGGACGAACGGACGATGCCCGTAATCAGAAGCCCCTGCGCCGAAGCGTCGGGCTCCCGTTCCGTTTCACGACGATCCATCAATCAAGAATTTCCAAAGATACCCTTTTCCCCGACTTGCCGGAAGAGGCGGCGAGGACGGTACGCATGGCTTTCGCGATGCGACCGTACTTTCCAATAACCTTTCCGATATCAGCCGGCGCGACGCGGAGCTCGAGGATCGAAGCTTTTTCGCCCTCAACCTCGCTAACCGTCACCGCACCGGGATCGTCGACCAGGGATTTAGCCATATACTCAACCAAATCTTTTTCCACGCTCGGTGCCTTCCCGTGCCTTAGAGGCTGAAGTTTTTCCGGTTAAGGAGACCGCGGACGGTATCGGACGGCTGCGCGCCCTTATCAAGCCAGCTGCGGACTTTGTCGGAATCGAAAGAGACCTGCTTTTCCTCGGCCTCGATCGGGTGATAAATGCCGAGCTCGTCGATGGTGCGGCCGTCTCGGGGCTCCCGCGCGTCCTGAACGACGATGCGGTAATAGGGACGGGTCTTGCTTCCGAACTTCTTCAATCTGATTTTAACGCTCACTCTATATCCTCCTGGGAACATTCGCCCATAAATTCACGTGCGTACACGAACTATATGTATACAGGAAATGGAAAAAACCGTCAATACTGCGAAAAACATGAAGATAATACCGCCGTATGCTATACTTGATGTATGGTCGACGGCACGCGTAAACCCGATAAATTCTTTCTGATCTCGGAACGAAAGCCAACTTGGAGAACCGCGCTTAAAATAGCGCTCATTTATCTGGCTTTCAGCGTTTTTTGGATTTTTTTCTCGGACAGTCTTCTTGCATTGATGGTACAGACGCCGGATCTCATCACCCAGATCAGCATCGCGAAGGGCATTGTCTTCGTACTGATGAGCGCGCTCATTATCTACATGATGGTCGCCCCTGCCCTGCACAAGATCAGCGACAACGAACAAGTGATAATGGAGAACCGCAATGAGCTGAAGATCCTGCTCTACTATGATCATTTGACGGGCCTTTCCAACCGCCGGAAGCTGATCGAACGCCTGCCCGAGTACCTGGAAGACCAAACATCAAAGGGCAAAGGGCTTTTATTCATCGATATCGACAACATCAAGCTGATCAACGACACGATGGGGCACGCCTTCGGGGATCTTCTGATCGCGGAAACCGCCAAGCGACTGAAGACCATACTGGAGCCTCCCGAGGAGATATTCCGCATCGGGGGAGACGAATTCCTCATCCTTACCAAGTTTTCGCAGATCACGGGCCTGAAGTCGAAGACGGAGGCGATAATCCACGCCTTTGACGAGCCGATACCGATCCAAAATGCCCTTATCCATAACACCGTCAGCGTCGGTATTTCTCTGTACCCCATGCACAGCACGGACCCCGGGGAGCTCCTGAAATGCGCAGATATCGCCATGTACCAGGCGAAAAACTGCGGAAAAAACACCGCGACGCTCTACAACGTCAACATGATGACCTCGATAAATGACCGCATGAACATCGGGGAATACCTTCACGACGCCCTTACCAACGGGGAGCTCGAGGTCTTTTATCAGCCTCAAATTACGACCGACACGGGGCGTATATCCAGTTTCGAGGCGCTCTTGCGCTGGAACAACCGCGTACTGGGGCGGGTTTCCCCGGACAAGTTCATCGGGGTAGCGGAAGAAACGCACCTGATTATTCCGATCGGCGACTGGATTCTCAGGAATTCCTGCCGGTTCCTCAAGAAACTGCACGACCAGGGGTATGGCGAGTTAAGCATATCCATCAACATTTCCATGATTCAGCTTCTCCAGGACGATTTTTCCCGCAAGGTAGCCCGAATAATCGAGAATGCGGGACTTGATCCAACGCGGATAGAGCTTGAGATCACCGAGTCGGCGTTAATGGAAAGCTACACGATAATCCGGGGTCAACTGGACGAGCTCCGAAAGATAGGCATCACGATAGCCCTCGACGATTTCGGCAAGGGGTACTCGTCGCTCAGTTACCTTGAGCAGCTCCCGATCACGACGCTGAAGATCGACAAAAGCTTCGTGGACCGCATATCCGACCCGACGAACGACACCTCGATAACGGGAAACATAGTTAAGATCGGCAAAAAGCTCGGTCTGACGGTTATCGCCGAGGGAGTGGAGACGGATTCTCAGCTTGCGTTTCTCGCAAGCCAACAATGCGACAAGATACAGGGCTGGGTGTACTCGAAAGCCCTACCCGAATCGGACGCGGAGGCCTTCGTCGTCCACAACCTCCAGAACGTCGCGCGTAAGGGCTAAGGCTATTCGCTGAAACGCTTGAGAAAGGCGCGCGTACGGTCGTTCTTCGGGTTTCGGATCACCTCGGTCGCCTTACCTTCCTCGATTATCACTCCCCCATCCATGAATATGACCCTATCGGCGACGTCCCGCGCGAAAGCCATTTCGTGCGTCACGATGACCATGGTCATTTTCTCGGCCGCGAGCTCGCGGATGACCTTGAGGATCTCGCCGGTCAGCTCGGGATCGAGCGCGCTCGTCGGCTCGTCGAAAAAGAGAACCTCGGGGTCTAGGGCAAGGGCTCGGGCTATGGATACGCGCTGCTGCTGTCCGCCCGATAATTCGCATGGGTAGGAATCGGCCTTGTCGGCAAGCCCCATCTTCGAAAGCAAACGGTACGAGCGCTCGTCGGCCTCGGCGCGAGAGCGTCCCAATACGTGAACTTGCGCCTCCGAGATGTTCCGCAAGACGGAGAAATGGGGAAAGAGGTTAAAATTCTGGAAAACGAGCCCGATCTTCAGGCAGATCGATCGAAGCGTCGCGGGCTCGGCGTACTTGCCGCCGTCCACCATCGCGATTCCGTCGATCCAAACGGTTCCGCCGTCGACCTTCTCCAGATGGGTAACGGACCTCAGAAGGGTCGATTTGCCCGAGCCGGACGGCCCGATAATGGCGAGAACCTCTCCCCTCATGACCGAAAAGGAGATGTCGCGGATAACCTCGAGAGAGCCGAATGATTTTGAAAGGTGCTCGACCTTGATGATTTCCATGCTGATTTACCTGTAATAGGAAAGTTTTTTTTCGGCATGGTCAAACCCCGCCGAGACCACCCAGTTCATGGCGAAATAGAAAACGCCGGCCACGAAAATAGGCATGGTCGAAAACTGTCGAGCGGAGGCGTTTTGCGCGACGCGAAAAAGCTCGGCGACGCCTATCGTCTGCGCGAGCGCGGTATCCTTGACGAGGGTTATCACCTCGTTCGCGGAGGACGGAAGGATGCGCTTAACCACCTGGGGAAGGACGATCTTCATGAAGGTTTGGCGTTTCGTGAACCCAAGGACCTTCGCGGCCTCGTATTGCCCCTTGGGGATGGATTCGATGCCGCCGCGGTAAATCTCCGCGAAATAGGCGGCGTAATTGATCACGAACGCGATAATAACCGCGATAAAGCGGTCGTAAGACACGCCGAGGAGATAGTACGGCGCGAAATAGACGAATATCAGCTGCAGGATAAGCGGCGTGCCGCGCATGATAAGCAGATATACGTTGACGAAGCCGGACACGGCGCGATTTTTGGACATACGTCCGAACGCGATCGGGAGCGCGAGTGGGATGGAGAAAAGGAGAGTCAAAAAGAAGACTTCGAGGGACGTAAACGTTCCCTGAAGCATCGCCCAGAGCATTTTCGACACAGGGACTCCTTAGGAACGGGAATTGCCGCGCTGGCAAAGTTCGCCGCGCAGGCAAAGTTAGCCGCGCGGGCAAAGTTCGCCGCGCGGCCTTGCTTTATTTACCGACTACGGAGATATCGGCCCCGAACCACTTGGTCGCGATCTTTGCGATGGTGCCATCGGCGGCCATAGCCTCGAGGGTCGACTGAACCTTGGTCATGAGCGCGACGTCCGCCTTGCGGAAACCGACGCCATATTCCTCGGGGGACAGGGATTCGGAAAGGATGGTATAGGCCTTGCCCGAGCGATTGATGTTATCGTTCGCGACCAAAAGATCCATGACGACGGCGTTCACGCCCTTCGCCTCGAGATCCATGAGCGCGGTAAGGTTATCCTTAAACTCCACGGTGCCCTTGAGGCTCGCCTTGAAAGCGGTGGCTCCCTCGAGCGCGTCGGCGGCGGAAGAGCCCGCCTGGAGTCCCACGGTCTTACCAGCGAGGTCGGCGAGCGTCTTGATGCCCGAATCGGAGCGAACAACGAGCACCTGCGCGTTCTTGAGGTACGGCTTGGTGAAGGTCATCGCGGCGGCGCGTTCCGGGGTAATGGTGAATCCGTTCCAAATACAGTCGATCTTGCCGGTATTGAGCTCCTGCTCCTTGGCGTTCCAATCGATCGGCTGGCAAACGAGCTCGACGCCCATGCGCTTGGTAACCTCTTTGGCGAGGTCGACGTCGTATCCGACGATCTCGTTGTTCTCGTCGCGGAAGCCCATCGGGGGGAACGAGTCGTCAAGCCCGAGCACGAAGCTCTTCTTGTCCATGACGGCCTTGAGAGAGGCGTCGGAGGCGTCCTTCTTGGCGCAGGAGGCGAGCGAGACGCCGGCGATAAGCACGCAGGCAATGGCGAGGCACGAGGCCACGGTAAATTTTTTCATGAGTTACTCCTCTTTCGACATACTATCGTTTTTGGTCCGTTTAGTAAACGACGCCGCGCGGTCCAACGCCGCGAGGCGCGGCGACGCCCGGCTTATTCCCCGCTTCCGCGAAGCGCGCGCGCCATCTCCTTCCATACGACCCGATCCGCCTCGGATAGCCCGTCAAAGTCGGTCTGGCGTCCCCACGCGGAAAACTCGATAAAATTCCTCGCGCGCGCGAGCAGCGACTCGAATCGCCTTTCCTGAAAGCCCGAAAGCCATTTGGGAACGCGTCTGTTTTGCGCGATGAGCGCGCGGTAGTGCGGCAGGCAGAGGCCTTCGGACGCAGTAAAGAAAGCGACGAATTCGGGATCGTCCGTCTCGGCGACGAACCCCAAAAACTCGCGCTCCATCTGCGCGGTCTCGACGCAGGCGGGACAGTCGGCCTTATGCTTGGTTACCTTGCCCTTCCGTAAGTCCGGCAAGGCGTGGGACAGGATGTCCTCCCCGAGGATGGCGACGGCAAGGCCGTCACGGAAGGAATCGAGATTCTTAGCGTGCTTCGCGCAGAAACCGCCCGCTTCGCGGTATCTCGCGCGGAAGCCCCGGTCGGAAACGTGCTCGAACAGCATGTTGTCGATATAGCGCGTGATGCGCTCGGTTACGATGGAGCACACGGGGCAACCGGGCTTGCCGCACGCCTTCTCGAGCGCGAACCAATTTACGTGACGTTCAGTCGCCAAAACGGACCCCTTTCTAGAGATGATAGTCGACGACCGACCTCGAGACGCGAACCTTGGAAACGAATTCGCTTACCTTGACGTGCTCGGGATGCACCGCGTAGAGATCCAGGTCGTCCTTGGAGGCGAACTCCGTGATAAGGACCATGTCGGAGGCCATCGGGGAGGGAAACTCGTTGATGCCGACCTCTAACCGCTGGATAAACGGAATGGAAGACGGAAGCGCCTCGAGCATCTTCTTGATGAGGGCGCAATTCTCGGCGCGGGTCTTGCCCTCGGCCTCGTCCTTAAAGTTCCACATCACGACGTGTCTGAGCATGATAGCCTCCTGATACGCCAAGTATAGCAGGAAAGGCAGGTGGCGGGAACCTATCGCCCGATAAGATTTACGAGCATCGCCGAAAGGAAGAAGAGATCGCGGCCAAGGGTGAGCTCAAGCCATGCCCAAACGAGGCAGCCCGCGATTATCGAGGAGAACCAAACGAACCGATCGCGGCGGGACGCCAGGGAAAGTATGAAGCGATGTTTTGGCGATCCTTGCGGGATCTCGCCGAATTTGACGCGGGGGCCCGGAAACAGCGCGAACGCGAGTGCCGCGCACGGAAGGACGCAGAGGGGAAGAAGGAGCGCCGCGCCGTAATACCCGAATCCGGGATCGGGAAAAGAGGCGCAAACCACGGCCGCGCAGGCAAGAAAGCCGACCGCGCAACCGGTCGCTATCGCGTGACCATAGGTCATTTCGCAAAAGAGGGAACCGAGAGGATGAAAGGGAACCTGCCGAACGCGATCATCGATTCTGTCGGACATGGCGATTGTTTTCCTTTACTAACGTTTGGTTTTTATTAGTCACAGTATGTGACCATCCCATCCAGGCGTCAATCAAAAAAAACCTACCCACCCGCGGCCTAATGTCAGTTTCCCCCGCTAGCGTAGTGACGGAGCCCCGATTTCCACAGGCGCGCAGCGATAAAGCCGAAGACGAAGGGCGCCGCGAAGCCCCACGCGATGAGCGGGGGCGATAGCTTTCCAAGCGCGAACAGCGCGGGAAAATTCGTGATTACGAATATCGGGATCGCGAAGGTGCCGATCGCCCTGCCGACGCGGCCGTACACGACCATCGGCACGTTGTTAAAGTCCCAGAAAGAGTCCGCGAGAGCCGCGATGGCGTCCGCCCGGACGATCCTGAACACGAAGGTCATCGGTATAACCCAAAGGGCGTAGCCGACGGCGGCGCCCGACGCGGCGAAGAACGACCAGCCAAGGACGCCGAGCGGGTTGAACCCGAAACCCGCGCGCACGAGCCCGACGATGACCATCACGATGCCCGCGATCGTGTCGAACAGGAACGGTCCCATGTCCGACCGCCTGAACGTCGCGTAAAACTGCGAATTGACGGGCTTCGCGAGGATCATGTCGAAGGATCCGTCGCGGACGATCGTGGAAAGGCCAAAGAGGTTCATCGCGAGCGCGCCCGCGTAGAATCCCGTCAGAGCGACGTAACTTCCGACGAACACCAATATCTCGTTAGGCCCAAAGCCGGCGATCTTGCGGCCAGCGGCGTACGCGACGATGACGTACATGGTCTTGGCCAAAAGGTATCCCGCCTCCATGAGAATGCCCGTGACGAAGTTTACGCGGTATTCCATCTGGCTCATGAAATTGATTCGGACGAGCATCAGCCATATTTTGAAGTGTCGGATTATCTCTCCCATCATCAACTCCCAACCGCCGCGAATCGGCGGATTCCCCTGCCCCAAACGACGCGGCCGAGCGCCGCGAGGGCGATGAGCCACAGGGCGCAGAGCGCGAACGAGGGTAGCATTTCCGACGGCGGGACGCGGCCCGAAAGAACCTCCGTCGGGAACTGTATCGTGAACCGGAACGGCATGAGCTTAAGCGCGCGCTCGGCGTCCGGTCCGAAGACCGCGAGCGGCAATATGCCGCCCGAGGCCGCGACGATCACGATGCGGACCGCCTCGAACAGAAAGCCGATTTCGGTAAGCCAGAACCCGGAAAGGGAGACGCACCAAAAAAGAAGGAAGTTCATGGCGAGCGCGAGGAAAAGCGCGAGGACGAAAAGGAGGACCGACGCGGCGGTCGTCGCGAAACCGAGCGCGGTCGACATGACGACGACGGAGACGGCGAGCAGCGCGCCGATGGCGGCGCCCTGCACGAGCTTGTCGCCGAGGAACGAGAAAATCCTGAAGCCGAAATAACCGATCGGCTTGACGAGATAGCGGTCTAGCCCGCCCGACTTGATGTCGTAGTTAACGTCGTACTCGAACCCGGTGCGGACGATGCGCGTCACGAGCTGCGCGATCACCGTGTACGCGACCATCTGCGGAAAGGTAAAGCCGAACATGATGGCGCCTGGGTCTCCCGCGTAGAGCACGAGCCAAAGCGCGGTCTGGATAACCACCGGCGAGATCGCGCCCGCTATCGAAAAAAGGATGTTGACGCGATACTCGATCCCCGCCTTTACGCCGAGGGAAAGGCACTTCCCGTATTTGCGCGCGGGCGCGAGGCTAGGCATCGGGGGCCTCCCCGCGATACAGCCGCGCGATCCCCTCCTCGAGGGGCATATCTTCTATCGTCAGGTCGGCGACGGGAAGCGCGTCGAGCGCCTTCCGGGAAAACTCCCGGACCTTCGCGCGATCAACCTCGAATACGGCGGTCGAACCATCGGAGGATTTATAACCCGGGAACGACGACAGGCGGGACTCGTCCAACTTTTCCGACAGTACGAGGCGGACCGTTTTCCTGTCCGCGAGCGTCGCGTTGACGCCCGAAAGGGCGCCGTCGTACACGACGCTACCGTGGTTGATCAGGATGATCCTCTCGCACAGGTCCTCGATGTCGGATAGATAATGGCTGGTAAGCATTACGGTGGTACCGAACCGCGCGTTAAGCCCGCGCAGCATATCCCGGATCGCGCGCTGCGAGACGATGTCGAGCCCGATCGTGGGCTCGTCGAGAAAGAGCACCGAGGGTCGATGCAAAAGCGCGGCGATGATCTCCATCTTCATCCGCTCGCCGAGCGAAAGCCTGCGAACCTGCACCTTAAGCTGATCCTCGACGGCGAACGCGGCCACGAGCTCGTCGAGCGTACTCCGGTATTCGGCGCGGTCGATCTCGTATATGGCGCGGTTAAGGTCGAAGGACTCGATCGCGGGCAGGTCCGGCCATAGCTGGCTGCGCTGGCCCATGACGATCGAGATGCGGCGGCGAAAGTCCTTCTTGCGCGCCCAAGGCACGTGGCCAAGAACGCGAGCCTCGCCGGAACTTGGGTGCATGATGCCCGAGAGCATCTTGAGCGTCGTCGTCTTCCCCGCGCCGTTCGGGCCGAGAAAGCCGACGGTCGTGCCGCCCTCGATGGAAAAGCTTACGTCGCGCACGGCCTCTTTCACGAGTTTCTTCCGCGAAAAAAGATTGCCGATCGACCCGCCGATCCCGCCGGCTTTTTCGTAATAGTCAAAACTGCGGCACAGATGCTCAACTTCGATGATCGCCATACCCGCTCCTAGCGCCTATGATTCCTGGGAAATAAGGCTCCTCAGATCCTGAACCACGTCGAGGTTATTCTCGGAAACCGACTGAAGCTGCGAGAGGTTGCTCTTGAGCTCCTCGTTGCACTGCTTTTGGTCCTCGGACGAGGTAACGATCGCCCTCGTCACGCTCTCAAGTTTCTGAATGGATTCCCTGATGGTCTCGCCGTAGGACTTCTGGCTGCTGGTCTGCTCCAGGATCGTGCGTACGGCCACGACGAGCTCGTTGACCGTCGAGCCGATGATCTCGTTTCGCTTTAGCTGGTTCTCGAGCACGTCGAATATCTCCGCGATGGAAGACTCTATGCTCGAGTTTTCCCTGACGATGTCTTTTAGCCTCAGCGAAACCTGCGATTCCTGACGCTGGATATTCTTGATTTTGTCGACCATCGTGCCGAGGATCGCCTTGATCTGGTTGGCGCTCTCGCCGGACTTCGACGCGAGGGCGCGAATCTCGCTCGCGACGACCGCGAAGCCCTTGCCCATCTGCCCCGAGCGCGCGGCCTCGATGGCCGCGTTGATGGACAGGATATTCGTCTGCTCGGCGAGATCGCCGATCGACTTGACGATCTCGTTGATGTTCTGCGAGTAGTTCGCGAGGTCGTCGACGAACCGCGAGGATTCCGCGACGTCCTTGTCGGCCGCGAGGCACACGCTGGTCAGGCTCTTGATCGTCTTGCCCGATTCCTTGACGAGCCCGTCCGTGCGGTGAATTCCCGCGGTCAGTTCCTGAACGTTCTTGACGGTCACCTGAACGAGGTTCTCGTGATGCTCGACCATTACCTGGGTCTGCTCGAGGGCCGCGAAGATATCCTCGATGTTTCGCTTGTTCGAGATGACGTGCTCGTTCTGGGTCATGATGCTTTCGTTGATGTGCGTGCTGCTCGCCAGGTACTGCGTGACCAGCGTGCCTACGCGCTCGATGCTCTGGTCAAGGCGGGAACTCGCGTCCTCGCTCTTAATCGTGTCGGCGCGTATCTGCGCGAACAGCGAGTCGCGCGTTTCCTTGCTCTTCTCCATCTCGACCGAGTACTGCGCCACCTTCTTGTTGGTGTCCGCGATCTCCTGCGAGAAACTATAGAAGGTACCGATGATCATGCACATGAAGCCGATGCCCTGCAGCATTACCGTCGGCGAGACGTCGCCGATGAAGTAATACACGTCGTAACCGGATAGCACCAAGGTCGCGAAAAGCCCCAGCATGATCGGGATCGCGTTGACGTTACCCGCGCGCAGGGCCTTCACGCCGCCTATGAACCCGTACGCGATGGCCGCGCACGGATACAGGAGCATTAGGGATTGCCAGGCGTCCAACGCCGCGCTCGTGGGCTGAAAGAAATACCCCAAGGCGAAGAATACGCCGATGCCGGCGATCACCCTCCTGGCTATCTTGCCCGTCTTCATGCCGAAGAAAACGCGGAAAAACTGAAAGATAAAAATGATCGAAAGGGGGAAGCACGCGTAGAGGCCTCCCCGCAGCGTCAAATACGGTATCGGCGCGTCGAACGCGCTGATGTTCAGCAGGAATACCGCGAAAAAGAACGAAGCGAGCGAAAGATAGAGTATTTCCTTTCGCTTGCGGTAGTTCACGAACAGAAAGAGCGAGTACATGCAGACGAACAGCAGCATGACGCTCGCGAAGCGGTTCAGCTGGATGTCGAAAAAGTTAAAGCGGTTCATCGACGCGCGATACGCGCTTTCGTCCATAAAATCGAGCTTTCGCAGCTTATAGGTTCCCGTGTCGCTCCACAATTCGAGCCGAAGCTCGTTCGTATCGCGAAGGATCGACTGCGGAACCGAGACCCCGCGCGTTATGTAGGGCTGAAAGAAAAAATCGGGACCCGGGCGCCCAAGCGTGTCGATGTATACCCCGTTGACGAATACGCGGCAGGACATGTTGTTTTTGTACAGAACGATCCCCAGTGGACCCTTCCAGTCGGCCGGGACGGCAAAGTTTGAGGTAAACGTCACGCCGCCCGACTCGCCCGCCTTCCGGTCCAGCTGGACTAAAAGGGGGTACGATCCCTCGATTGGGCCGGACCGGCCGCTCTCGCTCGAGAACGCCCAGCCCGACGCGACGATGGAACCGGCGGTCCCCGCCGTCGGCGAGGATCCGGAAGATCCCTGCGCGACGAGTCCCGCCACGGCGGCATATACGATACAGACGAGGCAAGCTACTTTTTTCGTAATGGTACTCCCCAGATTAAATCCATTTTAACAGGCCGGCGAAAACGATCATGGCGCAAACGTCAAACCCGATAAGCGAACCGATGACGACGCGCTGCGTCTTGGGCTTCCAGTCATACGCGAAATTGGACATAAGGAAGAACGGGATATAAACGGTGACGAATACCGGGATCGAGCCCCACCAGTTGTAAACCCAGTGGAAGCACGGGGTCTTCGCGAGGAAAATCTCCATGATGGAGAAGAAAGCGGCGTTCACGATCGCCATGACGATTCGGTTATTGATCCCCAGGATCTTCATCTTGGGATCGGCGGGAAGCAGTTTGGAGAAAATGACTCCGGCCACGGCGAACATGACCGAAAGTTCCCAGCCCACGCCGACGAGCAGAAGGAAGGATGTTCCCGTCGGGACGGTCCACAGCGCGTGCCCGGAGAAATGCTGAATCATGGCATTGCCGATCTCGTAAAACCAGTGCGTCGAGTACAGGGCCAAACCGGCGGCGATACCCTTCCAGTTCTTCTTCTCGAACTCAATAAGATACACATACACGGCGAATGCCATAAGCGGAATGAAATACCACTGAAAGGTACTTCCATTGCGCACGATTCCCATTGCGACTTGCGTCAGTTCAGGTTGGTTCAGATCCATTTTTATCCTCCATATCATTTCTTTACTGGTGAACGGTATTGTAACCGCGATTTTCACCAGTATAGCTCAATATTTTGGATATTTCACGCTTTTTTATTGGAAGGTCGCGCTTACAAATGGAAGGAAACTATCCCGAAGCATGGCGGGGCTTATTACGTGATCGGATTCAAAGCCTTGGATCGTGACCGGAAGACCGGCCGCGAGCATCTTGTCCGAGATATAACGAGTGCCCCGGGGAATCCATTGATTGGAGTCGCGAGTACCGTACGCGAAAGAGATCGCGGACAACCGCCCGGTTTTCTTTGCGTAGTCGGCGAGCTTCGCGTCGATCCCGCCGAAGCCCCGTTCCCAGGCGGCGATGATCGCGTCGTCGTCGGCGGTACCGTCGAAGGAGGGAGCGCGT
>Ga0116170_10004422_pt1 | contig 12847 bp, 18 predicted proteins | sample AD_JPNHW1_MetaG_FD_89797 | JGI IMG/M metagenome (GOLD analysis project Ga0116170, IMG submission 89797) | Active sludge microbial communities of municipal wastewater-treating anaerobic digesters from Japan - AD_JPNHW1_MetaG | ecosystem: Engineered > Bioreactor > Anaerobic > Digestate | place... | reverse complement strand
GTCGCTGACGACAATTCCCTGTTTGGTTAGTTTTCTACCTTCAGCCATGGTTAACCTCTTGCCTTCGTTTTTTCAGTGATGATAGTCTTGATCCTGGCAATTTCTTTTCTGGCGAGACGGAGACGTGCAGGGTTATCGAGCAGGTTCTTAGCCTTCTGGAAGCGAAGATTGAAAAGCTCGGTCTGATGCTCCTCTATTTTGCGGGTCAATTCATCAACGGTCAGTTCACGTAATTCCTGAGCCTTCATATCTCAACTCCTTCACGTGCTATCATCTTCGTTTTGATGGGAAGTTTGTGACTTGCCAAGCGCATGGCTTCCTTCGCCAGGCTCAGGTCAACTCCTTCAATCTCGAAAAGGATACGACCCGGCTTGATCACCGCTACCCAGTATTCAGGTGCGCCTTTACCTTTTCCCATACGGGTTTCGGCTGGCTTCTGAGTCACTGGCTTATCGGGGAATACACGAATCCATACCTTTCCCACTCTTTTCATATGACGAGTGATGGCAATACGTGCTGCTTCGATTTGGCGACTGGAAAGCCAGCAATCTTCGAGAGCGATCAAACCATAATCGCCGAAATTGATCTCGCTTCCTCTGTATGCCAAACCGGTGCGACGACCGCGCATCTGTTTTCTATATTTGATCTTTTTTGGTGCTAACATGCTTCCGCTCCTTAATCCAAGATATCGCCCTTGTAGATCCATACCTTGATGCCGATGACACCATATGTGGTATTAGCTTCTACTAAGGCATAGTCAATGTCGGCACGAAGCGTATGAAGCGGGGTACGTCCCTGCTTATAACGTTCCGTACGGGCGATTTCAGCACCACCCAAACGTCCGGATACCTGGACTTTCACACCCAGGGCACCGTCACGCATTACGTTACGAATCGCTGACTTCATGGCACGACGGAAGGAAACGCGTTCTTCCAACTGACGGGAAATATCTCTACCAACCAGGTGTGCATTCAGATACTGTTTTTCCACTTCCTGAATGTTGATGAAGACCGTGATTGGAGCCTTGCGATCCTTATTGATAAGCACGTTCAATTCATTACGCAGTGATTCGATCTCAGAACCTTTTTTACCGATGACCTGTCCCGGACGGGCTGTATACAGGTCAATCGTGATGGAGTTTGTCTTACGGGAAATAACGACCTTGGCGATCATCTGTTCTTTGAGACGCTTCATCAGGTAATTGCGTATCTTCATATCTTCGTGCAGATTCGCTACATAGGCTGCGCCATTGGCAAACCATATAGAATCAGTCTGTTTATTTACACCAATGCGGTATAGAATTGGATGAATCTTTTGTCCCAAGCGCTCCTCCTATTCCTTTTCCTTGAGTTCGAGGGTGATGTGGCATGTCCGGCGACGTATCAGGTATGCACGTCCCTGCGCCCGAGGCATGTATCTTTTCATGATTGGACCTTCATCAGCGAATGCCTTGTCAACGATCATTTCTTTTTCCGTGATTTTCGGATTCTTGAACGTTGCATTGGCAAATGCAGAATTCAATAATTTTCCGATGCTTCCTGCAGCGCGCTTTGTAGTGAAGCGCAAAATGTGCTTCGCATCTTCGACATTTTTGCCGCGGATATTATCCAGAACTAAACGCGCTTTCCTGGCAGAACCACGGGAATGTTTCAATATTGCTTTTGCTTCCATTCTTTAACTCCTTGTTCTACCTATTTGGTTTTTTTCTTCTTTTCTTTGTGACCGCGGTATGTTCTGGTAGGTGAGAATTCACCGAGTTTATGACCGACCATATTTTCCGTGACATACACCGGTACGAACTTGTGTCCGTTATGAACGGCAAAGGTATGACCGATGAAATCAGGAAGGATTACGGAACGGCGTGACCAAGTCTTTACGACCGACTTCTTGTTGTCGAGATTGAGAACTTCAACTTTCTTGAGAAGGTGGTCGTCTACAAATGGGCCTTTCTTAATCGATCTTGACATTTCCTATTCCTCCTTCTCTAACTCTTTCTCGATTTGATTATGTACTTGTTGGAGTACTTCTTCTTCGAACGAGTCTTACCACCCTTGGCAAGTTTGCCCCAAGGTGAAACGGGATGACGTCCGCCCGAAGTCTTACCTTCACCACCACCCATCGGGTGATCAACGGGATTCATCACAACACCACGAACGGTGGGACGGATACCCTTCCAACGATTGCGTCCTGCTTTACCGATCTTGATCAGGTTGTGCTCAATGTTGCCAACCTGTCCCATCGTGGCATAGCATTCCTTGCGGACTAAATGCACATCATTGGACGGCATTTTCACATGTACATAGTTCCCGTCTTTTGCCACAACCTGACCGTATGTACCGGCTGAACGGGCAATCTGTCCGCCCTTTCCGGGTTTCAGTTCGATATTGTGTACGACGGAACCGAGTGGGATACGTTCCAGCGGCAATGCATTACCAACCATGATCTCAGCTTCAGGTCCGGCAAGGATCATTACACCGACTTTCAAGCCATCGGGTGCCAGAATGTAGCGCTTTTCTCCATCAACGTAATGGAGCAATGCGATACGTGCTGAACGATTGGGATCATATTCAATGGCAGCGACTTTCGCTGGTATACTTCGCTTGTTGCGTTTGAAATCAATAATACGGTAATGACGCTTGTTACCTCCACCGATATGACGAGTGGTGATGCGTCCCTGATTATTACGTCCGCCTGTCTTGCTCATTGGCTTGAGAAGGGACTTCTCAGGTTCGGTCTTCGTAATCTCATCGAAGGTATAACCGGTCTTGAACCGCATTGTCGGAGTAATTGGCTTATATTTTTTAATTCCCATGATAACTCCTTATACCTCGAAATCAGCGATCTTATCGCCATCTTTCAAAGTAACAATTGCTTTTTTCCAATCAGGTCTTCTGCCTTCGTATTTACCAAGACGTTTTGGTTTACCTTTCATACGGATTGTATTCACGCTGATCACATTCACTGAGAAGATATGTTCGATTGCCTTCTTGATCTCGATCTTGTTGGCATTCAAACTTACGCGGAATGAATAGCAGTTTGTCTCGTGCATCATGCGGCTGGTCTTCTCGGTGAGCAGCGGAGCTACGATTATTTCTCTCGGATGTATTGTCATGCGAATACCTCCTCAACTTTTTTCAGAGCGGATTCTGTCAGGATGAGATATTTGCAATTCAGGACTTCATACGCATACAAACCTTCGGCACGATCAAGGTGAACCTTCTCGAGGTTGCGGAAGGAGTTCACGACAGGGATACTGTGCCCTGTTGTCACGATCAGTGTGCGACCGGGAACTTCAATCATCTTGCCGAGGATATTCTTTGCATCCTGTGTGTTTGGCTTGCTGAACTGAAAATCTTCAACGACCATTACCTGACCGTTCTTCGCGCGTTCAGTCAAAGCTATCTTCAGAGCCAGTCTCTTCTTCTTCTTGGGAATGGGACGATACCAATCTTTTGGATCAATACCGAAGGCATGTCCGCCACCGACATGAATGGGGGTGCGACGCATACCGACACGAGCATTACCGGTTCCCTTCTGGCGGAACAACTTGCGGTTGCTGCCGGATACGAGGGCTCGGTTCTGCTTCATCACGGTGCCATGACGCTGATTGGCATTGTACATCTTGATGACTTCATAAAGGACGGTTTTCGGATTGGCGGTTTCCACTTCGAATAAGCCCGAAGGAAGAGCCACTTTACCGACTTGCTCGCCTTGAGATGAATATTTAATTGCTTCTACCATTATACTCTCCCCGTTACTTCTCTTTACGCAAGACCACTAAAGCGTTCCGATGCCCGGGTACTGCACCGCGAACCATGATCAGGCTGTTTTCTTCATCGACTTTCACGATTTGCAGGTTCTTGATCGTTACACGTGAATTCCCGTGCTGTCCTGCCATCTTCATACCCTTCAGCACACGGGCAGGTGTAGCACACATACCAATGGAACCGGGTCCACGGAATGATTCATGGGAACCATGTGTTTGGATGAATCCGCTAAAGTGATGACGCTTCATAACGCCAGTGAATCCACGACCCTTGGAAGTACCAATCACGTCGATGATCTCATGTGGTGTAAAAATATTCACTGTGACCGTTTCGCCGGTATCGATATCAGAAATGTCTTCCAAACGGAATTCACGAACATAACGATACGGTGTGGTCTGGAATTTCTTAAAATGACCGAGAAGAGGTTTTGTCACTCTGTGTTCAGCCCTTTCTTCAAAACCAAGCTGCACTGCATTGTAGCCATCAGTCTCAATACTCTTGATCTGGATGACTTTGCAGGGACCTGCCTTGATCAGGGTTACAGGAATGACTTTACCGTCTTTATCAAAGGTCTGTGTCATACCAATTTTCTTTCCGATTAATCCTATCATGTCTAACTCCTCACATTCGCCTTGATCTCGACATGAACACCGGCTGGAAGACTGAGCTTCTTGAGCGCGGTTGTCGTTTGCGGAGTTGGATTGACGATATCAATCAGTCTTTTGTGTACAAGCATCTGGAACTGATCCATGGACTTCTTATCCACGTGAGGTGAACGAAGAACGGTATATACGGTCCTGTCCGTTGGCAATGGGATAGGACCCACAACCTTGGCACCCGTGTTCTTCGTGCTTTTAATGATCTCTTGCACCGACTGATCAAGCAAGCGATGATCATAAGCTTTCAGTTTGATTCTGATGCGATTGTCGTTTGTGTTACTCACCGACACCTCCACCTTATAATAAAATAAACGACTGAACGCATGACTTTCCCAATAATGAAGACTGGATATAGCAATTACGTTCGGTGTCTTTTGTAAATACAATGGTTTTGTAAAAATGGAATTTCATTTGAAAAGATGCTGCTTCCGGTAGCGCTATCCCGCTATCTCCGACAGCGCAATACTTCCCATGAAGTTTGCGTTGCGACATGGTTCCTCCTAAAGAACTATAAGCCCTGCCTTGGTGGGCTTGTGCTCGTGTCTCAATGACACGTGATAATATTATGAGTGCTCAAATTCTCTAACTGCTGGAATCATGTCAAATTATTTTTCAATTAATTGATTTATTACAGGTAAGAATACCTCTTGTGTTTAAGCCGTATCAATTCCATTCTTACTTTACATTCGAAAGAATTATCGTATTCCCGTCTTTCAGGAACGTAATCTGGAGATTTTCGGTAACCATCACAAAAATCATATTGTCTAACTTCAACTCCTCCTGGTACAAATCTCCCTCCATAAAATGGAAAAACCTTGATGGGGTTATGCTTCCCTAATAGAAGTTGATATTTAAAAGTTACCTGACGATGGTTGGCATCAAGTATGGAATGATGTTCATTGGCATATTCTATGGAATCACCCGCGTCAAATACACCTGTAGTGTCCCGGTGTTCTATTACAATCCGTTCACCAGCTTTATATAGTGAATCAGATGTATTGAGTTTAAAAGTGATACGAATCATGAATCTTCTTCTGGCTTGGTATGAAGGATCAAGTAAATAAGCGAACAACGATTCTGTTGATTTGATTTCTGATGACTCACATTCAACAATCAGTGGATATTTGCGCTTGTTATAATCACTCGGAGCAACATCACCCATAAAAGGGTTACTCCAATCAATGCTAACTTTTGTTTGATGACTAACGTGAAACGGTATTAAATCATTAATAGGAATCCTGGTATATGTATTTGGAGATAGAGATTCAGGAGCAGTGGTAAATATGTACTTTTCCAAAAATCTATCGATATGCTCATCCCAATAATCGGTATTTTGTATAAATTCGTTTACTACACCATTGCGCTTGGGATGTGTAGGATCGAATGCATAATATAGAATGAAACTGGAAAGTGTACCAAGAAGAAGAAAGAGAAAAATTAATCCTGTTAGAACATAATGCTTTTTCATTGGGCTCCGTTTACAAATATTTACCATCTATTAAAATAAGATCATTTTTACTGTTTTCATTCGATTTCCCCTCCGTATCTGCGCAAAATATAATCCTGAACTTAGTTTGGTTTGATGTGAATCGACACATATTAAAAATTTTGTACTAGTAATTAATGATTTAGACCCTTGTAAAGATATAAATTATTATACATGGTTCTTGACAGATGATGTATTCCAATTTTACATCTTTTTTTGACTTGTGATTGCCCAGACTCATGTGTCGTATTATATTGCCAGATAGATAAGGATAAAACATGAAAAGAATATTCTGCCTTACTCTACTCCTTTGGATTACCGTATCGCTTCTAGCCTGGGATGGGTCAATTGGATTCATTCCCAAAGCAAAAGCTGTATTTGAGGATGGTCATTCTTTGGAAGGCTATTTTGATTTGAACATTTATGGAGAATACAGGGAAGCTATAGCCCTAATGGAACCTGTGTTTGAGCGTATTAGAGAAGGGAAGTTACCTTCCAACGAAGATATTCGGAGCTATTTCGATACAAAAGATCCAAAACAAAGACGTCATACCGTGACTTACGCACCGCGTTCGGTGAGTATTAATGGTAATGCTTTTGTCATTGAAGAGGAAGAAGAGCAGCTTGATTTCGATAAGATCAAACATTTCTATATTATCGGTCCAGACTTGTTTGAATATTATGTGCAAACAGTGAGTCTTGCTAATTACGAACTATTCCAAAAATCCGATCTTCTGGTTTTCACAGATTCCGGTATTGCCGGGCGCTTTAATCCCAATTTACCGAAAAATGAATTCTACTTTTATGCTTCACTCTACAGCTGTAAGCAGACTGGAAGCACAAACCTACAAATCATATCCAGATATTTCGATTTAGAAAGCGAGAATAAATTATTGGATAGCTTAACTACCATGGCAGGAAAATTGGATGTTCGTGATGTACCGATTGTCATGGCTGCTTTGGGTGAAGTCAAGAATGAGATGCAGAGTTGGCTACCTTTGCTTGCTTCATCACAATTGATAAGAAAGGAAGACACCCCCCCATTACAACAGGAGTTAATGAGTGCCATTGAAAACTGTACTTTGCTGCAGCGGTTCTGGAATCAATCAATACAAAATGGACGAATTGACATGAATCAATTGCCCTTGAAATTACATCAATTGGTAGCTGATTATAACTACCATAGCACCAACGAGGAGATGGCAGATGTGTTCAGGTTCGTTATGACTCGAATCATTCAATTACCTCATTACCAGGACTGGAATAACCTGGATGATGCTTTACATGAAAAGGGAATCGTTGTAGTCGAAATTGTTTGGGATTAAGGGAGAGTTTAATCTATTCTTTTGAAATTCAATTATATTCGAATCCTTTGCAAAAATCAAACTCATCCGGCATATGACCCCCCATCACTCCGTGATCCGTCCCCCCTCCTCAATGGGGGTTTCAACCTTCCCTTTATCCAAAAGGAAGGAAATCTGCCACTTTTAACTTTTAATTTTTAACTTTTAACTATCCAAGGAATTGTCCCCGCCCCTTTACTTACCGTTCCTGCAATTGATGACACAGGAGCAAAAGGAATGATACAGTTGGCAGATTCCACCGAATAAGCAGAAAATACCCCAAAATAAAGGTCTGAAAATGATGCCTGTAAAAGTCGGAGAACTCTGTGGCAGCAGATATAATCCCCAGGTAATCAAATATGCGCCGATCACCATGCAGCTATGTCCAAATATGATGGCAGCAGTCTTGTTCTGTTTCCAGCCCAGATATATGAGTGCCAGACCGATAACGCCAGATGGACTGACTACAGAATTGTTATTCAAGAACATAAGCACACAGAAAATAACCAGTACGACTCCTAAAGCCATTGAAATATAACTGTGTTTTCTCATAATATCACCCCTTAGATAGTTGCTGAATTATACGTTTCTATATCGCATGAGTACGAAGTTCGAAGAAAGAAATCATAAGATTGGAATCTTATGCCACACGGGTCTGCTGCTGCAAACCACTACATCAAACTCATCAGGCACATGACCCCCCATCACTCCGTGATCCATCCCCCCTCCTCAAGGGGGGTGTCGCCTTCCCTTTATCCAAAGGGAAGGAATTCTGCAACTTTTAACTTTTAATTTTTAACTTTTAACTTTCTGCCCCTGTTCCCTGTTCCCTGAATTTTCCTTGCCCAATTTGGACGTTTTCATGCTTTATCTTCTATAGAGGCATGTAACAAAAAGGAGGAAGAGTGAGCAAACTTCTATTGGCTTGCGGTATGTTTGTAATGCTATTTCTGACAGCATGCAATTCATCCGGTTATTTGGAAGTAGTGAATCAAACCTCATATAATGTTTATTTTTCGATTGAAGGAATTAACTATACAGTCCCCGCTCACGAATCAAAGTCCGTGGAAGTCGAAACTGGAACACAGACCTGGCTTACCGGTGTTCGAGTCAAAAAAATCCCGTTGGAGATTTATGGAGAAACTTGGATGATTCGACTGTGGGATGGCAATGAAGCAATTTATGTGAAAGATACGCATGTAAATATTCATTCCGGGGAGACGACAAGAATTTATTGTGCACCGATCATTGCTGCCGTGAAAGTAAAGAATTTGAGTTATCAATCAGTGATCAAGATGACATGCACGAAGCATTTTTCTACATTCAATGAAGTGACCAAGGAAATCATCCTGCCTGATTCCATCCAGACCGGTCAGGAATTCTTTGCACCATTGGACGCTGCAGAACCGGATTATCAGTTTTATTATACTTTCCAGCTCAAGATGAGTGATGGAAACTGGGTCAGTTATGGTAGTGCTTCTACCGTCCTGTATCCTGATCACGAATACATGATCAATCTAGTGGATCTTGTTGCCAGAAAACTACAGTAGTTCTCTATCCTTTTCGATAAAGATGCATTCGCTGGAAGTCTTGACTCCATTCTGTAGAGCCGATTCGGCTTTGAACTTCAGATCGGAGATTGTCATGGAAGACTTCGTCATGCGCGCAATTCCCCAGCAAACCTTATGTTGCTTCAATTCAGGGAACGATGAGATCATATCGTTCAATCGATTCACGACCAGCAGCACATGTTCGGTTGGCGTCTCTGGTAATAGGATCGCTCCCGAGTCAGGACCTGAATCCCCGATAAGATCGGATTTTCTTAATTGAGAGATGAGGGTTGTACCAACTTTATGCCTTAATTCCCTGCCTTTTTCCTTCCCCATGTTCTGAACAAGATCACTGAAATCATGAATCGTTACTGCAACATAATGCAGTTCGTGATGATAACGCTGCATCTGATCGAATAAGCGTGAACCGTGTTTCAGGAAAGCATCCAGTACATACAGGTGCGTCACAGGATCAATTTCAAGAGAGGAAAGTACCAATGCATGCTCCTGGGAAAAGATGCGGATCAGCAAACTGCATAAATGGGCATACATCTGGTACATGGTTATTTCTTCTTCATTGAAGGGGATTTCACTGGCATCCATGAACATGAATCCCTGGAAATCACAGCGATAAACCAATGGGACAACGATAAGATCGACATAATCGAATTCAAATTTATATTTCTTGTTTTCCTTGCATTGGACAATCTTCCCCTGGTACAGCTCCTGAATGATGTCATCTCCCATCCCATAATCGACGGATTGCATGAAATACTGACTCAGATGACGTCCCGTCTTGAACTTGAATTGGTTGGAAATGGGATCTTTGAGATATATACCCATACTCTGAAACTCAAAGACATCGTCCATGCTATGCACGAGTTTTCGTAAATTATCTTCCAGATTTTCATATTCGCAGAGTTCTGCAAGTAAACTTTCCAAATGTTGCTCAAGAAGTTTCATGGTTCCTCCAAGTAAAGATGCAATAATTTTCTTCTTATATTATGCTTGTAAAGGAATATTTTGATTGCATAATACAAAAATCACTGGATTCTAAAATATACTGATCATAAAAAATATAATTTGACTTTTCGATTCATTATTAATATGAATATTTAGTGCTAAGATTAATCACGGATATTCACTGCGATGCTGGCTAAAATTTAAAAGTAGGGAGAATGACGGAACATGGACATTCAGAAGTGTATGAAACCATCCATATTGATTTTAATTCTTCTTATTAATACATACTTGTTTGGAGAATCGCGACAATTTGTTTCCTATAATAAGGGAATCAGTAGTGCCATGTTTTTTTCTTACCCCCTCGAAAGTGGATTTTATACAGATAATTATGCTTACTCATTACAGGATTCCACAAATATTTATACTTTTGAGTATACAAAACTTCATACTTCTGATTTTGACCCTCATGGAGAAGGCATTGGATTTTGTTGGACGAAGGTCAGGGGGGAGCGAAAGATAAGGCCTGCAGTATCAATCGGAGTTAAATTTTATAATTTCAACAGGATATTACCTACAGCCCAGTGTTCTTATTCTCTCATTTGGGTATTGAATAAGCATCTGGGATTGCAATGTGGTTTAAATGGTAATTCGAGCATTATTATCAACTATGTTGAATTTCGGGCAGGCTTTTTGTTAGCGACTTTTCATTAGATTGAATATCAATAAAAAACAACTTTCATCAGATCGGTTGTCTTTTGGAACGCAATCTATAGCCATTTTTCACAAACTAACTATCAGCCACATGCTTAAATATTTTTCGAATCGCATTGCTCTTATTTCACAGGCAATACCCACAAAACAATACTATACTAATACAGTACCATTACGGTACCAATACGGTAATTTACCGTAATGCTACCGTAATGATACCGTATTTATACCGTAAATCTCATAGGTGGGATAATAAAACTCCAATAATATATGATTGTTATGATTTAAATATTGTGATAATTAATATCTTGACCTTATAATTTATAATTTCTTTTCTATGTAAGATACAAGCAACAAGGGGAAAACATGGAAAACAACTGTCTGTTCTGCAACGTACCGAAAGATAGGATCATCATCGAAAACGACAATTTCATCGCCATACTCGACAAATACCCAAAGCAGGAAGGACATACGCTCCTCATTCCGAGAAGGCATTTTTCCTCCATCTTCGAAATGACGGATGCAGAACTTCCGGATTTCCTGCTGATCATGCAGCAGGTAAAGTCATACTTGGATGGCAAGTTCATGCCGGATGGCTATAATATTGGCTCGAATGTAGGCTTGGTGGCGGGGCAGAGCATCATGCACTGTCACTTCCATATCATTCCCAGGTACGAAAGGGACAGGCTGGGGCAGTTCTTCGGCTAAGCGACGCTTAGCCGAGTTAAAAGTTAAAAATTAAAAGTTAAAAGTGGCAGAGCAACGCCTTTGTTTAAAAGGTGGATAGGTCGCTGTTCAAGCGATGCAAAGACGGAAGAAATTTAAGATTGAAGAGTGAAGATTGAAGATTTGTAGGGCTTCGCGTCAGCAGACCCAATGTGGAGTAAGATTCCGATCTTACTGCAACTCACCCCTTGCCCCTCTCTTGGAAAAAGAGGGGAAATAGAGCGCTGTGCTGAGCTTGAAGAAATAAAGGGAAAATGTCACGGTGTGACAGGAGAGATAAGAACAACTTATCCTTCCCGAGGAGGTTTATATGTATGACCAGTTAAAATCATTGGAAGCAAATCCCCTATTACATTATAAGATGCTGAATGAAATATATGCTGATATGCTGTTGCACGATCCGGAAAAGCTTGAAACATATAACATATTCTATCTGTGCAAATTTACAAGTCTGTCCGACTATGTGATCACAAAATTAAGGGACATGATGAAGACTGATAATATCAAAGAGCATATTCCTTCATATTTGTACCTTATTATGGCAATTAGTCTCTTTTCGAACCACCTTGATACTTATAATCAAATCATGGAGGAACGATCTCTTATTGATGTGTCAGAAACATCACTGGAACTTGATTTCAAACCAATCAACAAGCTCATCACATTGGACGATTCCGAATATGTCACGATCCAAGCAGACGATCAGGCTGATATTGATGTATGCAGGTTTCTGACATCCGGGTTGGCAGAAATGATAGGGAAGGAATTCCCGCAGTTTTTCCCAAAACCGCATGTGTTCCTTTTGCGTGGAAAAGGTTCTTCTCCCTACAATAAGCTGCTGAATTGTGCTTTTCTCATGATTGGACATTACCAGGGTACTGAATATGAGAAAAAGATATTTTCGACTTCTGTCCCGCATGAATTGATACATTTGGTTCAGGGAACCTATCAGAAAGTAGAGATAAGCAAGGAAATATTCGGTATTTATAAGTTCTTCGATGAAGGCTTGGCTGTACAGAATTCATATTCTTTCCTTACTGAGAAGGATTCGTTTTATACAAAATTCAGCAACAGCGCTTACCTGATACATAAATATACGAATCATACGACTCTGGAAATTATGGAAAAGTGGGAAGTTCTTTCATTTCAGGAAGGTAAGATTCCCACCTATGATTATGCCTGCGCATTCATGAATTATCTGGATTCGCTTTATCCATCTCAAAAGGCGAAGGATTTCTTCCGAGCATGGCTTTCACAAACAGAAACGCCTTCGATAACGGAATATTTTGAGTCTTTCTATCATACATCGATTACGGCTATCGATCAAAGATGGAAAGAAGAATTAGATAATTTTTCACCATCATCGACGTACAACAAATTTACCCGGATCAAGCTCATCGCAAGCGAGGGGAAGAATCATACTTTCCAATATACATCAGAATGTGACTTATGGAGCGAAACCTGTATTTTCTGCATATACCAAGGAAAGATAATTTCCAAGAAACCAATTGATTCAAATGGAATCAGATATAGTAAAAATGGCTGTTTCAGCATAGAAACAGAGCCGGATTCTCTACCCGAAATAACATTCATTGTTTTATTTCAGGATAATGTAGAGGTGATTACACCATTAATGGAAACT
>Ga0116170_10004420_pt1 | contig 12851 bp, 13 predicted proteins | sample AD_JPNHW1_MetaG_FD_89797 | JGI IMG/M metagenome (GOLD analysis project Ga0116170, IMG submission 89797) | Active sludge microbial communities of municipal wastewater-treating anaerobic digesters from Japan - AD_JPNHW1_MetaG | ecosystem: Engineered > Bioreactor > Anaerobic > Digestate | place... | reverse complement strand
CTTCACCAAGATTTACAGGTTGAGGTGACAATAAAAACTCCTGCTGAAGATTGCTGCTGAGATTTATTTCATATGATACCGGAGAGTAGCCCAGCATTTTCAGGACTACCAGATATCTGCCGGCAGGCAGGGAAATTGCAAATCGCCCTCTTACGTCAGTTATCCCTGCAGGATTGACTTTATTTTCCGTGCCGGGTGTAGCCGCCTCAGCCACGACACCCTCGAGCGTCTTATTATTGACAGAATCACGAACAATTCCCTGCAGAACATATTTCTGTCCGAATGAGTTCAACGAAAAAAGCAAAGCAAAAAACGCAGTAAAGATCCAGTTTCTCTTCATATTACATATTCTTTAAAAGTACCGATTTAACCTGAATTCCACTCAAACGGCCAAGCTGGCCGGTAAGTGAGCCAATCTCATCGGTGGTACCTTCAAGAACAAGAGAAATGATGCTTTGGCCATTGCTGCGGGGCAATCCAAGGCGTCCGATAATTATTTGTGAATGCTTCGAAAGGACTTCGTTCAGAAACTGAACGTTTTCGCGTTCCAGAATAAGGATTATCGCTGATCCAACTCTCTTTTCCATCAGAATACCTCCGGGTAAGATTTATTTTTATTGATCTGCCTGTCCTTGATAAACCCTTTCCTGATAATGCCGTCGGGTGTGTATCTCAGACCTGGACAGATTTGTTGTTAATTATTTCACAAAGGTCGTGATTTTATTTCCGGTTTCCAAAAGGAAATTGAATTTTGAAGGGAAAAATTTTGTATGTAGGTGGAAGACAGGCATTTTTAAATCCGGCCTCACCCCCTCCTGTCCCCCTCTCCCACGGGAGATGGGGATGATAGCTGCCCAATATAATTTTTGATTTTAGTAATAGCTTTGTCAATGTTATTAGCTTCGCTCATGGATTTAATCCCCTCCCTGGAGGGGCCAGGGGTGGGTTGACTTTTTGAGGCCGGCGGTGAGTCCATGCATATTTTCAAAGAAACCCGATAAAAAATGATGCCTGAATTCCCTTAATAGATAGTTTTGCATTAATTAGCTTTTCAATGCTTAAGAAACTGTCATATCTGCTGTTAATTGTTATTCTGCATTGGGGATGCGGGAACCGGACCCAGACGGAAGCAGACAGTTCAAAATATATTTTTGCAACGCTGAAAGGACCTTCGGCAATGGGCATGATAAGGATGATCGACAGCCTGAACAGGGGTACAGGGAATTCAGTAGAAGTCAGGATCCTCAATGAACCGTTACAGGTGAGAAAGATGATGCTCGACGGATCAGCCGATTTTGCAATATTGCCGACCACCATGGCCGCTATCATGTATAATAAAGGGATAAAATATAATATGATAGGAGTGCCGGTATGGGGGACCCTTTATCTTGCCGGAAGCGAGGCAGGTATTTACAGATGGGAAGACCTGAAAGGGAAGCGTATATATGTTATGGCAAGGGGGATGACTCCCGATGTGATGCTTCGTTACCTACTGAAAGAGAATGGCATTGATCCCGCCAGGGATGTTAAGCTTGATTACAGTTTTCCAACCCATATCGATCTTGCAAATGCTGTGGCGGCAGGGCAGGCGCCGCTGGCAGTTGTTTCTGAACCGCTGGCCAGCCTCGTGATAACACGGAACCAAGACATAAGAAGGATCTTTGATCTCGAAGAAGAATGGAAAAAGCTTGGGGATATTGCAGTTGCCGAGACCGCTTTTCTCGGCAGCGAAAGCATTATCAGGAATGACAGGGAAACCGTTGAAAGGATTGTTAAGGCATATGCCCGGTCGACAGGATGGGTGAACCAGCATCCCGACAGCGCAGCGGTACTGATAGTAAAATATGGGATTTTACCTGATTCGGCTGTTGCAGTAAGCGCTATTAAGGGATCACACCTTAAGTTTGTCTTAGCTTATGAAGCCCAAAAGGAGGTTGAGGACTATCTTAACGTCTTTTATAAGTTGAATCCGGAAATAGTCGGAGGAAAATTACCAGATGAAAATTTCATTTACAGGTAAGCAATATATAAGCCTCGCCTCGGTGATCTTCATGCTTATAGTATGGAAGATACTGTCGTTGCATTTTGATTCCGATTTTGTTCTTCCTTCACCTGAGAAAACACTGATTACCACCCTTGCCCTTTTCGGCGACGTCAGCTTTCTCGCAACGGCAGGCACAACAATTCTGAGGGGACTGGCCGGCTTCATAATATCAGGTGTTCTTGGAATAGCAACAGGAATATTAACGGGTATCAATCCTTATGTAAATGCTTTTATGCGTCCCATACTCGTTACAATCCGTTCTGTCCCGGTGGTTTCGATAATACTTCTTGCGCTCATCTGGTTTCATCCGGGTGCGGTTCCTGTTTTTATAGGCATGCTTACAATGTTCCCTTTTATAAGCACCAATGTAAGCGACGGCATAAGAAGCATCGATCCCGAACTTGTGGTGATGGCAAACTTCTACAGGGTGAGCCGGAAAAGGATAGTCCGCGAGTTATATATCCCAGCGATAATGCCTTTTATTGTCAGCGGAGCGTCGAGCGCCATGGGAATAGGATGGCGCGCGATAATAATAGGGGAGGTTCTCAGCCAGCCGCATTATGGAATTGGTACGATGATGCAAAATGCGCAGACATTTTTAAATGTCGATGCTGTGATAGCCTGGACGATTATCGCTGTGCTTATAAGCTATGTCTTTGAGAAAGTAATACGCCTGACTGAAAGCAAATTCATAATGTGGAGGTCCTGATCATGAGTCTGGAAATCAAAAATCTGCATAAAAATTTCGGCAATATCTCATTGTTCAACGACTTCAGTTTTGCATTTCATGAAGGTACTATAACCTGTATCCTTGGTCCTTCGGGCTGCGGAAAAACAACATTGCTGAATATTATGGGAGGTATCATTAAAGCCGACAGTGGTCAGTTGTCGGGTTTTCATGAAAAGGCAATTTCGTATATTTTCCAGGATCCGCGGCTTCTTCCGTGGCTTACCGTCGGGGAAAATATTGAATTTGTTCTGAAAGGGGATATGCCTGCAGAACAGCGGCATAAGGTTACCGGGCAGCTCATCAGGCTTATGGAGCTTGAGGATTTTGCAGGATATTATCCCTCAAAGCTCAGTGGAGGTATGCGACAGAGGGTTTCTATTGCGAGGGCTTTTGCCTATCCTTCTGATGTAATCCTGATGGACGAACCGCTTAAAGGTCTTGATATTAAATTGAAACTAAACCTTATCAGGATTTTTTCGCGGATGTGGCAGGCCGACAGGCGAACAGTGATTTTTGTGACACACGATGTCGATGAAGCGCTGCTGCTTGGCAGCGATATTATAGTACTGAGCCGTCCACCGGCAATGATCATGCTGAATGAGCGTGTCGACATTCCTTATGAAACGCGTTCACTCGATTCAGGATCCCTTAGGGATATGGAACAGCGTATGATGGCTGCTCTGGGTAACTAGAATATTTGCTATAACGGGATATGGTGATCAAAGAGAATCCATGTTGAGGTTGAGGTATATTTTAGAACAATTCTAAAATACTTCAAATATTTGTTTTATAGATAAATGGGGGCTATCTTGCGGCCATTATGGAAAAATCAGTAAGGAAACCATCGGCACAAAAGGAATTATACGATTATTTAATTATCGACAATTGAATATGTGAAACTTATAAATATATCTCAGGGGGGAAGCTTTATTAGTTTCCCCCTTTTTTTTTGTAAAATCTGATGATATGAGAAAAGAAAATAAAGACAGAATGCCGGTCAGGAAAACAGCATCCAGGGAGAAGGAAATTGAAAAATTTACTATGGTAAGCTGGACCGGAGATGGTATTGTTCACAAAGGCGTTGTGACTGATATTGATGAGGTTTCGGGTACAAAATACCTTAAGGTGATGACAATTTTTGGCAAGATCCGCAGGGTTAAGATGTCAAAGGTGAAGGCGATTTATACTGCTTGGTAAAAATGAAGGCAGCCTTAAAAGCCTTTTTACCTGAATTATGCTATTAAAATCCCGGCCTGTAACACAACTTGGTCAGACAGGCCTGAGGGGTCGTAATATGTTAAACAATTAATTGAAAAACAAAACAATGAGAACTATCAGAAACTCGGCGGAGGGCATTCTTACCGCTAACATGAACTTTGCCAACGGGCAGTTAAAAGTCAAATTCATCGGAAAAGATGAAGAACATTTTGAATTATTTACGCTCCGCTCTTTCGTTGAGCATGAATCCAAATCGAATCCGAATTTTTTCAGATGGCTGTTTGATGACTATTCAATTACATATTTCGGAAACAACCTTTCTAAAGAACAAAAAGAAGAGTACACTTCATGGCTGCACGATCTGTAAACAGATAAGAAAAGGATTGAAAGGGATCATTACAATTTATGAAAGGCTGAATCCGAACCTGAAATCCTTTAACCCTTTAACCGCAAAGTTCGCAAAGCATTGGCGCAAAGGACGCAAAATAAAGTATATCAGTAATATAGCTTCGCGTTCTTTGCGCCTCCTTTGCGAACTTTATGGTTAAAAAGGTTTATGATTCATCCTTATTAAATGTGATGACCAAAGCTGAATGTAATGATCAACGTATTAAGAGAAGTTTTATATATTCCTCCACATTTGCCTCCAGAACATCCAGCGGAACATCGCCATTCTCAAGAACCACACGGTGAAATTCGCGGAGGTCGAAACTTGCACCTAGTTGTTGTTTCGCTTTTTCACGTAATTCAAGGATTTTCATCATACCAATTTTATAGGCACAGGCCTGACCAGGCATAACAATATATCTTTCAACTTCGGTGATTACCTCACTCTCGCTCAAGCCAGTATGATCAATCATATATTTAATTGCCTCTTCGCGTGTCCATTTTTTATAATGAATACCGGCATCTGTCACCAAACGGCATGCCCGCCACATTTCTGCCTGTAACCGGCCAAGGTTGCCGAAAGGATCATTTTTATAAAAGTCCATTTCGAATGCCAGTTGTTCGGCATACAGAGCCCAACCCTCTGAAAATGCCGTGAAAGGCACCACAGTACGAAAAACAGGCAGACCTTTTAGTTCCATCTGAATGCTTCCCTGAAAATGATGTCCGGGAATACCTTCATGGTAGGCAAGGGTTTTCATTGTATAACGCGGATGTTCGCTGACATTCCTGAGATTGACAAGAAACACCCCGCCTTTTGAACCATCCATGGCGGGTGGCATACAGGTGCCTTTTGCTGCACCCGCTTCTGCAAATACAGGTACCCGTTCAACAGTCAGCGACGCTTTGGGGCGAATGTTAAAAGCCGGGTCGAGGTTATCAGCCGCATTGTCAATAATTCGCTGGTATTCAGCCAGTAACATAATTTTACCGCTGTCATTATACGGGAAAAGAAAACGCTCTTCTTTACTCAGGCCCTGTATTATTTCGCCAATGATTCTGGTCGTATCCGAACACCCTTCATTTTTGAGGATAGACCACATCTCCTTCTCGATTCTGTCAACTTCTTTCAAACCAATCTGATACACTTCTTCCGGACTTAAATCGGTTGTAGTATATAGTTTTAACAGATAGCGATAAAAGGCTTCTCCGTCAGGCAATTTCCATACACCATCGTCAGTGGTAGCTTTTGTGTATAAAATTTCATGGTAATCAATGAGTTTTTGATAAGCATTGAACACAGAAGTTTCTATTGTATGTGCAACCAAATCTGTGTATTCCGATTTTTCTTTTTCTGAAAGCCCTTCAATTCCGGATATTTTGTCTCTGAAATTTGTAAAAAGTATATTTTTTTCTGCACCTGTCCCGATAAAGCCTTTCATTTCTTCAAGAACACGGGCGATCACAAATTTTGGCGGAATAATACCTTTTTGTTCCCTTATTTTAAGTCCCTCCAGCACCTGGTCGAATTTGGATTCAAATCCTTTCAGCCGGGCGATATAGGCTTTAATATCACCAGGGTTTCTTAATTTATGCCTGCTTGTAATTAAAGTCGGTAAACTACTTTGAATTCCTTCAAACTGATTGACAGGATATCCATGGTAAAAAAATGCTTCACCATCAATCCCGCCCTTCAGATATGAACCGAGGATCTTCGTGTTCAACTTGTTGGCAGGCGACTGGCTTGCAAAATCGTAACTTAGAAGGGTCGCGTAATCCTTTTTTCTCAGTTGAAAATCTTTCCATAGCCGGGCATCGGATACGTCATCAAGCCTGTCTTTGGTCACGTTGTATAAGACAGGTATACCCAGCTGAGTTATCAATTCAGGGCTTTGCAGGGCATAATTCACGAAGACTTTGTCGTAAAAGTGCCGGATATTGAACGGGCGAAACCAAATCAGGTTTATCAGCCATATGCCACCTGCAAGTAAAAGTGTCAGGATGGCTCCTGAACACCAGAATTTCCAGGTTCTTTTTTTATCAGCCATTATCGGTATGTATTGTTTTAATATTCAGAGTAAGTTTTATCCGGTTTTCCACCTCCTTCGCCTTCAGTAAGGTGTATGTATTAAAGGATTTACGTCGCGAGGAAATCTCCGTCAATGATTAACACTTTAACCCCGGTACTGGTTATTGATCTGTGAGAACTTAAATTATCTGAAACTACATAAGTCATCCCTGGCGACAATTTAAATTTACCTCCATTCTCAAGTTCACTTGTGAATTCCCCCTCCAGGCAGTGAACTATATGTCCTTTCTTACACCAGTGATCTGCAATATAACCGGGTGAATATTCGACAAGTCTTATTCTGAGTCCGGCAAACCTGATTGTCTGCCAGTAGGCCGTCCCTTTTTCTCCCTTAAATTCTTCTTTTGGAATTTCCGTCCAGTTAATTAACTGAAAAGGTATCTCTGTATTCATAATTGTATGCATAAGTATTTTCCCTTTAAATGTAATTATAACTTTGGCACAGGAATCACCTGCATTATTTATTACAGGAGTCAGTCGAATTCCGTGTTATGCTCAGGCATTTACCTGTTGTCATCCCGCAGTAGTCTAGTGGTTCCCGAATGCCCGGGAGGGGAAGGTAGTCCGTTTAACAAACTGAATTCTTGATGATATTTTGGATTTTACAGGATGTCCATTATGAAATGCAGGTCTGAACTGTCCTAAACTATTTAATGATGATAATGCTATGTCATTCAATAAATTGTCAGGGCTCTTAGTAATCCTTTTATCTACAATGAATCCCTTTTCATCAATAATTATGTCGTAGTATACCCATCCCCAATTTTTTTCACTTTGAACAGCCTCTGAAGTTATATTCGTATTTCTTCCAATAGTCTGATTTATAGCTTCCATCCCTCCTACATACATTGGCTTTTTATCGATTTGAAATAGTAATGAATCACCGATAAGACCAACTGCAGCATCAATGGGTTGCCATGGGAACCGAAAACTTAAGAATGGATAATCTGCATCTGTAATAGTCTGCTTTAGTATGAGCTTTTCACATACATAAATAGAGTAGGGGATAAACATTTGATTGTTAATGATCTTCGTTTTAGAGGTCGTTGGAGTACCATTTAACAATGTAGATTTGAGATACTTTCCTTCCCGGTAAATATCATTTGAAATTATATTTCCCTTAAAGATAATGCTCCAATTGCCATCTTTTTTCTTGCCCTTGATAGTTCCTTTAATATCCATTTTATTAATACTATCATTTTGGAACGGGAAAAAGAATTCAGATGTATTTTCAATAATTGATTTTCCACTTTCATCATTGAGAGTAGTAATTTCGAATAGATCATTATTAAAGATTATCTGGAAATGTAATTTCCCGTTGGGAAAAAACCAACTCCATGTACTATCTGGTTTATCTTCTTTAAAAAATGCTTTAGTTTCTAACAAACCTGTTTCGTTATAAAAGTTGAAAGCCCCTTTCTTCCTTCCCTTTTCATACTGTCCTTCGCTTATTTTGACTTCGGATATTAGAAAGTCTGTGAATTTTCCGTCATAACAATTTTTGATAGTGTCCCAGCCGGCTTGCCTATAGAATAAAGCTCTGTCCTTATCGCATACCATCCAATTTTTATCAAAATATATCTTTACTGTAATATTCTCACTTTTCGCGATTATAGTACTGTAAAGCAGTAAGGGGATTAATGACAATCTGAGAAATTTCATATTGTTTCAGGTTATTGTATGGTAAAATTAATATTGACTGGACTAAATTAAAGGTTTTAAAGATCAGGAAGTAAATTGAAAATTTTAATGGCTGGCGATATGGTTAGTTGCCGATTTCGAAGCCCTTTCCTATCAAGTTACAACTATTTTTAATACGGGCTAAAAAGCTTGGATATACACTGCACCGGCAATTAACTATACCTCCGGTTGGTTGCTGTGTTTTTACTAATATATTGCTTTCTATGTCCATAAATCACTAGAATAAGCATTAAAAATCCACCTATCAATGCTATAAATCCACCGATTCGTTCCTTTGATTTAAACTTATCAAATTCATAAATCACTTTATTATCTTTTTCAATCTGAAGTACATCAATATTTAATTTATCTGATGTTTCAATATAATTGATAGAAATCGAATCCTGTATCTTAATCAAATCTGTCAAATCGGAATAATCCTTCTCTTTATTATAAACTCCAAATATCTGGTCATTTGAGTTAATCTTAATGAAAAAAATATCCGAGTCAACTTTAAATCTACCACTAACAATTGATGATTTATTTGTAATTCCGCAGTTATCAACAATTCCCGATATTTTTGATGTATCTTCCATATTTATCATCGTTGTCATAATCATTTTAAATCCAACAATAATCATTGTAGAAGCAAGAAATAATCCAGCAATTAATCCTACAATACCTTTTACTTTTTTATTTAAAATACTCATAATCCATGTCTTTTTTTAACATTGCAACCAAAGTGTAATATATGTACCCCCAACGCCCATAAATTACCAATTCCAGAGTTATTGTTTAGCTGATCGTAAGTTTATAAACACTCCTTTTGCCCTGGATCTGATCTTAATTTGCGAAAATTGTCAAAAACCATCCAACAGATGTAAATTGTTTCCGTTCCGAACACAGGAATGCTCTGTCAGTCACAATAAATGCCAATCATTATTCCTTCAATCTATCCCTGTTGCTTTATCGTCTGACCTCACTGATCCTTTATCATGTGAAAATTAAACATTATATGAGTATATGCAAAATGATATTATAAATAACTACTGATGCGTTAATTCAAAAAGTAAAAGTTCAATATTCAACCCCTTCAGGGTTGCATAGTGGGGGGTGTTCTTAACCGTGGGTTGCACCCACGGTTATTCAAATTCAATCCCTTCAGGATAAAAATATCTTTCCAAATTAAAAAATCAAAAAACATTTGTATTGTGTTTATTACTAACACTTTGTTGTGATTTATAAAATATCAATGCATCACTAATGATGTTAAATTATTCTTCGATAGCAAAACATTACAGGTTTAAACTGTTACCGGATGGGACCAATTAGTTCTGCATCCTCCTGATACATGATGTAAACAGTATCGGTCGGCTGGTATTTTGGTTTATTATCGACTAAGCCCTGAAAGGGCTTGACAAAACAGTCATGAATATGACTGAATTTTAATAACCTCCGGTGAAACCGGAGGCAGCTGCAACCCTCATGACATCAAGCCCCGAAGGGGCGTAATACATTTTGAAGAGTCCGGGAGGATTGCCGGAGGGATAGAAAATTATTACTTACCAGCCTGCTTAATCGTCACACAATCAAAATAGTCGCCGGCCTCAAGGGAGATTTTTCAGAACTTAAATTCACCTCCAATCCCAGGTTCACAATAGAATTCCCCTTCCGGGCAATGAACTATAAGTCCTTACTGAATTGTCTGCCAGTAAGCTGTGCTATCCTTTTTTAAATAATCTATTCCATTGCTGTGGATCAGGTGATAAAAAACAAGTTAGAATATAATAGTACCGATTCATTATTGAAAAAGGTTACTTTTGATGATTATTAATATCAGACAAAATATTATGAAAAGCTTTTTATCATTTTCATCAATCAGCAGGAATTCCCAATGCACGGTGATATCTGCAACTCTTTTACTTCTGGTTGCGACCGGTGCTGCCAATATTGCTTCAGCCCAACCCAAATCGCCTGTAACAGGCCGTTGGGATCTTACAGTAAACATGAACGGAAAGACAGCCCCGTCATGGCTTGAAGTAAAACTCTCCGGTGTGAGTACGCTGGTCGGTTATTTTGTTGGTGATGCAGGCAGTGAGCGTCCAATTTCAAAAGTTATTTATGAAGATGGAAAGGTAACATTCTCGATCCCAAAACAATGGGAGTCAGGTAACAATGATATGCTCTTTGAAGCCACCCTGGTTAATGATGAACTTACCGGGACAATTACCAGTTGTTCAGGTGAAAAGTATCCTTTTAAAGGTGTGAGGGCGCCCCTTTTGAAAAGATCCGGAGAACCAACATGGGGAGCTCCGGTAACCCTTTTCAATGGAAAGAATCTTGACGGCTGGGTAGCTCAGGGGCCTGACAATAAGTGGGTAGCCGGCAATGGGATACTGAAAAGTCCCGGATCAGGAGCCAATCTTATGACGACAGGCAAATTCAACGATTTCAAGCTTCATATTGAATTTTGTCTGCAGCCCGGAAGCAACAGTGGAGTTTACCTCAGGGGAAGATATGAAGTTCAGGTTATTGACTGCAAGGGGGAAGAGCCGTCATCAACATTGCTGGGAGGTGTATACGGTTTTCTTACGCCTAATGAGAACGTGGCAAAGGCTCCGGGAGAATGGCAGACTTACGATATAACTCTGATTGGAAGGAGAATCACAATTGAGGCAAACGGTAAAAAGATAATCAACGATCAGATTATCCCCGGAATTACAGGTGGTGCAATTGACAGCAATGAAAGCGACCCGGGTCCGATACTTCTTCAGGGTGACCATGGATCAATAGAATTCCGGAATATTGTACTTACTCCTGCAAAATAAACTTCAATAAATGCAGAAACCCAGGCACGGATAATTGCAGGTCAACAGGTAATAATCGCGGGGTCCAGTCCCGGTATTTTGCACACCGGCCGGAGGTAAGTGTCAGGTGACGGGTATATCATTCTATCTCTTATCAACCTCTTTCACTATCACATCGTGAACTCCACCCTCGATTATGCTTGTCGATGAAACCAATGTAATTTTAGCTTCTGATCGAAATTCTTTAAGTGTTGTCACTCCGCAACTACACATTGTAGATTTAATTTTTCCCAATGTCTGGTCTAAATTATCTTTAAGTTTACCGGCATAAGGGACATAGCTGTCTACCCCTTCCTCGAATTTCATAAGGCTGCTCCCGCCCATGTCATATCTCTGCCAGTTTCTTGCTCTGTTCGAACCTTCGCCCCAATACTCTTTTACGTAATTTCCACCGACTAATAGTTTTCTTGTCGGACTTTCATCAAAACGGGCAAAATATCTGCCCATCATTAAAAAGTCAGCTCCCATTGCCAATGCAAGCGCCATATGATAGTCCTGGACAATTCCGCCATCAGAACATATTGGAACATATTCTCCTGTTTTCATGAGATATTCATTTCTGGCTTCAGCAACATCAATTAATGCAGTAGCTTGTCCTCTGCCTATTCCTTTCTGTTCCCTGGTTATGCAAATAGAGCCCCCGCCAACTCCAACTTTAATAAAATCTGCACCAGCCTCTGCCAGATAGAGGAATCCCTCTTTATCAACTACATTCCCCGCACCAATCAAAACATTGTTGCCATAGTTTTCCCTGACGTACTTAATAGTTTCCTTCTGCCATTCGGAGAATCCATCGGAAGAATCTATACATAACACATCAGCGCCTGCATTAATTAATGCCGGAATTCTTTCCTTATAATCTCTTGTGTTAATGCCGGCGCCGACAACCAGTTGTTTCTTTGAGTCAGATAGTTCGTTTGGATTTTCTATATGATTATCATAGTCCTTCCGAAAGACAAAATATTTAAGATACTGGTTATCATCAACAACAGGCAATGTATTTAACTTGTGCTCCCAGATAATGTCATTAGCTTCACTAAGCGATACTCCGTTTTTTGCAGTTATCAGGTTCTCATAAGGAGTCATAATGTCTTTCACTTTTTTATCCCTGCCGTCCTTGCTTATTCTATAATCCCGACTTGTTACAATACCAAGAAGTTTCCCGGAAGGCATCCCGTTTTCAGTAACTCCGACAGTTGAATAACCTGTTTTTTCTTTTAATTCGAGAATATCTTTTAATGTATGTTCAGGTGTCAGATTGGCTCTGCTTTCTACAAATCCGGCTTTATACTTTTTTACATCCATAACCATTTTAACCTGGCTTTCAATAGATTGTGAACCAAAAATGAATGATAATCCACCTTCTTTAGCCAATGCAATAGCCAATCTGCTATCTGAAACCGATTGCATAATAGCGGAAACAAAGGGGATATTTAAAGTGATTTTGGGCTTGACTTCTTTTTTAAAGCGGACCAGAGGGGACTGAAAATTTACATTTTCAGGGGTGTCAGATTTAGTCGTTAATCCCGGGATAAGAAGATATTCATTGAAGGTTCTTGAAACCTCGTCAGTAAAGTTTGCCATTGTCGATGATGAATTTTTTCAAATTTAGGCTAATCTTTTATTCTGTCAACCTGATTCATGACGAGATAAAGCAGGATTCTGCAAAAACTGTGACAGGCTTATTGAACGAGGGCGCCCTTATTATTAAATCTTGAGTCATTTTTAAAAATATGTTCAGAAGTCCGGCTTCTGATCATATTTTTCCCGCAAACAACTAATACGTTTGGCTTATTAATCAGTTGATACCTTGGTTTGCAATTATTGTAAACGTTT
>Ga0116170_10004419_pt1 | contig 12852 bp, 11 predicted proteins | sample AD_JPNHW1_MetaG_FD_89797 | JGI IMG/M metagenome (GOLD analysis project Ga0116170, IMG submission 89797) | Active sludge microbial communities of municipal wastewater-treating anaerobic digesters from Japan - AD_JPNHW1_MetaG | ecosystem: Engineered > Bioreactor > Anaerobic > Digestate | place... | reverse complement strand
CTGGAGGAACTGCACCATGTCGGTTTTCCCCCCGGCGACGGACGCGCCTTCGATGGGGGCATTGCCCCCGAAGCGGGTTTCGTCTGGCTCCGGTTTTTTCAAGAGGCTCGCCGGATCGGTCTTTCGCGTCCGGATTCTGGTTCCGGCCGGGGTTTGTCTTGCGCTTTTTGTCGCCTGGCTCGTTTTCCCCCGGCCTGATCCCGGGCTCTGGCCGCCCGCCGTTCGCGACGATGCCAACGTGGTGTATGTCTCGCTCGGGGAGATCCACTCTGCCATCGATATTCCCGACCGCGACCTCGGTATGTTCCAGGAATGGCACATGGGGACGCGGGAGTGGTATCTCGACCGGCGCCGTTCCTGGCAGGATATATTGAAGACGATATTTACCACGGCCGACGGAGTGATCCGGTTCGGGGTGTTTGCGTCTCCCTATGGGGAGCGCCAGGGCTTCGCCCCCGACCGGGTGTTCAAATTCTGGCTGTCGGACGAGGGGCGGAGACGGCTTCTCGCCCGACTCCATCGCGACCGCGGCGAGCTGATCGAGCGGAAAGACGATTTCTGGTATTATACATATCGACGCAGATATCATCTTCTCGCGAACTGCAACAACTTCGTCGGCGCCGCCCTCCAGGAGGCCGGCCTGCCGATCCGCGAGTCCCTTTCGGTCGAGCTGCGGCCTCTCGCCTGGCAGCTTCGCCGCTGCCTCCGATACCAGGAGGAAGCCCGGGCGAGGGGACTTCAGGCAACGGAAGCCGAGGGGCGGCCCGCTTCAGGCCCGGCCGATGGACCGTGACGGTGCGGCGGGCTCGGAGCTGATCTTAATAAAGATATGAAGGCGACGAAAAAGAACCATAAAAGACGGGGAAAACGTGTTATGACAAACGACTCGCAAAATGCTAACAAAGGTCAACAGATGTCGGAATGGACACAAATGTCGTATTTCAGCGGCCCGCGTCGCAAGATCAGAATCATCGGACCGGCCTTGGGTTAGATATTAGAAGAAAACATAAACCAATCGCTCTGGGTGATAAGCCTTCACAATGAGCGCAATAATACTTATACCGGGGATACCAAAATATAAACCTGAACCCCATACGCTAAGGCATCGGTTAGCTGCTTTAGACAAAGATATTGATTCGCCATTCTCTGATCCAAGAGTAATACCCCAAACCCATTTACCTGGAGTAGTTTTAAACGTAGATATCAACCAAGACTCTATTACTAGCCATAGGGGGAGGGAAATGAGACCAATTAACACAGACTGACCTCTAATAGAGCTTACCTGAAACTCAGCCGCGGGTGTAAATGGAATTGCTGACCACAGAATGAAAGAGATTGGAATCGCCGAGAGCCATAAGTCGAATATACGAGCAAAGAAGCGACGCCATTCAACCCGGTATTCAATGCGGCTTTCGGTGATTCTGTTCCGGTAGGGGCCTGATGGTTTCGGGTTGCAAAGAAGGGAAATAACCTTCCCGTCGAGCATAGCACGGAACTCCGTCCCCGCGCAGGTGTCCGCCATGATGATCTCGTCATGATACCAGCATGCAGGAATATGATAGAGTGTGTGATAGATACGAAATCACAGAGGCATGGTGATTCCCGGCCGGTTGTGTCAGAATTGGGTTCAGACGAAACAAGAGATCGCATCTGAGAGCAGCAAGAGGATATGGCTGAAAACAGCATCAAACGCGCAGTTCCATTTCTCCACAGCATCAAGGTCAAAACCTGGGCCGGAATTTTTCTGCTCTCGGTCATTCCCCTGGCCATTCTCGGCTTGTACTCGTTCAGCTTCCTGACCCAGATCACGAAAGATCTCCTCATCAAAGGCAATCTTCAGGCTTCCCAGCAGGTGAAAAACGAGGTCGACCAGTATTTCCAGATGTACGACGACCTGATCCGGTTCCTCAAAAGTGATGCGCGGCTGGCCCTTCCCCGCTCGCCCCAGGCCGCCGAAGCTCTCCGCCAGATGGACCAGGGATACGAATTCATCGATCGGATCGTCATCTGCGCAAGCGATGGAACCATTCTCGCCCATTCCGGAAAAGCCGACACGCCGCCTTCCCCGCTCACCGACCTCGAGCGCCGGGCTCTCACGATGCCGGAAAGCCAGCTTTTCACGCCGGGGATGTTTTTCATCCGCACCCCCCTGACTCCCGACGGATCCACGCTTCTGGCCTCCATCTCCTTCCTCAAACTCCGGAAAACCCTCGAAGGAATGGTGTTCGGAACCTCGTTCACGTTCTATCTCGTCACCCGTGAAGGGCAGAACATTCTCGATCAGAAAGACTTTCCCCAGGAGTTCATCAACTCCCTCATCCGTTTGTCCTTCGGCGGCTACGATCTCTATGACGGCGGCGGCGACGCCCCTTCCAGGGTGGCGGTTCTGCTGCCGATCCTTCGGCACGGGCTGCGGCTCATCGTCATTCAGGATGCGGTGGAAGTGTATTCCCTCATGCAGCGCGTGAAGCGGAACATCGACATCGTCATCGCCATTGTCGGGATCGTCGCGTTCGGTTTCGGCACGTATTTCAGCATCCGCCTCACCTCGCCGATCATCACCATCGCCGACAAGGCAAACGAAATTTCCGGTGGCAACCTACGCGTCAACGTCCATTCCAACCGCAGGGATGAAATAGGCTTCCTTGCCTCCTGCTTCAATAACATGACCGTCAGAATCCGGAAAAAAGTCTTCGAGCTCACTGCCCTTTTCAAAATCTCGCAGATCATCAATACCGCGAGCTCGCACCACCAGGCGCTGGATGAATCGCTTTCCTATATCGTCACGACCTTCCTCGCAAAACGTGGCTCCATCATGCTTTTTTCCGATCTGGAAGACCAGCTCAAGCTCAAGAGCGTCCGCCTCTTCGGCGAGCTCGAGCCGGGAGCGGCTTCCGAGATGCGGGAGAAGATCGTCCTGCGGCCGGGGAAGGGGATCGCAGGCATGGTTCTCGCCTCCGGAAAACCGATTGTCTGCCGTGACTGTGCCGGCGACGACCGGTTCAAGAAGTATGAAGCCGATGCCGGCGTCGAAACGCCGCTGTTTCTCTGCACCGTTCCGCTGATCGTCCAGGGAAAGACCATCGGGGTCATCAACCTGGCCGACCGAAGCGACCCGGAAAATTTCGGAGATGCCGATCTCGAGCTTTTAATGGCCATCGCCAATCAGCTCGCGGTCTCGATCGAAAATGCGAAGCTGCACGAACTGGCGATCACCGACGGCCTCACGGGCTTGTTCATCCACCGCTATTTTCAGATCAAGCTCGACGACGAGATGAAAGCGGCGCGGCGCTATGACACCCCGCTTTCGCTGATCATCTTCGATATCGATCATTTCAAGAAATTCAACGACACCTTCGGTCACCAGCAGGGTGACCGCGTCCTCAAGGAAACCGCGCGTCTGGTCAAGGAGTCGGTGCGCGGAACCGACCTCGCCTGCCGGTACGGCGGCGAGGAGTTTGCCCTCATCCTGCCCCACACAACCGCCGAACAGGCCATGATCTTCGCTGAACGTCTCCGCAAGCGCATTGCCGCAAATGAAATGCGCTGCGAGGAAACGAAGATGCAGGTTACCATCAGCATCGGAATCGCCGAATTTCCCCGGATGGCCTCCGACAAGACCTCGCTCATCAAGAAGGCCGACCAGGCGCTGTATTCCTGCAAGAACAAAGGAAGGAACTGTGTCCAGATCTTTTCCGACGATATGGCCTGACCGGAACATCCCGGTCCTCTGCCTCCTGATGATCCTCTGTTGCTGGTTGCCGACCCACGCCGCAGCGCAGCCCCTGCCGGGCCGGGAGCCGCCGCCCGCATCCGCTCCGATTCGGGCACAGCTCGTGAAACGATTTCTGTCCATCGGAACGGCGAGTATCAACGGCGCCTATTACCCTCTCGGCACCGCGATGGCAAGGCTGTTCAATGCGAAACTCGGCGAGATTCTCGTCATTTCCGAGCCCACCAATGGATCGGTTGACAATGTCCGGTATCTCCAGAGCCGCGATATCGCCCTTGCCCTTGTCCAGAACGATGTCGCCTGGGAGGCGTTCACAGGCAGAGGGAACTTCGATGGGAAACCCTTTGCCGAGCTTCGTGTCCTGGCGTCTCTCTATTCAGAAGTCGTCCACGTCGCCGTCCGGAAAGATGCGGAAATCCGCACCTTCCGGGAACTGAAGGGAAAGGTCATCGCAATCGGCGAAGCGGGCAGCGGAACAGCCATCAACGCCCGCATCATTCTCGATGCCGCGGGGCTCAAAGAGGGAGATTACACCCCCAGTTACCTCTCGTTCACCAAGGCCACGGACGCCCTCGAATCCCGATACATCGATGCGGTGTTTTTCACGGGAGGGATTCCTCTTGAAGGCTTCGCCCTGCTCGGCCAGAAGATGCCTCTCAGGCTCCTCCCGTTTTCCGAGGAACTCCGCGGACGCCTCGTCACCGGGTATTCGTTTCTGGAGCGCGAGACCATCCCGAGCGGAACCTATTCCGGCCAGGACGAGGAGATCTCCACCGTCGGCCTGAGGGCCCTTCTGGTCACCACGGCCGAATTCGAGCCGGAGTTGGCCGAACGAATGCTTCACCTCCTGTTCCAGAATATCGGATATCTGACATCGATCTGCAAAACCGCTGAGGCGCTCACCCTGCGTTCAGCCCTGAAAGGTGTCGATCCGAAGATGCTGCACCCCGGAGCGGAACGCTTTTACAAAGAATGCCGGGTTCTCGAAAGATAAATGCGAGAGCCTGGGAAGAGGAGGAGCGTTCGATCCGGGATTGTGTTCTTCTGAAGCTGGTGGTATAAATGATGGAAGTCTCTGAGAACAAAGTTTCGACTGCGTTTGAAGAGTTTGCAGCTTAAAAACGACGTTCTGAAGCATTGATGCCAAGACGGGGTTGTTCCGGTGTTCTCTTTCCCGTTCTGGCACCTTACGAGGTGTGAACCATGGAAAGCAGAATCGCGTTGATCGGTATCATCGTGGAAAATCCGGATGTTACCGACAGGCTCAATCAGATTTTACATGATTGTCGCCAGTATATTGTCGGCCGTATGGGCATTCCCTACAGCAAACAGAATGTCTGCATCATCAGCGTCGTCATCGACGCCCCCAATGAAATTATCAGCGCGGTTTCCGGCAAGCTGGGTCTGCTTGACGGCGTCAGCGTGAAAACCGTTTATTCCAAAAAATAAAGGAGATTATATATGTATAATCCCGCATCTTCTCATGCCGTTGACTTCATTGACGACGCGGAAGTCCTCGAAACCCTGGAATACGCGAAGAAAAACAAGAACAATCGGCAACTGATCGATTCGCTGATCGAAAAAGCCCGCGCATTGAAAGGCCTTTCCCATCGCGAAGCCGCCGTACTGCTCGAATGCGACCTGCCCGACGAAACCGAGAAACTGTTCGCGCTGGCCAGAGAAATCAAACAGAAGTTTTACGGCAACCGCATTGTCATGTTCGCCCCGCTCTACCTTTCGAACTACTGTGTCAACGGATGCGTATATTGCCCGTATCACTATAACAACAAGCACATTTCCAGGAAAAAACTCACCCAGGAAGAGATCAAAGCCGAGGTGATCGCCCTTCAGGATCTCGGGCACAAACGGCTGGCGCTGGAAACCGGCGAAGATCCTGTCAACAACCCGATTGAATACGTTCTGGAAAGCATTCAAACCATCTATGGCATAAAACATAAAAACGGCGCCATCCGCCGCGTCAATGTCAACATCGCGGCCACCACCGTTGAAAATTATGCCAAGTTGAAAGCCGCCGGAATCGGCACCTATATCCTGTTCCAGGAAACATATAGCAGGGAAAACTACGAAAAGCTTCATCCAACCGGTCCCAAACACGATTACGCATGGCATACCGAGGCCATGGACCGGGCAATGGAAGGCGGAATCGACGACGTCGGCTGCGGCGTTCTTTTCGGACTGAACCTGTACCGCTACGACTTCGTCGGTCTTCTCATGCATGCGGAACATCTCGAGGCATACAAGGGCGTCGGGCCTCACACCATCAGCGTGCCACGCATTCGCCCGGCCGATGACATTTCTCCGGATACCTTTTCCAACGCGATCGATGACGACACCTTCGCCAAAATCGTTGCCCTGCTCCGCATTGCGGTTCCATACACGGGTTTGATTGTCTCAACCCGCGAGTCGCGCGTTTCCCGCGAGCGCGTGCTGGATCTGGGAATTTCGCAGCTCAGCGGCGGCTCGATCACCAGCGTCGGCGGGTATGCCATCCCGGAAGCCAAAGACGACAACTCCGCCCAGTTCGAGGTGAATGACACCCGTCCCCTTGACGAAGTCGTCAACTGGCTGCTTTCCCTAGGCTACATCCCAAGTTTTTGTACCGCCTGCTACCGCGAAGGGCGCACCGGCGACCGGTTCATGAAGCTGGTCAAATCGGGCAACATTGCCTGCTGTTGCCAGCCGAACGCGCTTCTGACGCTAAAGGAATATCTGGAGGATTACGCATCCCCCGACACCCGGGCAAAAGGGGAAAAAGTCATCGCGGAAGAGCTGAAACGCATTCCCGTTGAAAAGGTTCGCCGCATCGCCGAGGAGCACCTGGCCGCGATTCACGGCGGCAAGCGAGACTTCCGCTTCTGATACGGGCATCTTCGCCCCGGCTGAGATCCGTTCGAGATCAACCGGCTTTTTCCGCGACAAATACGCCGTTGATATATATCACTTAAGATACTTCATTACCGCCCGCAGGGCGGCACAAATCACGGAAGCGCGTCGCATTGAGCGGATTCGTGCCGGCAGTCTTTTTATGTCCGCCGTTCCTGCAGGATCAGGATGAAGCAGGCCGAACGGGTTTCAGAATCGGCATTCCGAGATCACTGGCTTTTCAGCAGGATCGGGATTATTTTTGTAGTATCAGACACACTCAGAATCGATAAAGGAACTGCGCAGGCACACGCGACATCCCGGAGGGAAATTATGATTACTTTTTGCGTTTCCTCGCTTCTTCTCGTCATTGCATATTTCGTCTATGGTGCGTATATCGACCGCACGCTGGCCATCGACCCGGCCCGGCCGGTACCAGCCGTCACGCATGCGGACGGGGTGGATTTTGTCCCCATGGCCTGGCCCCGTGTTTTTCTGATTCAGCTGCTGAACATTGCCGGCCTGGGACCCGTCTTCGGAGCAATCGCCGGGGCGTTGTGGGGTCCCGTCGTTTTCCTCTGGATCGTCTTTGGAGGAATTCTGATCGGTGCGGTGCATGACTACGTTTCCGCGTTCATTTCTCTGCGCAGTAACGGCGCGAATCTGCCCGAGATCATCGGCACCTACCTGGGAACCGGCCCCAGGAGAGCGATGACCATCCTGGCCATGGTCCTGCTCGTCATGGTCGGCGCCGTCTTCGTGATGGGCCCGGCCAGAATCATGTCCGATATGAATACTCCCGCCGTTGCGCAACCAGCCGGCGCAAACGCGCCTTCCATCGGAAACGTGCTCGACAACCCGCTCGCCCAGAGCGGGCAGGAAGCCAAAAAGACGGCCGATGCCGCTCCTTCCGGCGGACTGCTCTCGAGTTACCTGTTCTGGGCGGCTCTCATTTTCACGTATTATCTTCTGGCGACCCTTCTGCCTATTGACAAGCTGATCGGGCGTATTTATCCGTTTTTCGGCCTGGCGCTTCTGCTGATGGTCTTTTTCGTCGTGTGGCGAATGTTCACCGGCGGCTATATCCTTCCTGAACTGACCTTCGCGAATCTTCACCCGGCCGGAATTCCTATCTGGCCGGTGATGATGATCACCGTCGCCTGCGGCGCGATTTCGGGCTTTCATGCCACGCAATCGCCCATGATGGCGCGAACGATCACCAATGAAGCGCTTGCCCGCAGAGTTTTCTTCGGGGCAATGCTTTCCGAAACATTCATCGCTCTGGTCTGGGCCGCAGCCGCCATCGCGATCTGCAACGGCTCGACCGCGGAACTCAACAGGATGCTCGGTCCGTCCGGCGATGCGGTCGTCGTGGTGAGGGCCGTGGGAAACACGCTCGGCCCAGGGGGCATGATTCTGATTCTGCTCGGGGTCGTCGCTCTCCCCGTCACGACCGGCGACACCGCATTCAGGTCGGCAAGACTGATTCTGGCCGAGCTGACGGGTCTGACGCAAAAACCTCTCACAAACAGGATTCTGCTCGCTCTGCCTCTGTTTCTGGTCGGCGGCTGGCTCTGCACGATCAACTTCGGCATCATCTGGCGATATTTCGCCTGGCTCAATCAGACCCTGTCGGTTTTCACCCTCTGGGCATGTACGGTTTACCTGCGGCAGAATGGCAGAAACTACTGGATCACCCTTCTCCCGGCAGTCTTCATGACCGTGGTATCCTCCGTTTTCATCCTCACGAGTACGACGCTGGGCTTCGGTCTGACAGCCCTTCCAAGCGGGATACTGACCGCCGCATTCACATTGTTCTGCCTGAGACTGACCGCTGTACGATCCCGCCCGACAGGCACCGAAAACAGCTCCGTTCCCTCCTGAATCTGCATTTCCTTTCGATTCGCCGGCTTTCCAAAAGATGCCTGCAAGCTGATGCGCGCGCACTGAAAAGCGCATCAGCTTGTTGCTTTTCAGCTTTTTTCTGACTATCTTGGCTGCAATACCATGAGAGGATAAAACGATATGAGAAGAGTACTGACAAAAATATTTTTTCTGACGGCTCTGACCCTCTGGGCAGCCACAGGAGGCGTATTGGCTGAGACGACGGCGACGGCAGCGGCCCAGGCGTTTCCGGAAATTCCGGGCATCACGATGCCCGACAGGTTCCCGAATGCCTGCGTCGACTGTCACAAAGCCTATCCGGATAAAAAGATGGATTTCCGCCTGACGAGCGTTCTCAGAAAATGGGAGAAAGAGGTCGATCCCGAGTTCCTGAGCAAGGGTCAGGCAGCGGCCCCGGCCGGAGTGACCCTCACGGGAAAGCATCCGGACGTTCAGGAAGATGTCAAAACCATTCCCACCGACTGTCTGAAGTGCCATGCTTCTGATTCAAAGCAGGCTCCACCGTTCAGCCGGCTTCTCCACCTGATTCATCTGGAAAACGAGAAAGACAACCATTTTCTCGCCAATTACGGCGGCCAGTGCACCCATTGCCACAAACTGGACACCAGATCAGGCCGCTGGGGCCTCGGAAGCGGAACCGCCGTCTGGTAATCCCCCGGCTCCCCTGAACGTCTTTTCCGCCCTTCAGAACCTCGTCGCAAGCAACCGCGGCGAGTCGCGTTTTCATGCGATCAGGGACAGACAGAGTCGGCTTCTGGATGCCTCAGATCCGCGTGAGGAAAATGACCCAGGGAAGTCGATTGAACATCCAGAACCCAAATGGCAGGCCGATGACCGTGACCGTCAGCAGGTAGGCGATATTGATCCAGATCAGGGAGAGCCACCAGCCGACCAGGATAAGCCACAAAAGCCGCAAAATCAGCGGACACTGCTCTGCTCTTCCCAGGAACACCTCGTTTTCAGCCAATTCGAGCCGGTAGCGATCTTCCAGGTCGGGCTGGAGGGTCATGATCATGGGAATGCGGTTGAAAATCCACAATCCCAGGGGAATGCCGATGACCGTCAGCATGCAGAGCCAACCCACATTGATGCAGATCAGCCCGACGGGAAGGCCGATGAAAATGAACCAGACAAGCCGCAAAATCAGAAAAAGGCAGGAGTCCATGGTCATATCCTTTCACTCATGTATCGTAAGGGGTAAACCGGTGGTTTCGTGATGTACCGCAGAGCAGGGATATGATATGCGATCACGCACATGTTTGCCCGAGAAGACTGGTTCATCCTGAACATTCAGCGGGCTGACCACGATCAACGGGGCTGCCAAGAGCCTCGACGCGATTCTGCATCCATTCCACCCAAAATCTTCCTGTGCCCCGGAAATTGCCCGCGCGGCTGCTTTCGGCTCTCCGGTGCTGCCCTTATGGCTTCAGCAATTCACGGGAGTCTGTTTCAATTTCTCCTGTCGCTGCACCTGAGTTCTCTCAGAAGCCTTTCTGAAAGCCCTTTTTCACGAGCATCTTCAAGATTGTGAATAATTTCTCTTGCATTTTTACCTGAAACGCTTATATACGTATTGTGATATCGAGAAATTTTTCTCGGTTGAAAATCGAAACACGAAATTTCGCTGAAGGAGTCATCGTATGTCAAGATTCACCCTGCCCAGAGACATCTATTTTGGAAACGATTCTCTTGCGACTCTCAAGACTCTGAAGGGAAAACGGGCTATCGTGGTTGTTGGCGGCGGCTCCATGAAAAAGTTCGGATTTCTCGACACGGTCACACGGTATCTGACCGAAGCGCATATGGAAGTGAAACTGATCGAAGGTGTCGAGCCAGACCCATCCGTGGAGACCGTCATGAAAGGTGCCGCAGTTATGCGGGAATTCCAGCCCGACTGGATCATTTCGATCGGTGGCGGCTCTCCGATCGACGCCGCCGAAGCCATGTGGATATTCTACGAACACCCCGATTTCACTTTCGAGCAGGCCGTCGTTCCCTTCGGGCTGCCTGAATTGCGACAGAAAGCGAAATTCGTGGCGATTCCATCGACAAGCGGCACGGCAACCGAAGTCACGGCCTTCTCCGTCATTACGGATTACAAAAAGAAGATCAAGTATCCGCTGGCAGATTTCAACCTGACTCCTGATATCGCGATCGTCGACCCCGAACTCGCCCAGACCATGCCTCCTCAGCTCACCGCCCATACGGGCATGGATGCGCTGACGCATGCGATCGAAGCCTATGTGGCCGGGTTGCGCTCAGCCTTCTCGAACCCGCTTGCGATGGAAGCGATCATCATGATCAGGGATCATCTGCTGAATTCTTTCAAGGGTGACAAGGAAGCCAGAAACCAGATGCACATGGCCCAGTGTCTCGCCGGAATGGCCTTTTCGAATGCCCTTCTTGGAATCACGCACTCGATGGCTCACAAGACCGGCGCCGTCTTTCATATTCCCCATGGATGCGCCAATGCCATTTTCCTGCCCTACGTCATCGAGTACAATGCCGTAAAATGCGGCAACCTGTATGCCGAGATCGCCCGAAGGCTCGGCCTGGCAGGGAAAACGACCGGAGCCTTGGTTCACTCTCTCGTAAAAATGATCAGGGAGATGAATAAAAATATGGGTATTCCTCTGACGTTGAAAGAATACGGAATCACGGAAGCGGATTTCGCATCAAACGTGAAATTTATCTCCCATAATGCCGTTCTCGATGCCTGCACAGGCGCCAACCCCAGAGAAATCGACGATGAAACGATGGAAAAGCTGTTCACCTGCATTTATAACGGAACCGAAGTGATATTCTGACCGATGTAGAATCATTTCTTCGAAAAGAGAAACCGGCATCCGGGGGTTTCCGGGTGCCGGTTTTATTATTATATTTATTCTCGAATCCTATTTTTGCCGATTCGCTGGGCGGCGCAGTTTTTCAACGTAGCTCTTCCAGGCGGCGGCAATATCGTCGGGCAGCTTTTCGGGGGAACGTTCAACAGACGCGTCTATGGCAGCAGCGGACGGGCTTGCGCACAGCCGGGCGATCAGCCGGTCTTTCCCGTCGTAGACGTCGATCGCCATCGCGCCCTTTTCGAACTGTTTGCGGTAGACACGGCGTACAGCCGGGGGCGGGATGACAAGCCGGTTCGCGATCACGATCGGCGACGGATCATGCACGATCAGCCCTTTCACGTCGGTCGGCGTCAGATAGGACGGCAGAACATACTCATCGCGATCGGCAACATAGTCAGACAGAATCGAGCGGAACTGGAGATCGGACAGGTTTTTCAGGAACCGGGCAATCGAGTAGTATTTCGAGTCGCGCGCGATGCTGTTCAGATCCATGCCGCGCGGCCGCGTCTCTTCGATCACCATCACGATCGGCCCATAGAACTTCGCCACCGCAAGGTTCGGCGACGTGAAGATGAAATGCGATTCGGGGTCGACCAGTCCGGTCTTTTCGAGAATCTCGCCTTTGCCGTTATAGTTTTCGTACAGGTTCTTCAGTGATTCAATTTTGGAGAACGTCTGCTTGAGAATCTGCACATGATCTTTTCTGGCAGTATTCAATGCCGCTTCAGCGCTCATTCCGGCCTTTTCATGTTTCTGGATGACAGCCCGCAGCCCGGGCGACCGGCAGTCGGTATCGATCAGAAAATGAAACCCCAGCAGCTCGTCACGGCCGATCCGGTCAGCTTTGCGTGCGCCGAATCCGCGATACACCTGGTCGAAGAAGCCTTTCTTGATGCGGGCCATCGCCGTGGTCGAGTTCATCACATACATCGTCGGCGTCTCAAATGTTGAGGGCTGCACGCTTTCAGCGGGGAGAGACGGAGGTACCGCCTGAACCGGTATGGCAGCCAACAGCCCCGCGGCAATCACCAGCCCGGCCCCGCACAATTTTCCAGCCATTTTTGCGATTCGATTCATGCTATGCTCCTTGTGCATTCACCGATACCTCCCCTCACCAGCAGAATATTCACTTTATTATACGATGCCCGGCCCACTTTAGACAATGCAGAAGACAGACGTTTTTATATGTATCATGTTATATATAAATCCCTGAAAGGGGATGCACCTGCACGATTTCCGGTGTCAATCCGCCATCAGTATCGTGCCGTTGGTGTGGTATCACGGGGAAACTTCCTGTTCGAAGGAGTATTTGAATGAAGCACAGCCACGCAATTCTTCTGATTCTTCTGGGCGCACTTGCCCTTGGAACTCCGCAGATCCTCACGGCAGGCGCATACGACGATCTCACAGGGATCGGCGGGCAGCCAGGTCCCGTGCCGGAGCCGAGCAATCCCGAGCCCGTCGATCCATCGTCCGGATCCGACG